>OIXU01000691.1_pt1 | contig 11499 bp, 10 predicted proteins | sample 1587921 | NCBI WGS metagenome assembly OIXU01 (sample SAMN03283238) | human gut metagenome | biome: human-associated habitat; material: feces | host: Homo sapiens | place: Peru | collected 2012
GGAAAACGGCCGCGGCTTTCGTCTGGCAAGAATGGAAAACCGGCTGCAGCTCGTTACGGCGGGCGAATACAGCGACGTGGTCAGCCGCACGCTCGAAAAGCGCGCGCAGCCGAAGCTCTCGCCGACGGCGCTGGAGGTTTTGGCGATCGTCGCGTACTATCAGCCCGTGACACGCTCTTACATAGAGCAGCTTCGTGGTACGGACAGCTCCTATACCGTCGCGCTCCTCTCCGAGCGTGGACTGATCGCTCCCTGCGGACGTCTGGAGGCGCCGGGACGGCCGGTTCTCTTCGGGACGACCGATCAGTTTCTCCTAAAGACTCCAAGGCTAAGCGCAGCCGCCGCTCGCCGATGTACCGCAAGGACGAGGCAGCAAGCGAAGCTCTCGACACCGCTTCTGCGAAGACAGCAGCGCCTGCAAAGACAGAAGCAGAGGCGCCCGTTTCTTCGGGCCTCACCCCCGCCGACCTCGACCTCTCTGACGAAGACTTCGACCTCAGCCATATCTCGGCGAGAGAACAGAGCCGTGAGGATATCATCGCTGCCGCTGAAGCCGGTGTTCAAGTCACGCTCGGCATATTTGCTGTCCATCTGCAGCAAAGCCATAGCCTGACGCAGCTCCTTACGGAAATCCCAGGCCTTGATGCGTACACCGCGCTGCTGCTCCAAAGCAGTTTTCAAAAAGCTGCTCAGGCTGATTCCGGGAACCTCCAGCGGATTCTGGAAGGAAAGAAACAGACCTGCCTTAGCGCGTTTATCTACGGCAAGTTTGGTAATGTCTTCGCCGGCAAAATTAATGCTGCCGCCCTTTACGGTATATTTGGGATTACCCATCAGCGCATAACCCAAGGTGGATTTGCCTGCACCGTTAGGTCCCATAAGCACATGCGTTTCACCTTTGTTTATACTAAGATTTATATCGTGCAGAATTTCCTTTTCCTCTACACTTACAGTCAAACCGTTTACATCAAGTAATTTGTCTGCCATTTCATAATCCCACCTTGTTATATTATCAACCCACCAAAGGAGTGGATAATTAAAATATAACCTTTTCAACCCATTTTGTCAATGGGTTGGTATTGCATTTTTATCGTTTTTTGTATATAATCAAGGTATATAAGCAAAACAGGCTCACAAAATATGCAAGCCTTGCCAAAAGGGGATAATTTTATGCTGATTTCAAGTAAAGGTCGTTACACGCTGTATGTGCTTGTCGATCTGGCAAAAAACGGGCAGAACAGATATATTCCGCTCAAAGAAATTGCAGAAAGACAGAATATTTCCAAAAAATATATGGAAGGCATACTCAAAACCCTTGTTGACCGCAATCTGCTTGAGGGCGTAAAAGGAAAGGGCGGCGGCTATAAGCTGACCAAAGAACCAAAAGATTATTCACTCGGTGAAATTCTCAGGCTTACGGAGGGCGACCTTGCATCTGTCCCCTGCACTTCAAAAACTCACGAACATTGCAATCATATGGAATCGTGTCCCTCACATCCTATCTGGCAACAGCTTGACAATTTAATCAACAATTACCTTGACAGTGTAACTCTTGCAAATTTACTTAATAATGAATAAAATAAATACGCACAACCTCTTTGCTTTTGTGAAGATAATGTGCTATAATAACAATAGACAGATATAATTTAAGTTATTTTTGCACAAATTAAGCTGTCACTACGAATCTATCAGCAAAAGCAGGTGATTTTATGGCTTTCGATACATTTGACGAGGGTATTAATCCCGGTGGAATGAGAAGCAAAAACGAAATTAAAACCTTGATATGTTATTTGTATAATTCTGTAAAAGAAAATATAGACAAAGGAATTGTCATACAGGCAATTCTAAAGCAGGGGCTTGCCAATTATTTTGAAACAAGTTCCGCCTTTGACGATCTTGTTACAAACGGTAACCTTGTGCCTGCCGATGATGAACACAAAACATATGCGCTCACGGAAAACGGTGTTGAAATTGCAAAACAGCTTGACAGCATTCTTGCGTACTCTATCAAAGAAAAGGCATACGCTTGTGCGGTTAAGCTTCTTGCCGTAAAGAAAAATGAGATTGAAAACAAGGTTGATATTGTAAAAAGTTCAAACGGATTTACTGTTAAATGTTCCGTATCCGGCGGTGATATGGATTTGATGAAGCTTGATGTTTATGCTCCCGAAATGGAACAGGCTCTTATTCTCAAAAAGAATTTTCTTGACAATCCGAAAAAAGCGTACAAAATTATGCTTGCACTCCTGACCAAAGACAAAGAAACCGTCGGTGAGGCTCTTGAGGAACTTTACGGCATTGTATAAAATTTCATACAAACAATTAAGGGGCTGTCGATGTGACCGCCCCTTCTGTGATTATTCAGAAAAAAAGATTAAGACCGAGCATAAGCGTTACTCCGGGTATCCCTCCTATTATTGATACCAAAAGCGACAAAAGGCTTATGGGCAAAGTTACGCCCGTAAAAGCTCCCGTCAGATTGACCGCAAACAATGTTGCCGCTCCCAAAGTCATTGAAAGCAGAGAGCGTTTGAACGGGTGCTTGTTTTTGCCGAGAAAGTGCAAGATTGCGAAAGCTATAAATGTTACAAAGATAATCAGACATATTCCCCACCAAGGCATTTTTAACAACTCCATATAAAAAGTAAAACCGCCAGAGGATTGCCCTGACGGTTAATTTTATGCTGATTATTAAGTTAATATGCTTACAGTACACCGAACTTTGAAAGCACATTAAGTGCAATTACAAAAATTACGAATATTGCAGCAAAAACTTTTGTCCAGCGTGAGAGGAACGCATCAATCGAACGAGCCTTATTCTTTGAGAAATAAGAATCGGCAACACCTGTTACAGCACCGATACCCTGCTGATTACCCTCCTGAAGGATAATTACAACGATAATGGCAACAGATACGATTGCGAGCAATACGCCTAAAATAATGCCCCAAATGCTCATTTTTATCTTCCTTTCATTTAATAAATACGAATAAAACAAATTCTGCTTTAATAACTGTTTTATAATACCACATAAACACAGCTTTTTCAAGAGATATTACAAGATTTTTATTAATTTTTTCAAAATCAAATCAGCGAAAGTTGTTCGTCTTTTGAATCATCGTTCACGGGCAACGCACCTCTTGCAGGAAGTGAACTTGTTCTGTAACGCTTTGGATTTGTAAAAGTACCGTCTTTATAGCGTTCTATGCTGAAAAGTCTGTGACCTTTTTTGGGTTTGAGAACGGCAACACCCTGTGTTGAACGGGTTGTTTTGAGAGTGAGTGCACCCGTGTGGACAAGGAGCATATTTCCCGATGACGCCTTGAAGAGTACCTCTTCATCCTCAGGAATATAGAGAAGTCCGACAAGCGGAGATTTGTCGGAATATGCGCCCGTGAGCTTTTTACGGTTAGTCTTTGTTGCGTAGGATTCAAGCGGAACTTTTGCGGCCTTGCCGTTTTCAAAAGCAAAGAGCAGCATACCCTTATAATCTTTTGTAACAACCATTTTCACAGCATTTTCGCCTTCATCAAAGCCAAGCTTTGCGGCAACATAGTCACCGAGTACGCTTGCCTTTGTCTGTGCAAAATCATCAGCCTTTGCCTTATACACCTGACACTTGTCTGTAAAGAACAAAAGGTCGCAGTTGTTTGTGAACTCAAGCTCCTGAATAATTTCGTCACCGTCTTTGAGCTTTTGTTCACCGCTCATTCTGAGCGACTGCGGAGTAATCTTCTTGAAATATCCCTCTTTTGTAAAGAAAAGATTAACAGGATAATCGGGAATCTCGACTGTCTCTTCCTCATACTTTGCAACATCGTCATAGATTATGATACTCTTTCTCGGCTGACCGTATTTCTCGGCAATTGATTTGAGTTCTTTGACAATGATTGTCTTGATTCTTGCCTTGCTTTTTAAAATTTCGTCAAGCTCGGCAATCTCTTTTTCAAGGTCTTCAAGGTCTTTTGTACGCTTTAAAATGTATTCACGGTTAAGATGACGAAGTTTTATTTCGGCAACATATTCAGCCTGTATTTCGTCAATTCCGAATCCTATCATAAGGTTTGGCACAACCTCGGATTCTTCATCGGTTTCACGAACAATCTTTACTGCCTTGTCAATATCGAGAAGAATTTTTTCAAGACCTCTTAAAAGATGAAGCTTGTCAGCTTTTTTGTTGCGGTCAAAATATGTTCTTCTTCTGACGCACTCAATTCTGAAAGCAATCCATTCTTCAAGCAACGCCTTTACACCGAGAACTCTCGGAACACCTGCAATAAGCACATTGAAGTTGCAGGCATAGGAATCTTCGAGTGTTGTAAAGCGGTAAAGCTTTGTCATAAGCTTGTCGGCATCAACGCCACGCTTGAGGTCAATTGTAATTTTAAGTCCGTCAATACCTGTTTCGTCACGAATATCGGAAATTTCCTTGACTTTACCCTGCTTTACAAGGTCGATTACCTTTTCAATGATAACCTCACAAGTTGTTGTGGCAGGAATTGAAAGAATATCTATACAGTTTGCAGACTTGTCATAGACATACTTTGCACGGAGTTTGATGCTTCCTCTGCCGGTTTCATAGACTTGATTGATGACATTTTCATCATAGATAATCTGACAACCGCCTGTAAAATCAGGAGCCGGCAGAGTTGACTTTATATCATGGTCGGGATCACGGATAAGTGCCGCTGTTGTTTCGCAGATTTCACGCAGATTGAATGAACAGATATTTGACGCCATACCAACGGCAATACCTGTGTTTGCGTTTACAAGTACAGACGGAAATGCAACCGGCAAAAGTGACGGTTCTTTCATTGTATTATCGTAGTTATCTACAAAATCCACGGTATCTTTGTCTATATCACGAAACAGCTCGTTGCAGATTGCGTCAAGCTTTGCCTCAGTATAACGGGATGCCGCCCACGCCATGTCACGGCTGTAGAATTTACCGAAGTTACCTTTTGAATCTACATACGGATGCAAAAGTGCCTCATAGCCCCTTGAAAGACGAACCATTGTATCATAAATTGCAGAGTCGCCGTGAGGATTGAGCTTCATTGTTGCACCGACAATGTTTGCCGATTTTGTTCTTCCGCCGTTCAGAAGTCCCATTTTGTACATCATATACAGGAGCTTTCTGTGCGACGGCTTGAACCCGTCAATTTCGGGAATTGCACGGGAGAGAATTACGCTCATTGCATACGGCATATAGTTCTCTCTGATAGTGGAAACGATTGGCTGTTCCACTACTTCACCCGCACCGTTGATTACACCGTGAGTTTTTGACGGTGAAGTTCTGCGGGGAGTCTTTGAAGATTTTTTCGCCATTTATTTCCACCTCCAATCAGCTTACATCAAGCTGGTCAATATATTCGTTGCCGTGTTCTACTATATAATCTTTTCTTCCCTGAAGATTGTCACCGAGAAGAACATCAAAAATTTCCGCTGTCTGTTCTGCGTCGGCAGGAAGAACCTTGATAAGTCTGCGTGACTCGGGGTTCATTGTTGTAAGGTTCATCATATCGGGTTCGTTCTCACCGAGACCTTTTGAACGCTGAATTGTGAATTTTTCCTTGCCGAGCTGTTCAATGAACTTATCCTTTTCAACCTCATCGTATGCAAAATATACATCGTTTTTGGATGTAATCTCATAAAGAGGTGATTCGGCAATAAACACCTTGCCTTCTTCAATGAGTGTAGGTGTAAGTCTGTAAAGCATGGTAAGTAAAAGTGTTCTGATCTGGAAGCCGTCAACATCGGCATCGGTGCAGAGAATAATTTTGCTCCAGCGAAGTGCGTTCATATCAAAGCTTGAAAGATTCTTGTTGGCTTTTGACTTAACCTCAACACCGCAACCGAGAACCTTGAGCAAATCGGTAATGATTTCGCTTTTAAAAATCTTATCGTAGTCGGCTTTCAGGCAGTTAAGTATTTTACCTCTGATTGGCATAATCGCCTGAAAATCGGGGTTTCTTGCCTGTTTACAGGCACCGAGAGCAGAATCACCCTCTACTATAAACAGTTCACGCTGTTCCGTGTCTTTACTTCTGCAATCGACAAATTTTGCAACACGGTTTGTTATGTCAAGATTGCCCGAAAGCTTTTTCTTTATGTTAAGTCGTGTTTTCTCAGCATTTTCACGGCTGCGCTTATTGATAAGCACCTGTTCGCAGATTTTTTCTGCCTCAAGCGGATTTTCAATAAAATAGACTTCAAGACTCTGACGGAGAAATGCAGTCATAGCGTCCTGAATACCCTTGTTTGTAACCGCCTTTTTGGTCTGGTTTTCATATGATGAAACACTTGAAAAAGACGAAATAACGCACACAAGGCTGTCCTCAACATCGTCATACTTGATTTTGCTTTCGGTTTTGTTATATTTATTATTCTGTTTTAAGTAGCTGTCAATCTGGTAAACAAAGGCATTCCGCACCGCCTTATCGGGAGCGCCGCCGTGTTCAAGCCAGCTTGAGTTGTGGTAGTATTCGGTGAGATGCACTTTATTTGAAAATGCAACCGAGATATCCATTTTGCACTTATATTCGGGCTTATCGTCACGGTCACGGGTTTTAACCTCGGTTTCCCAATGCTGAATTGAGCTGAGTCCGTTTTCACCGACTACCTCGGCAACATGGTCAACAATACCGTTTACATAGTTATAGCTTGTTGTATCAAAGCTTTTGCCGTTCTGATTGCGGAAAACAAATTCAATTCCTGCGTTGACAATAGCCTGTCTTTTCATTATGTCAAGAAAATATTCGGGCTGAATGTCGATATCCGTAAAGACTTCGAGGTCGGGTTTCCAATGAATTTTTGTACCCGTATCCTTTTTGCTGTACGGCTCTTTTTTGAGCTTGCCGACAATCTCGCCTTTTTCAAAACGGAGAGTGTATCGGTAGCCGTCACGGCGGATATCAACATCCATATACTCGGAGCTGTACTGGGTTGAACAAAGACCGAGACCGTTCATACCAAGGGAAAATTCGTAGCTTTCACCCTCGTTGTTATTGTACTTACCGCCGGCATAGAGTTCGCAGAAAACCAGTTCCCAGTTGTAGCGCTTTTCGTTTTCGTTGTAGTCAACGGGAATTCCTCTGCCGTGATCTTCAACCTCAATTGAGCCGTCTAAATAGCGTGTAACGGTGATTTTTTTACCGTAGCCCTCTCTCGCCTCGTCTATTGAGTTTGAAAGAATCTCAAACACGGAGTGCTGACAGCCGTCAATACCGTCCGAACCGAAAATTACGGCAGGACGCTTGCGGACACGGTCGGCACCCTTTAGCGTTGTGATACTGGTATTATCATAATCGGTGGTTTTCTTTCTTGGCATTTTACTCTTCCTTTATCATTTTTCACCACGCAGTTTTTTGATTTTGTCACGCAGATATGCGGCGTGTTCAAATTCAAGCAACTTTGCGGCAGCTTTCATTTCCTTTGTCAGTTTTTCTATCAACTGTTGTTTTTGTGCCTTTGAAAGCTTTTTTGTATTTTTAAATTCACTGTCATCGTGAGTAGAAATTTCAAGTATATCGCTGACCTTTTTGACAATAGTCTTCGGAACGATGCCGTGTTCAACATTATATTTATTCTGAATTTCACGGCGGCGCTGTGTTTCGGTTATTGCAACCTTCATTGACGGTGTTACGCTGTCGGCATACATAATAACCGTACCCTCGCTGTTTCGTGCGGCTCTGCCGGCAATCTGAATAAGCGAACGGGTTGAACGGAGAAATCCCTCTTTGTCGGCGTCAAGTACGGCAACAAGAGAAACCTCGGGAATATCAAGTCCTTCACGCAGAAGGTTGATTCCGACAAGAACATCAAATTCTCCGAGTCTTAAATCACGGACAATCTCCATTCTTTCAACGGTGTCAATGTCATGGTGCATATAACGAACCCTGATACCCAGCTTTTCAAGATATGCGGTAAGGTCTTCCGCCATTTTCTTGGTAAGGGTTGTGACAAGTGTTCTTTGATTTTTGGCTGTACGGATATTGATTTCGGACACAAGGTCGTCAAGCTGACCTTCGGTAGGTCTTACCGAAATTTCAGGATCAAGAAGTCCTGTAGGTCGGATAATCTGCTCTGCGACAACAGCCGATTTTTCAAGTTCAAAATCGCCCGGCGTTGCGCTTACATAAACAGCCTGATTTATTTTTGAATAGAATTCGTCAAAGTTGAGCGGACGGTTATCAAGTGCAGACGGAAGTCTGAAACCGTAGTCAATAAGGCTCTTTTTTCTTGCATAGTCACCCGCAAACATTCCCCGTACCTGTGGGAGCGTTACATGGGACTCATCGACAAAGAGCAGAAAATCATCGGGGAAATAGCTTAAAAGCGTGTACGGTGATGAGCCGGGCGCTCTGCCCGACATTATTCTTGAATAGTTCTCAATACCCGTACAAAATCCGATTTCCTGCAACATTTCCATATCGTACCTTGTACGCTGTTCAAGTCGTTGTGCCTCAAGAAGCTTTCCGTTTTCACGAAAATATGCAAGTCTTTCCTCAAGCTCCCTGTCAATTTCCGCAAGAGCCTTTTTCATCTTATCACCCGACACAATGTAGTGTGACGCAGGATAGATTGCGGCATGTTTCAGAACAGCTTTGAGTTCGCCCGTAAGCGGATTGATTTCGGAAATTCTGTCAATTTCATCTCCGAAAAATTCGACACGGATTATAGAATCGTTTGATGCGGCAGGGAAAATTTCAACCACATCACCACGAACCCTGAATTTATTACGGGTAAAGCTTACATCATTGCGTTCATACTGCAGTTCAACAAGCTTTTTTACAAGCTCATCACGGGACTTTTCCATTCCGGGACGGAGTGAGATTACCATATTACGGTAGTCAATAGGATCGCCCAGGCTGTATATACACGAAACCGAGGCAACAATAATTACATCTCGCCTTTCGGAAAGTGCAAGAGTTGCGCTGTGGCGGAGTTTATCAATCTCGTCATTGATTGAACTGTCTTTTTCAATATAAGTATCCGTCTGTGCAACATATGCCTCAGGCTGATAGTAATCGTAGTATGACACAAAATATTCAACTGCATTGTCGGGAAAGAACTCTTTGAACTCACTGCAAAGCTGAGCCGCAAGAGTTTTGTTGTGTGCAAGCACAAGTGTCGGTCTTTGAACCTTCTGAATAACATTTGCCATTGTAAAAGTTTTACCCGAACCCGTTACACCGAGGAGCGTCTGTTCACGGTTGCCTGCATTTATACTGTTTACAAGCTTTTCGATTGTCTGCGGCTGGTCGCCTGTCGGCTGATATTTTGAATGAAGTTTAAATTCCATAATACACATCACATTCCAAATACGGATTTTTTTATTATGTTTCCTGTTACAAGGCTCTTTATTACAAAAGTCCTGTAACAGAAAACACATCCGAACAAAATTTCGATTTTAATTATAGAACAGATGTTTTAAATTGTCAAATGTTTCTTTTAAAGAACATTATTACTTTTCATAATAGAAGATGTTCCCCGCAAGCCTGCTTTCACGGAGAGAAACATAATCATCATCGGTTATTATAAAATGGTCGATAAGCTCAACTCCGACAGTTGCAAGCGTACTCTTCAAAACTATTGTTGTGTCAAGGTCGCTTCCCGAAGGCAGAGCTGTTCCGCTGGGATGATTATGTGCTATAAACGCAGTTTTGGCATTGTGACGAAGTGACAAATCAACAATTTTTCTGACGGGCATATCGGATGAATTGAGTGAACCTTTTGAAATTATATCAAAATAAATCATCTTGCCCTTTGCATCACCGAGCATAAGAGCGACACATTCGTTTGTTCGACCGATAAATTTTGCTTTAAATATCTTACCGAGATTTTCATAGTCGATGATATTATCATGTGACATCTTTGATTCGGTATAAAGCCTTGCCATTTCGGGCAACATTTTGAGCAATGCGGCGGCATTTTCAGACAGACCGAATTCCTTCATAAGCTCATCAATCGGAGCGTCACACACTCCGCCGACAGTGATATAACGGTCAAGCAGACGATGTGCAAGAGGATTTGTGTCCTTTCTCGGAATAGCATAGTAAAGGAACATTTCAAGAGCCTCGTGCGCTTCAAACACATCAAAGCCGTTTTCTATGAACTTTTTACGCATTCTTTCACGATGACCGCTGTGTTCGTTATCGGTTGTCCGTGCCATATTATCCCCACCGCAAAATAAGTTTTTATCAAACTTTGGGGGCGGATAAAACCGCCCCGACTGATTAATATTAATAATTAAAAGCTGTTATTCCTTCACGCCGTACTGCTCATAGTAAGCGTCAATAGCGGCTTTGAGCTTGTCGTCAATAATAACCTTGCCCTTGTATTCCTTGTTGTAAAGGTGTTCAACAACCTCTGCCATTGTTACGATTGCAGTTGTTTTAAGGCCGTACTTTTCTTCAATCTCGGAAAGTGCGCTCTTTGTACCCTTACCACGCTCCATACGGTCAACGGAAACAACAAGACCGATTGGGTTTACATCGCCCTGAGCCTTGATAATCGGGAGAGTTTCTTCAATTGAAGTGCCTGCTGTTGTAACATCTTCGATGATAACAACCCTGTCACCGTCATTGATAGGACTGCCGAGAAGAATGCCCTTGTCGCCGTGATCCTTAACTTCTTTTCTGTTTGAGCAATAACGGATATCCTTACCGTATTTTTCGCTGATTGCGATAGTTGCGGCAACAGAAAGCGGAATGCCCTTGTATGCAGGTCCGAAAAGAACATCAAAATCAAGACCGAACTTGCTGTTGACAGCCTCTGCATAATACTGACCGAGACGGCGGAGCTGAGCACCTGTTCTGTAGAAACCTGTGTTTACGAAGAAAGGAGTTTTTCTTCCGCTCTTTGTAACAAAATCGCCAAATTTGAGAACCTGACAATCAACCATAAATTCAATGAATTCCTTTTTGTAAGCTTCCATCAATAAAACCTCCGATACAAAATAGCTTTCGGACAAACATCTGTAATATCCGACAGTTTTACATAATTCAACATTGTAAATTTTACCACAATATCTCGTTTTTGTAAATGACAGTTACACAGCTGTAATCAATCGTAATGTTATGTTAAAACAGAAAAAGACTTCGCAACAGAGTACGAAGTCTTTTTTGATATAAATTTAATTACCACTGAGAACAAATCTCCCAGTTATCCAAAGATGTTGCAAAATCGCTTTCATTTTCAACGATTCCACCGGTATAGAAATATACATCTGTATAACCGACAATATATTTTTGTATGGTAGTGCTCTCTTTGACAGTTATGGGAAAGGCATTCCAATTCACTCTTGCTCTCAACTTCTGTGCACAGTTAAAATCAACCTCACCTATTATATATTTTTGAACAAGCGTAGCATCTACTACACTAACAACTCCGTCACCGTTAACATCACCGAGAACAATATTCTGACAGGTCATTGTATTAAAAACTTCCAATAATTCATAGAAACATTCACTTATGTATTTCTGTTGTTTAATAGTGTA
>OIXU01000693.1_pt1 | contig 11470 bp, 10 predicted proteins | sample 1587921 | NCBI WGS metagenome assembly OIXU01 (sample SAMN03283238) | human gut metagenome | biome: human-associated habitat; material: feces | host: Homo sapiens | place: Peru | collected 2012
CCGGAAGCTTTCTCATTGCTCCTAAAACTTTAGCAACGAACGTAACGGCGTGCGCCCTCTCCGTCATCGCTGCGCGATGCCACCTCTCCCAAAGGGAGAGGCAAGAGCACTGCCGGAAACTTTCTCGTTATACCTAATGCTTTAGTAATGAACTTTACGACTTGGCTCTCCCTTTGGGAGAGCTGGCGCGGGAGCGCCTGAGAGGGCGAACTCGCTAAAAATAAGGAAAAGGGGCTGGTGCACGGTTGTGCATCTGCCCCTTTTTATAATTACACTGCCCCGTAGATGCCGTGCACCGACACTTCCCCGGTGAAAACGTGCTGCTCCCCGGCATCGGTGCGCACCACTAAACGCCCCTCGGCGTCCACGTCCACGGCTTCGCCTGCGCCCTGACTGCCGTCCGGCAGGTCAAAGGTGACCCGGCGGCCCAGATTGATGCAGGCGGCCTTGTATTCCTCCCGGAAGGGCGCAAAGCCGTCCCGGGCAAAGACGTACAGGTTGCGGTCAAAGCCAAAATCGGTCAGCCCCTCCGACAGCCATGCGGGATCGGTGGCAAGATCCACCGCAGCGCCCTGCAAGGCCAGCGAGGTGCCGTGGGGCAGGTCGGCGGCGTCAAAATAGCTCTGGGGCTGGGCAAGGTTGATGCCGATGCCGCACAAAATGCCGCGCCCCTGCTGCTGGTAGCCGTAGCTCACGCTCTCGCACAGGATGCCCACGATCTTTTTGCCGTTCAGCAAAAGGTCGTTGGGCCACTTGATCTGGCAGTCCACGCCGTAGCGCAGCTGCAGCTGGCGGCGCACCGCAAGGCTTGCCAGCAGCGGCAGGGTGGCGGGCTGCGCCAGCGGCTCCTTGATGGCCACCGTGTAGTACAGCGCCTTGCCCTCGGCGTTTACCCAGCTGCGACCCAGTCTCCCCCGTCCGGCGGTCTGGTTCTGGGTATAGACCGCCCCCACGGGACCAAATTCTTCAAAATGTTCTTTTACATAGGCGTTGGTGCTGCCGCATTCCGGCAGATAGCGCACCTCGTTGATGCTCATTTCTGTGGTACCTCTTTGTGCTCATGGGCAACGACTTTGCCCTCGTCGGTGGTCAGGATGCCGTAGGTGTCGGCACCGGTATAGCACCGCCCGCAGGAGCCGGGATTGAACAGGAACACATTGCCCCGCTGCTCGGCGTGGGGAATGTGGGTGTGTCCGAACAGTGCCACCTCGGCACCCCGGGCGGCGGCAGCATCGGCGATGGTGTCCAGATCGTATTTTACACCATACATGTGACCGTGAGTATAGAAAATAACCACCTGATCAAAGGCGGCAAGCCCGTCGGTAGGCTCCAGTGCGCCAAAATCGCAGTTGCCCGCCACCGAGTAGGCGCGGAGCTTGGGATAACCGGCAAGGGCTGCCTCCAGATCCCGGAGCCCGTCTCCCAAAAAGATCAATGCGTCAACGTTTTTGCTTTCCTTCATCAGCACGCGCTCGATCGCCGCACGTCCGCCGTGGCTGTCGCTCAGGACCAGAAGTTTTGTCACGGAATTTGTCCTCCTCTATCATTCGGCTTCCTGCTGCAACAGCAGCAGCTGCCGGTATACTTCGCTTTTGGAATAAGGGGTGCCCTGTGCTGCCGCCTTTGCGGCAGCGGAAGCGGCAAAGCCCTCGGTGGTCAGCGCCAGCGCCCGCTGTGCCGCCTGCTCCAGGGACAGCGGCTCCTCCTCGTCGGCAGATGTGGGAGCGCCTGCCATTACCAGCACATACTCTCCCCGGGGGTCCGTTGCCCTGTAGTGTTCCACAGCCTCCCCCAGCGTGGTCTTCCAGATGTCCTCGTGGAGCTTGGTCAGTTCCCGGCACAGGGTGATGCTGCGGTCTGCCCCAAAGGCGGCGGTCAGGTCGTCCAGCGTGGTCCGCAGCTTGTGGGGAGCCTCGTAGAAGATCACAGTGCGCTTTTCGTTCAGCAGCTCCGCCAGACGCTCCTTTTTCTGCTTCCGGTTCACCGGCAGAAAACCCTCAAAGACCCAGCGGGAGGTATCCTGTCCGGACACTGCCAGAGCGGTGACGCAGGCAGACGCCGCCGGCACCGGCACCACCTTGATGCCCCGTGCCAGAGCGTCCCGGACGATGACCTCGCCGGGGTCCGACACGCAGGGCATCCCTGCATCGCTGCACAGAGCGCAGCTCTCCCCTGCCTCAATGCGGCGCAGGATCGCCTCGCCCTTCTGCAAAGCGTGTTCGTAGTAGCTGACCATGGGCTTTTTCAGCCCCAGAAAGTTCAGCAGCTTCATGGTCACACGGGTGTCCTCGGCGGCAATGAAGTCAGCCGCGCCAAAGGTGGCGGCCACCCGGGGCGGCATATCGTCCAGATTGCCGATGGGCGTTGCCACGATATAAAGAGTTCCTGCCATAGTTACCTCCTGAAGATGATCCTCTCAGCCTGATCCGCAGTCCGTCATCTGCCATATAACGCCGCACCGGCGCTGATCAACACATCCGGCTCCACCCGCAGGCCGGTTTTGCGGTTCTTCTGCGCTTCCACAAGGAAGAGCCATGGCACGCCGTCTGCCCTGTTCTTTACAAAGGCCAGCCGCTTGGGTTCCAGCCGGTGGGCGCGCAGCACAGCCAGCACCTCGGCCAGCCGCTCGGGGCGGTGGCACAGCGCCAGCCGCCCGCCGTCCTTCAAAAGCCGGAAGCCGCAGGCACAGACATCCTCAAGCGCGCAGGTGTTTTCGTGCCGGGCAAGGGCGTGGGCGGCGTTTTTACTTTGCGGCCCCTCGGTAAAATAAGGGGGATTGCACGCGCACACGTCAAATTGCCCCTCGTCCTGCCGCCATGTGCGCAGGTCGGCACAGACGGGGGTGATGTGGGTGAGCTGCTGCTCTTCCACCGCTGCCGCCAGCAGGGCGCTGCCCTCGGGCTGCAATTCCAGCGCGGTGCAGGGGCCGCGATGCCCCCGGTCGTGCCATTCCAGCGCCACGATGCCGCAGCCGGAGCACAGGTCTGCGGCTTTCTGGCTGCGTTTCGGCTCACAGAAGCGTGCCAGCAGCAGCGCGTCCGAGCCGAACCGGTGCTCCGGGGTGCAGTAGACCATAGTTCTATTATACAAAACTTCCGTAGAATGTTCCATAGACAGTGTGCCGTTTCCCTTCCAAAAAATGCAGGGTATTTTCCTGCGGAATTTGTGCATGAAACAAAAAGGGGGCGGCTGCGCAGCATTTTGTGCAGTGCCTCTTTTGCGGTGGACGATCAGGAATGGCCGCTGCGTGTGCTTTGGCCATGTGCAGCGGAAAAATATTTTTTGATTCAGCAGTTCGGCGCGTCCGCAGACGCGCCGAACTGCGTTTTTCATGAATTTACTTTATGATACCACAAAAAAGGACTGCTGCACAGGTGTGCAGCAGTCCTTTTTGATGCGTTTTCAGCAAAAACTACTGATTATTCAGCAGCGATTGCACCAGTGGGGCAAGCACCCTCGCAAGCACCGCAATCGATGCAGGAATCAGCGTTCACAACTGCAGCGCCGTTCTCGATGGTGATAGCGCCAACCGGGCAAGCGCCCTCGCAAGCGCCGCAGCCAACACATGCGTCAGAAACCTTGTGTGCCATAATAAACTCTCCTTTTTATCTCCGTGCCCGAAGTATTGTATGAAGAGTCATGTATGGCACGGCTGTGCATGTCTCTCCGGAAATCATATCCTTGTCTGCATTCTAACAAAGCAGGTGAGAAAAGGCAAGACTAACCGTAGCCCAAAAAACACAAAAGTCTGTTTTTTGTTGGGTTGCACAAAAGCACAGGCTAACTTATGGACAAATTTGCAGGAGTTTTTTGGCAAAAATCACGAAGAATAGTTAGTTTTGCCAGACTAACCCCTCGGAGCCTCCGGCGCGGCTCTCACTCCTTTTCGGCAGGGCGCTTTCTGGCACAGCAGCCGCCGGCGCAGCGCTTTTCCCCCTCGTCGGAGCAGGCCACCACCGGTGCCGGGTTGCGCACGCCGGAGTAATCGTCGTCCGGGTCCGGGCAGCGGGGCGCACGCTTGCCGCCGCTGACATACTCACACACGCCTACCTTGTAGTACCGGGGCGAAAGGCTCTCGGTGCCGCAGCGCACCCGCAGGTAGCCGGATACCGGGTTCACTTCCAGCACAGTGCCAAGGCCGTCCGGCGTGCGCACGGTGCTGCCCACCATGGGCATGATGCTGTTCAGGTACTCGTAGGCGCTTTCCTCGTAGGCAAGGCAGCACATCAGCCGGCCGCAGGCACCGCTGATCTTGGTGGGGTTCAGCGAAAGGCCCTGCTCCTTTGCCATCTTGATGGACACGGGCTGGAAGTCCTTGAGGAAGCGGCTGCAGCAGAAGGGCTGGCCGCAGATGCCCAGACCGCCGATCATCTTGCTCTCGTCCCGCACGCCGATCTGGCGCAGCTCGATGCGGGTGTGGAAGATGCCGGCCAGATCCTTGACCAGCTCGCGGAAGTCCACCCGGCCGTCCGCGGTAAAGTAGAACATGATCTTGGAGCGGTCCAGCGTGTATTCCGCTTCCACCAGCTTCATTTCCAGGCCGTGGCGGGCGATGCACTCCTGACAGGTGTGGTAGGCGCGCTTCTCGTCCTCGCGGTTCTGGCGCATCCGGCGGATGTCCACGCTGTCTGCCATCCGGGTAATGGGCTTGAGTGCCTTGGGCACGGCGGAGTCCGCAACTTCCCGGACCCCCTGCACCACCTCGCCGCACTCGATGCCACGGGCAGTCTCCACAATGACGTGGTCCCCGGTGTTGATCTGAGCGTCGGCAGGGTCAAAATAATAACTTTTACCGTTTTCCTTGAAACGGACAGAGATGACTTTTTTCATAGTTTTCCTCGTTTGCTATCATAGAAAGCCCCGGCAGGGGCTTTTGTTCCATTCTACCAGACAGTATAGCATATTTAAAACTACATTTCCACGCATTAAAACAAAAAGATGCCGGTGCTGTCGGCGGCGCCCGGCGCCAAAGACGGCAAAATTTTCCCTGGCTGCAACAATTCCCGCTTTTGACTCGTATTCCAAAATGGAAACTGTCGGAATTCTGTCTTATACCCGGAGAAAAAACCGGGGAACTGTGGTGAAAATGCAGAAAGGTTAAAGTTTTGCAAAAGAAACACAGGAGTACTATTGCAACCCCGGTCCCGGCGTGTAATAATAGGAATGTTATAGTGGATATTCAGCCCCTAAAAACGGCGCAGCTGCTGTGCCCGGCGCACAGCAGAGAAACGGTAGGAGAAAATGGAAAAATTCAGTGTCAAAAAACCGTTCACGGTGCTTGTGGCGGTGGTCATGGTTCTGATCCTGGGCTTTGTGGCGATCACAAAGATGCAGACGAACCTGCTGCCGGACGTCAGCACACCGTATCTGATGGTGGTCACCGTGTACCCCGGAGCAAGCCCGGAGCGTGTGGAGAGCGAAGTCTCCGACGTGCTGGAAAATGCCCTGACGGTGCCCGGCGTTTCCGGCATCACCGCCACATCGGCAGAAAACTACAGTATGCTGCTGATGCACTTTGAAGACGATACGGACATGAACAGCGCACTGGTCAAGGTGTCCAACAAACTGGATCAGGTCAAATCGGACCTGCCGGAATCCTGCCTGACCCCCTCCATCATCGAGTACAACCTGAACATGAACGCCTTCATGACGGTGGCTGTGAGCCGGGAGGGCAGCGATGTATACCAGCTGTCGGATCTGACCAAGGATACCATCGTGCCCTACATCCAGCGCAAGGGCGGCGTGTCCAGCGTCTCCTCCAATGGTCTTATCGAGAAGATGGTGCAGGTCCAGCTGAACCAGGATAAGATCGATGTCATCAACGAAAAGCTGCTGGAACTCATCAACACCCAGCTGTCTGCTGCAAGAGAAGAGCTGGAAAGTGCAGAAAAGCAGATCGAAGCAGGTCGCGCCGAGTACGAAAAGCAGATGAAGAACTTTGGCGATACTGTGTCCAACTCGGTCATGGGCAGCCTCAGCGTGGAAGTGGGAGACGCCGTAGAAGTGGTCCGGGATCAGGCGCAGAAGCTGCTGGAAAGCGTCAATCAGCTCATCGCCGTGGTCAAGGAGCCGGAGATCCAGCAGGCACTCATTGAGGTGCAGCAGGGTCTGCAGAAGGTGCTGGACAAGTTCAACCAGACCGGTATGCGGGACATCGACTCCCTCATTGAGATCGTGGCAGAACTGCGCACCATTACCGATAAGCTCACCAATGCCCTGCAGACCCTGCAGCAGCGGCTGAACGCTCAGGAGGGCACCGAGGGCAGCACCGCTACCGATCTGGCAGACGAGCTGCAGGTGCAGGAGAGCCTGAATGTGATCTACAACACCCTGCAGGAGACCATTGCCGCCATGGACAATGTGCCCGACCTCATGAGCGAGTTCTCCAAGGCTCTGGGCAGCTTTACCCAGCAGCAGCTCATGGCGTATATGAAGTTTACCGAGGCACGGGAGATGCTCAACGAGTACGATAAGCAGCTCACTGCAGCAAAGCAGCAGTACGAGACCGCCAAGGAAAGTGCTCTTGCACAGGCAGACGTGGCAAAGCAGCTGGATATCCAGACCCTTGCCACCCTGATCTACGCCCAGAACTTCTCCATGCCCGCAGGTTATGTGCAGGACAAGCTGGGCGAATCCTGGCTGCTGAAGGTAGGCGAAGAGTACAACAGCGTGGCAGATATCGAGGGCGCTTTGCTGCTCCACGTGGAGGGCTACGGTGATGTGCGCCTGTCCGATGTGGCGGATGTGGAGATCATCGACAACGCTGCAGACAGCTACACCCGTCTGAACGGGGAGCAGGCTGCGGTGCTCAAGATCTTCAAGAGCTCCTCCTCCAGCGCCGGTGTGGTCTCCAGCAATTGTCTGTCCGCCTTCAGCGAGCTGGAGGCACAGTACGATGGCTTGCACATCGTCACCCTGTCCAACCAGGGCAACTATATCACCATCGTTATCAAGAGCATTCTTACCAGCATGGCAGTGGGTGCGGCGCTGGCGATCATCGTGCTGGCGATCTTCCTGAAGGATGTCAAGCCCACGCTGGTGGTAGGCATCAGCATCCCCCTGTCGGTGCTCTTTGCCGTGGTGCTCATGTACTTTACCGGACTGGATATGAACGTCATGACCCTTGCGGGTCTGAGCCTTGGCATCGGTATGCTGGTGGATAACTCGGTGGTGGTCATCGAGAACATCTACCGTCTCCGCAGCCGTGGCGTGCCGGCGGCACGTGCTGCCGTGCAGGGCGCACGGCAGGTGAGCATGTCGGTGGTGGCGTCCACCCTTACCTCGGTGTGCGTCTTTCTGCCGGTGGTGTTCTCCGCCAGCATTGTCCGCAGCCTGATGCTGCCCATGTCCCTGTGCATCGGCTACTGCCTCATGGCTTCCCTCATCGTGGCTGTGACGGTGGTGCCCGCTGCGGCATCCACCGTGCTGAAAAAGGCAGAGCCCAAGCGCCTGCCCTGGTTTGAAAAGATCCAGGACGGTTACGGTCGCAGTCTGGACTGGTGCCTGAATCACCGTGCCCTGCCCCTGATCGCAGCGGTGGCGCTGCTGGTGTTCAGCGGCTGGTCGGTGATGTCCATGGGCATCGAGCTGCTGCCCACCATCACCAGCAATGAGGCACTGGTCTCTGTGACCACCGACGAGAGCCTGACCAAGGACGAGTCCTATGCCATTGCCGGCAAGGTAATGGAAGCCGTCATGGGCGTGGACAACGTGGAAGAGGTGGGTATCACCACCGATACCAGCATGGCAGGACTGGATATCAGCCAGCTGGGTCTGCCCAGTGCCATTACGGACCTTCTCAACGCCGCCAACAGCTACGGCAGATACAAGGTCAACGTGATGCTCAACGAGGACCTGTCCTCCAAGGAGACCGAAAAGACCCGGCAGGCGCTGGAGGATGCGGTTTCCGGCATCGAAAACTGCTCCACCACGGTCCGGCTCTACGGCATGACCGATGACCTGACCAGCCAGCTTTCCAGCGGTCTGCAAATCAAGATCTACGGCACGGACACCGAGACCATGACCAAGCTGTCCGAAAAGGTTGTGGAGATGGTCAACGACACCGAGGGCTTTACCAATGCCACCAACGGTCTGGGCGCCGGCGATTCCACCATCACCCTGAAGATCGACCGGGACAAGGTGCGCTCCTACGGTCTCACCGTGGCGCAGGTGTACCAGCAGATCGCAGCAAAGCTTACTACTACCACCACTGCCCAGACCCCTGTGACGGTGGATGGCACTACCATGAACGTGAAGATCACCGACAACCTTGATCCTGTGACCAAGGAAAACATGATGGACATCACCTTTGACACCACCACCATGTCTGCAGACGGCACCACTGCCACCGGCACCTGCACCCTGGCGGATATTGCCACCTGGACCACTGGCACGGCACCGGACTCCATCACCAGCCTGAACCAGACCCAGTACGTCACGGTGTCTGCGGAGACGGAAAAGGGCTACAACACCAAGGTGCAGTCCCGTCTGATGCAGAAGAAGCTGGACGAGTTCTCCCTCAGCGATGAGATGCCGGAAGGCTGCTCCTTCTCCATGGGCGGCGAAACGGAGAGCGTGGACTATATGACCAACGAGATGGTCCAGTGGATGGCACTGGCACTGCCCTTTGTGTATCTGGTCATGGTGGCACAGTTCCAGAGCCTGCTGTCCCCCTTCATCGTGCTGTTCACCGTGCCCCTTGCCTTTACCGGCGGTCTGCTGGGTCTGCTGTTCACCGGACAGCAGCTCACCATGATCTCCCTCATGGGCTTCATCGTGCTGATGGGCACCGTGGTCAACAACGGCATCGTCTTTGTGGACTACGCCAACCAGCTGCGTCTGGGCGGTATGGAGCGCCGTGCGGCACTTGCCGCCACCGGCAGGACCCGTATGCGTCCCATCCTTATGACCACTCTGACTACGGTTCTTGCCATGCTGCAGATGGTGTTCAGCGGCGATATGGCAAGCCAGCTCATGAGCGGTATGGCGATCGTCATTATCTGCGGCTTGAGCTACGCCACCCTGATGACCCTGTATATCGTGCCGATCCTGTACGATATCCTGTTCAAGAAGCCGCCCCTCAACGTGGATGTGGGCAGCGACGAAGAACTGGACGACATCCCCGACGATGCCGCCGAGTTCATTGCACAGAGCGGCGCTTCCGCTGCAGCCCAGCCGGAAGCATAAGGCGTTTCTGTGACCCCATAAACAAAAAGCGCAGCCCCTGCGGAATTTCTGCAGGGGCTGCGCTTTTTTGTCTGTCCGGAACGATCAGATGTGCTTGAAATAGGGTCGGTACTCATCGGAATAGATCTTGCTGCCCATACGGCTGACACCGCCGTAAAGGTGGGTGCGCATCAGGGGTTCGATGGCGTCCAGATCTTTTTCCTTCAGGATACGCAGCATCTCCCGGTGCTCGCTGACCACGCTGGGCACGTTCCGTGCTCCCAGAATGTCCAGACGGATAAACCGGGAATAGTCCGCCTGAGGACGGGTCATCTGCTCCCAGAGGTATTCCTTGCTGGTCTTGCGGAACCAGTATTGGTGCATGGCAAGGTCGCAGCGAAGGAAGTTGTTGAAATCAAATTCCTCCGGGCGGTTGCGTGCCTCCGCAGCTTCCAGCAGAAGGTTGAACAGATGCTCCACTGCCAGGACCTCCATGGGGGAGCAGCTCTGCACAAAGTCCCGGAACACCATGCCCTCCACCGCCACACGCTGGAAGATAAGCTGGTCCACCACCCCGATGTCGATGGCGGTGACGATGGTGCCTTTGCAGGGGATGATCTGCACAAAGCGGTTCTGTTCCAGCCGCTGCAGCACACTGCGGATAGGGGTACGGGAGACGCCGAACCGCTTGCACAGCTGGTTCTCGCTCAGAGCTTCCCCGGGCAGGATCTTCAATGCGCAGATCTCGTCTTCCAGAATATGATAGATCTCGTCAGTGCTCTGAAATGTCGTCATGTTCGTTCTCCATTATACCGTAAGAAAATAAGGTCAACACCATTGTACCGTTCCCGGGGGAGAATGTCAATGCTGTAACAAAAGATTATTCGGCTCCCTGTATACAGGGATTTGCCGGGAGGCAAAATGGGATCTTCTGGAAAAGAAAAATTGATATATTAGCTCAAAAGGCAGAAAAACCCGTGCAAAAACACACAAAAAAGCAAAAACTGTGCTATATGCACAAAGAACTTGCAACAGGTTCGGCAAATATTACCCTTGTGGAAATATGGATTTTTTGGTTGCGATAGCGCTACAGAATGTATGCTGTATACAGGTTTGACCCGGAGGAAGCGGAAAGCCGCCGTTTCCCGGCAGCCTGACACATGGAGGAAAATACTATGAAAAAGATCTCTCGTCGCAACCTCCTGAAAGTATCCGGCGCAGTTGCCGCAGCAGGTGCCATGGCAGCCTGCGGCGGTTCCGGCTCCAGCACCAGCACCGCTGCATCCACCAGCACCGCTGCTGCAGGCGGTGAGGATAAGTTTGCTGCTCTGGGCGAGTAACTTTTTTGCAGCACACAGGGCACATACATCCCCCGACACCGGGTCTTTCCGGGAAAGGGACGATGTATGTGCCTTTTTTGTTTTGCAGGGGGATGAATCGGCAGATTTTCCAAATGCCACAAAAAATAACTCGAAAAATTGGATGCAAATTCTAAAATGAATCCAACACAAATGCGTAAAACTGTGATATAATCATAAATACAATGACGATACGGTGGGAGTTTGCCCAGCCGTGTTTTCCGAAAAATACCTGAGGAGGCGAATGCCCAATGGCACAGATCCGCTCCAAGCCCTTCGGTGTGACCAGAGAGGGCGCAAACGTAACCGAGTACATCCTTTCCAACCCCGGCGGTCTGACGGTCAGTGTGCTGGACTACGGCTGCATCATCAAAAACATCATCGTTCCGGCAAAAAACGGTCCGGTGGATGTGGTGCTGGGTCACGACACCATGACAGACTACGAAACGGACTTCAACTCCTCCGGCAGTACCTGCTGCGGAGCCTTTGTGGGACGCTATGCCAACCGCATCGAGAATGCGGTGTTCAGCGTAGGCGGACGCACCTACCAACTGGAGGCGAATAACGGTCCCAACCACCTTCACGGTCGGCTTCATCCGCAAGCTGCCGCATCAGCTCATCGACGCCTTCAAGGCGACGCTTGAGGAGCTGGAGTATGCTGACCTTCTGCTGCACGTCATCGACATTTCCAACCCCGAGTGGATCGCGCAGGCGGAGGTGGTGGATCAGCTCATCCACGACCTCGGCGCGGAGGGCGACCACGCCAACACGATGGGCTTCTACTTCGACGACTGCGACTGCGGCGACGCCGTCTACGGCAACGTCTTCCACAACGTCGCGCGCGGCATCATGGTGGGCGGCGGGCGCGAGCATCCCATCCGCAACAACGTCTTCTCGCGCTGCCAGATCGGCCTCTCGATCGACTGCCGGGGCATGACGTGGAAGCA
>OIXU01000699.1_pt1 | contig 11419 bp, 10 predicted proteins | sample 1587921 | NCBI WGS metagenome assembly OIXU01 (sample SAMN03283238) | human gut metagenome | biome: human-associated habitat; material: feces | host: Homo sapiens | place: Peru | collected 2012
ATAAAAATAAGTATTAACTGGGTCAACCAACTTTACAATTAAGACTGAAAGTAGTCAACTAAAAGCGTTAAACTACAAACACTGTGATTACCGCGCTGTGGTAACGCCATTACCGCATACCGGTAACAACGTTACCGCGCAGAGGTAACATCGTTACCAGTTCGTGGTAACAATCATTACTCGTATGTTATAATGCGCAAATCGCAGAAAACTACAGAATATGACAAGCTATATTTTGCCGTAAACCTGTGTTTTTGTAACTTTGCACATATCTTTATATAAGACAAGCGCACCCCATCACAAATGTTTGTAAGACAAGCGACAATGGAAAATCAATTTGTAAAGCAATACCCCGAGCTTATGCGGGGCAAAAAACTCATGTATGTACACGGTTTCGGTTCGTCGGCACAGTCGGGCACGAGCGGCGACATCATAGCCGAAGACCTCAAGATGGTGCTGGAAGAATTGGGAGAAATCACCGGTGGACAGATAAGCAGTCAGGAAACGCTGAATAATATCTTCAAGCACTTCTGCATCGGAAAGTAAGTCGTGATAAACAACGATTAATATCGACAATAAATGATAGTTAAGGTGCTCAAAATGAGCACCTTTCTTTTTAGCCTTACTATTGGTTATAATCAATGGTAAGGCTTTTTTAGCACCTTTTTGTACCGCTCTTGTACCTCCACTTTTCAAAAGTAATAATTTGAGACTCCATTTTTGGCAAATGAGTGCAAGATTGCCGAGAGTTTTGGACAATGATGGACGATGATATAAGACTATTGAAAATAAACGGAGTAATGACAGACGACTTTTTCTACAATAAATTAAGTAAAAAAGTATAAAAAGCGTACAAATGACAGCAAGCAAAGAAAGAATTCTAAAAATTTGCGAGTATTGTGGGAAGAGCTTCTATGCATCAAAATCCACAACTCGTTATTGCTCCAAGCAATGCAACAGTTATGCCTATAAGGCAGCAAGACGTGAGGAGAAAGTAAAGATGGCTGAGACAATGAGCCACCGAAAAGCTTCCGAGAAATCCATGTCTGAAATCCTCGTGAAAGAATACCTCACTATTCAAGAGGTCGCTATACTTTTGGGACTAAGCAGACAGACCATATATAATATGGTGTATAGTGGTAAGTTGCGAGCATCCAAGATTACTTCTCGTTTATCTTTAATCAGAAAGCGAGATATAGATTATCTTGTTGATAGTTTGCCATACACCACAAAAAAAAGTGCTTCAAAAGAAGCAGTTCATGCAAACCGAGAGCTACCTGTTCCAGAATATTACTCTGCCAAGGAAATTGCAGAAGTCCACAACACTTACGAGACCGCCATCTATGAGATAGTCAAGAAAGTCAAGATTTCAAGAATATCCATACAAGGAAGAGTATATTGGAACAAGAAAGAGGTGGATGATTATTTTGCACACCTGTCTCCAGATCCAACCATCAGTGAATGGATGACTGTTATGGACATTCAACAGAAATATTGTATGACGAAAACAGCCGTATATAGTTTCGTTAGTCACAATGCTATTCCAAGAAAAATGGAAGGTAACAATGTTCTGTATTCCAAGCGTCATGTACAATTGGCAAAAGGTGAATCCGTAGAAGACCAACTTTATTATACAATACCGGAGGCCATGAAGTTGTATGGTTTAAGTCAGGACCAGATTTATAAGCGTATCAAGAAATACGCTATTGAAAAGGTGAAGATTGGCAAGTATATCAAGATTTCCAAGCGAGATTTAGAGAAAGCTATCGGCAAGCCTAAGGTTATTTAGCGGTTATCAAAAGGTTAAGTTGTACCCCATTACATAACTCTATTATTTTGCAATCGATTTCAAAGATCTCTTAATACGGGATCATATATGAAACATAAGTATCACATTATAAAAAGTAAACATCATGGTAAATACATGTACAAGAGTTTCTCTTCGCCAAAGAGCGATTAAAAACGACCGTATTTCTCTTTATTTGGATTTCTATCCACCAGTACGCAACCCTGAGACTATGCAAATGAGTCGCAGGGAATATTTAGGTATCTATATCTATGCTCATCCAAAGAATGAGATGGAACGTGAGTTTAATACAGATATGCTCAACAAAGCAGAGGCCATCCGTTGTATCAGAACCCAATCACTCATCAATGAAGAATTTGGTTTTTTGGACAAAACACGACAGAAAGCTGATTTTTTGGCATACTTTGAGAAGATGACACATAAGAAAGATGACAAGTGGACATGTGTCTACAAGCATTTCTTCAAATTTGTTCAAGGTCATTGTACATTTGGGGATGTGACAGTGGAACTTTGCAAAAAGTTCAGAGAGTATCTTCTGAATGCAAATCAGTTGAATCGAACAAAACAAAAGGTATCTCTCAACTCTGCAGCAGGTTACTACTCTACTTTCCGTGGTCTCTTAAAAATCGCCTATCGTGACAAGTGGCTACGTGAGAACATCAATGACTATCTGGACAAGATTGAGCCACAAGATGTAAAGAAGGAGTTTCTTACCCTCGATGAAGTAAAGCAGTTGGCAGCTACTCCTTGCGATATACCTGTACTGAAGTCTGCCTCCCTCTTTGCTTGCCTCACAGGATTGCGAATCAGCGACATCTTAAAATTGCGTTGGGAAGACTTCGAGATAGCTCCCGACCAAGGCTATTGCTTGCGTATTCGTACCCAGAAGACTCAGACCGAGGCAACCTTGCCTATCAGCAACGAGGCATACGAACTATGTGGTGAACCAAGCACGGGTATCGTGTTCAAGGGATTGAAGCGCAGCATGATTAACCATCCCCTTAAAGCATGGTTGAAGAAGGCAGGAATCACCAAGCCATTTTCATTCCATTGCTTCCGGCACTCGTATGCAACAATCCAAATCGCCTTAGGCACAGACATTTACACGGTTTCGAAGATGCTTACCCATAAGAATGTAAGCACAACACAGATATATGCCGACCTCGTGAACGCAAAGAAAAGAGAGACAGCAAATAAGATTTCTCTTAAATAAATCCATTGCATTCATTTCATGGTGCCCGATATTGAAAAAATGTTCAATATCGGGCTTTTTAGTTAAAGGCTCCTAAAAGTTTTACGTGAGTCACGCGTGACTCACGTGTCTGTTTCTGCAGTTTTTCCTATTTTTGCGCCACAAATGATTAATAATACGCAATATGAAACAGTTTAAAAAAGAATTTTTGACACAGCATTTATTGGTTTTGTGTGCAATGTCTATCATTGGTGCACTTGTTCGCAACGAAGCTATGCAATATGGTGTAGACACCTTTAGCTGCAACTTGACGTTCGTTATCTCAACCACCATACTGATGGTTGTTTATCTCCATGCATTAGATAGTATCGTACGATTGCTTGCCCCATGGTTTAAGCATATCTTTTGTAATACAGTAAACAATACAGAAAGAAAGCGTCTGTCTTCTATTGCCATCAATGAAACAAATACATATGACGAGGGGGAAGAGCTAAACCTGGAAGATGTAACTTTCGTCTATGCAGATGAAGCCTCTTCTTGTATTACAAGCTATGAACAGTTGAGACAGGAAGCATTGGAAGACAAAGCCAAAAAGGAAAAGGTCTTGTTAAACTCAGCTATCGATTATACCAGAAGAACTTTTGCTGCCTACATGAAAGAGGAGCATTTGAACCAACTTTGTGACAACATCGCTATTTTCCAGTGTTGTGCCTCTACACACATGAGACATCATTCATTGATTGTTGACAAGGCTATTCGTACTATTGACTTAATGCATTATGCTTGGAATATAGGAAACCTTTTCAAGAAGAAAGGCATTGATACAGCAACCTTTATAAAACAAGTTTTTGCTGATGCGCTGGTTGATGTGGAAATATCCACTATTATAAGGAAGTTAAGAATGGAAGGTACCTGCATCATAGAATTACTACCAAGCTTAGATGTTCAAGGCGGAATCAAGACACATTATTGTTGCTGATAAGCATTGAGCGGTTATTCAGAGGTTATATCTCAGTGATATTTATCTCCATTACATAACTCATTTACTTTGTACCCGAATAATAAAAAATGAACAGATATGATAAATGAAAGTATCACCTTTGATAAGTTACCACAAGCGGTATCTTATTTAACAGAACAAGTTATCGAGTTGAAGCAAATGGTATCAGCACTTCAACCTACATCATCAGCAAATAACCATATATTGGTTGAGATTGATGAGGCTGCTATTATTATAATGAAGTCGAAGCCAACCATTTATCGATTGGTTAACCAAGGCATTCTGCCATCCTATAAAAAAGGTAAGAAGCTATACTTCTATAAGGATGAGCTGCTTGCATGGATTGAGAATGGTCGAAAAGCTACCAAGGAGCAGAACCATTCTGAAATGCTAAAAGCCATGCAAGGAGGAATGAAGCGCAAACCCAAGTCAATGTATAATTTTTAACTCTATGCCAAATGACAGCTTTAAATAACAATAAGGAAACTTCCATCAATCCAATGATTATCATGGATAAGGCTATTGATATGAGTACTCGCCTATCAGGAAGCCAGTTTCCCGTAAGCATCTTTCCTGCCAAGATTCAGAGAATCATCAAGGAGGTACACGAATGCCACAGTTTTCCTACCGACTATATATCAGCAGCCATACTAACTGCATTGGCTGTTGGTATCGGCAACACGCACTTGGCACAGATGAAACAAGGTTGGCTTGAAAGTCCTATCTTATACATGGCTCTTATCGGAAGACCAGGAGCCAACAAGAGCCACCCACTTAGCTTCGCTATGAAGCCATTCCTCGATTACGACTATGAGCAAAACAAGTTGTTCGAGGAGCAATACAGTAAGTTTGAGGAAAAGATGTGCATGTCTCGCAAGGAACGCATTGAAAATGGAGAGGATGGATTTCCGCAAGAACCTGTACGCAAACGTTTCTTGGTCTCTGATGTCACACCAGAAGGCTTGAGCTATATTCATGCGCAGAACAAGAGGGGTTTATGCCTATGGACAGACGAGTTGTCTGCATGGTTCAAGAACTTCAACCGCTATAACAATGGTTCAGAGGAACAGTTCTGGCTATCTGTCTTTAGCGCCAAGACAACCATATCAGACAGAAGAAGTTCCAAGAGTTCCATCTTCATTAAACGCCCCTATATCTCAGTAATCGGAACCATCCAAAAGAAGATACTTAGTGAGTTGGCGAAAGGCGAACGCTCCAGCAACGGCTTCATCGATCGCATTTTGTTCGTCATGCCTAACCTTCAGCAGAAAGCGAGATGGAGTGACCGAGAGTTGCCCGATAATATAGAGCGAGATTGGCAAGCCATCATTCAACACCTTATTGATATGGAGTGTCCAATAAATGAGCAACAGGAAATCGAGCCTCATGTCTTATCATTCACTGAAGAAGCTAAGGCAAGGCTCTATGAATGGCAGCATCACTTCTCCGAGCAATGCGACAATGAAACAAATGATACCATTGTCAGCATCTATTGCAAGTTGGAGATATACATCATCCGTTTCTGTCTGATTATTCAATTGGCACGATGGACGTGTGGAGAATGTGATAAGGAAGCCATCGACCTGCTGAGTGTAGAGCGAGCCATCCGATTGACAGATTATTTCAAGAACTCTGCCATATCAGTACAAAATATCCTCAACGAGAATATGCTCACCGCTCAACAACAAGCAATCGTCAACCATCTTCCTGCAACATTCACCACGGCCCAAGCTCATGATGTCGCCAAAGAGAACGACATGAAGTCAAGGACATTGGAAAGATTTCTGAATGATAACATCGGAGTCCTATTTCGCAAAGAGAAGCATGGAGAATATTCAAAGATTAACTCGTGACGGTATTGTCGGAATTGTCGCTTTTGACGGTTTTAATACCAAAAGCGACAAAACCGACAGAACCGCCACATAAAAAAAGAAATGAAATGAGTACACATAGATTCATATTAGAGCCATACAAAGGCATCGCTACCCGACATACATGTCCAGAATGTCATAAGAAACGTAGCTTCGCCCGATATATTGACACAGAAGGGAAGATTGAGTTTCCTCCTTACGTGGGTCGTTGCAACCATGAGCAAAGTTGTGGTTATCACTTCACTCCCAAGGATTTTTTTGAGAAGAATCCCGAGAAGAATGAGACATTCACAAAGGATGAGACTATTTCATATAAGAAGAGAGAAATGCCGAAGCCATTACCCACTTCTTATATAGACGAGAACATCATGCGAAGTTCTCTGAAATGTTATGAGGCAAACAACCTTTTCTTGTTTCTATCTTCTCAATTCGGTGAAACAGCTACTCTTTCTTTGATGGAGAAATATCATGTCGGAACTTCCAAACACTGGACTGGTGCCACGGTATTTTGGCAAGTTGACAATCAAGGTAAGGTGAGAACTGGTAAGGTAATGCTCTATAATCCTGAGACAGGTAAGCGAGTAAAAGAACCATACAGCCATGTTTCATGGGTACACTCGCTTATCCCCCACAAGGATTTCAATCTCTGTCAATGCTTCTTTGGTGAGCATCTTATCAATGTAGCCAAGACCAAGCCTATAGCATTGGTTGAAAGTGAGAAGACAGCCTTGATAGCCTCCTACTATCTTCCTCAATTCTTATGGATAGCAAGTGGTGGTAAGAATGGTTGCTTTAACACGAAGTCGCTATCTGTTCTGAAAAACAGAGATGTGGTCTTATTCCCTGATTTGGGAGCGACAACAGTTTGGCAAGACAAGCTGCCAATGATGCAAGTTCTCGGCATCCGTGCAACGCTTTTCGACTTTTTAGAGCATCAAGCCTGCGAAGAGGATAAAGCTAAAGGCTTGGACATTGCTGATTATTTGCTCAAAATCAAGCCTGCAGAAGCAAAACTTCAAGCCCTCATCAAACAGAATCCTGCCATTCGGAAGTTGATAGATGTCTTCAAACTCGAAATTGTTGACGAGCCTCAACCACGTTTCCGCACTCCTAAAAGGCAACGTGGTTTCAGACTCTGAGATGATTTGAAAAATCGAGGTATCTGACGATAGCAAGTTATGTTTTGAGTTACTCAAAACCTTTCGAGTTACTCTCGAAAGCACTTGCCTATCGGTAGATACCTCTCCAAAGTCGAGTATCTGAATCAACCTATCGGTAAGTATTGATTTGCAAATATGATGATGAGTGACTTACTGACGTACTGATTCATTGTCGTATTGATATATAGACAGAAAGTATTGTATATATGTTTATATGTATATCATTCATTTGAACAAACGTTAGAACGTTCTAACGGTAACGCTACTTCATATATCGCATCATCTTGTCGATACAACTTCGCTTCTGCTCTTCATTCGGATGAACATAAAGGTTAAGCGTAGTACTAATATCGGCATGTCCCAAAAGAACACTCACAGTCTTGTAATCGCAATGACTCTCAATACAGCGAGTAGCAAAACTGTGGCGTAGCCCATGGAATTTTAATCGCGGAATATCCAACTGCTTCAATAGCTTGTTAAAATAGTTGCGATACGTTCTTGGCTCAGTCGGTTTTGTGTTGTTCGTGAGGACATAGTAGTCCTTGTTCACCACCTTCATCAAAGACTTAAAAATTCTGACAAGTTCTTTACTTAAAGGAATCTCACGCAAAGAGTTCTTTGTCTTAGGAGTATTAATCACGATCTCCGTATGTGGCTTGTCAGAATCCACTATATAAATGCGCTCGATGGTGCGATTAACATGAAGTAATCCTGTGTCCATATTAATGTCAGACCATTTTAAGGCGCAAACTTCTCCAATACGAAGTCCTGTAGAAAGACACACAAGTATCCCCAAATTAGGAAACGTGAAATTGTCTTTGAGATAGTCAAACAACTCTTTTCGTTTACAAAAATATAACAATTTATTGGATACACAATAAAATGTATGTTTTTTAACGATTGATATTGATAAGTGAAAATTCTGTGGATGAACATCTCGGTTAATAAATCCTGAGATATTCATCACACAGAATTTGGGTATTGCATTTTAGAGGTTGATTTGAAAACCAATACTTTTCTAAAAACGATTAATCTCATCCTCAGCAGAACCGCTTCCGTTGTATTTATCTTTGAAACTATTGAAGTTGTAACTAATGGAAGCTATGATGCAGCGATTGAAGTTATTCACCTTTCTGTTCTGCACCACAAAATTAACCCTCTTTACATCGTTCAACTTCGAGCTATCAAACAAGTCCTCTGCTTTCAATGTTATCGTCAATTTCTTTTTAAGTAACTGTTTCTGTACCATCATATTGAATGACGAATAACCGTTTTGCTCGTAGATGCCATGATGTCCCTTAATGTTCCAAAAGAAATCACATCGAAAAAGCCAATCGTTCCTTAGTGCCACTACATTTTGGAAAGCGAAGAGACCGTATGGATGATTGTAGTCTAATTGCTCTCCATTATATGATAGCGTGAAATAAGGTTTATAGACACCCACCGTCAAAGTAGGTCGCCAACAACCAAAAACAGGTGAAACAACACATTGCGCTCCTAGTTGCTGGAAATCCTTGGCGTTGGTTGACATCCAAGTTACCGTTCCAGGTTTGCCGGATACAGCAACGACAGTCGGATGGATGTAATCCTTGATATACTGATAATCCAACTTGAAGTCGAATATGCTATAATTCACACTAAGTTCTGTATCATACACGTATTGCGGTTTCAGATAAATGTTGCCTTGCTCATAATGGTATTGATTGTTGTAGCTCACACTGTTGTTCAACTGACGAAACGAAGGACGGCTGACCCTGCTACTGAAATCAAGATTCATCCCCACTCTCCCAAACATAGTGGAAAGAGAAAGGGATGGAAGTAAGTCCGAATAATTGGTCTTGTTCTTTACTTCTCCTTGGTCTGTGTTGATGGCATGAATGTACTCATAGCGAAGCCCGATGCTTCCTTTCCATTTGGAGGCAGACAAACGAAAAGTGGCAAATCCTGCATACTTGGTTTCCTTATTCTTGAATTGGTCATCGGCTATCTTCCCTTCTTCGTTTACAGACATACCCCATGAACTGATTTTACTGAAATCCGTTCCGAAATCAAGCCTATTATTCTTATTCATGTTCCAAGCAAACACCCCTTTGAGTGCAGTCGCACGATTTCGCTGGTCGTTTTGCATATGCGTGATTTCTGAGACAGCATCTATTCTACTTGTCTCGCTCACTTGTTGCTTATGTTTCAGTTGAGCATAAACATAGTCGGCATCCAAGTTGAGCTGTAGGTTGTCTGTTAGTTTGCCGATATAATACAGATTGACATTGTGAAACCTTTCCTTTTCAGATTCTTCAGTCTTGTTGTCTGTAGATGTCAGCAGTTCATCATTCTTGTACGTCTGCATATAGTCGAAAGGAGAGTCGAGCATCTTGTAGTTGGAGATGCTTCCCAAATATCTTCCGCCGATAGTGTGATTCTTGTTTATGGCATAATTCATACCAACATTATAGTCATGAGAGCGAGAGCGGTCGGAATATTCAGAAGCAGAAATCTCATGAAATGTATCTTGCTCGTAATTGAACTGGTTAACATCATATCTGATGTCACTTCTCGTATTGTCATATTGATATGCGAGGAATACATCCAAAGCTCCCTTGTGGATGTTGAGGTTGACCTCCTCGTTGTTAGACAAATTCTTATGTTTGGAGATTTCCGCACCCACAATACCAGAAAGTCCATCCAAGGAATGGTGTACGGTAGTGATGTTTATGACACTCCTTGTTTCTGCATCGTATTCTGCCCCAGGGTTTGTTATGAGCTGTACAGACTTCACGTTGGTAGAAGAAAGGAGTGACAACCCTGAAGTATTAGTCTGCTTTCTTCCATCTATATAGATGACAGGCTCACCCTTACCAAACACCTCATACTTTCCATTTGTATAGAGCATCCCAGGAATATATTTGATAACATCTGTTGCCTTGCCAATATTTTTCAAATTGGAATTTTGAACGTCAAGCGTAAGTTTACCGTTTTCTCTTGATATGTATTTGCGATGACCTTTAATCACAACTTTTTGCAGATTAATTGTTGCATCCTCCAAGGTTATGGCACCAACCTCACCGGTACGATATGCATTACAATAAGTTTTGTAGCCCACACAACTCACTTTCACAATCGCCTTTTTCACCTCGCAAGGAATTACGAACTGACCATTCTCATTTGTCACACCACCCGTGACTAAACTGGAATCACTAACATTGAGCAAAGCGACATTGGCGAAATCGACAGGTTGATGACGAGTGTCCACAATGCGCCCCATCATTCTGTTAGAAGCCTTTTGGATACATTCAACAATGATAATATTATCCACTTGTTTCATTTTGATAGGGTAAAAACCAATCAAGTTCATGATGGCATCTGGAACACTTTCATTTTTGATGCTCTTCGTCACCTTGAAATCCTCCAACTCGTCATACACAAAGTTGATGACATACTTATCCTGTCGAGCATTCAAATCCTTCAATGCCGCAGAGAATGACACATTATTATATTGTCGGGTAATGCGTTGGGCAGACATACCCATGCTTATCATCAACAACATTAAGTTAAAAACAATCTTCTTCATAACTTACTCCACTTTTAAAGTTCCATCCATTTCCGTTATCTGTATGCGCTCAAAAGCATTCAATATTTCGAGATTCTGCTTCAATGTCTTAGTCTTGTCCCAATTGAAGAAGATACGAATATGCTGTGATTCAGCTTTGCCGTATTCCACCTTGACATGATAGAAGGCAGCAAGCTGCGACACGACATCGCCCAACTCGGTATTGTCAAAGACAACAGGTTTGAGGTCGAGACTATCAGCCTTCTCCGTAGCACTCACCTTGATGCTATCCATCCTGTTCAAATCAGAAGTAGAAGATACTTGCTCCGTCTTGGCTTGGTTAGCCTCATCCGAAGAAGAGAAACGGAAAATGCCTGAATGAATTGCAGCGAAAGTAATGCCTGAGAGGAAAACAACGCCAATGATGGATGCTGCTATCTTCCAGTGATTGCTGGATGTTTTATCAGAAGCTTCGTTGGCCTTTAATCCTTGCTTATCAGCAAACTTCTTCCACGCTTCGTCTACATTCACTTTCTTTGGATTTTCTTTTTTCATCGCCATCCTAACCATCGCCATATCGTGAAAGAAATCCTTTACGTCTTCATCGGCAAGCAAACGTTCCACCTGCTCGTCGGTATAGCAATCGGGATGCTCCTGCATATCGAAGAACATCTGTCGCTTCTCTTCTTTACTCTTGTTAAATTCCTTGTTTGTCATTGTCTTGCTCATTTAAATTGTTCCTTAATCCAGTCCATCGCCTTCGAAAGATGGTTGAATACCGTCACCTTGCTCACTCCCACTTCATCAGCCACCTCCTGATAAGATTTCTCCTGAAGATAGCG
>OIXU01000700.1_pt1 | contig 11416 bp, 11 predicted proteins | sample 1587921 | NCBI WGS metagenome assembly OIXU01 (sample SAMN03283238) | human gut metagenome | biome: human-associated habitat; material: feces | host: Homo sapiens | place: Peru | collected 2012
AAAGAAGCTAGAGTTCAGTTACGTAAAGTATTGGATGATTTCAAACCAGATGTTTGTCATTTAAATAATTTTAATTATCAATTAACTCCTTCTATGATTCTAGAAATAGTGAAGTGGCGTAAAGAGATAAATCATAAATGTAAGATTATTTTTACAGCTCATGATTATCAATTGGTTTGTCCAAATCACATGATGAATAATCCAAACAGTCACCAAAACTGTGAGAAGTGCCTCGGCGGCCATTTCGTGAACTGCATGAAAGGTAAATGTATTCATGGATCTACTGCAAAGTCAGCTATTGGTATGATGGAGGCTGAATTTTGGAAGTTAAAAGGAACATATAAATATATTGATACAATGATTTGTTGTTCTGAATTTATGAAAAAAAAGATGGATAGTAATCCTTTATTCGCAACAAAGACAGTAGCTATGCATAACTTTATAGATAAAGTTGAATGGAAAGAGACTGAGAAAAAGGAATACGTACTCTACTTTGGACGTTTCTCTGAAGAGAAAGGTATTGGTACACTTATTCAAGTATGTAAAGAATTACCAGGTGTACAATTTGTATTTGCAGGGACTGGTCCATTAGAAGAAAGTATCAATGGAATTGGTAATATCAAAAATGTAGGTTTCCAAAAGGGTGAAGCATTAGAAAAGCTTATTCGTGAAGCAAGATTTTCTATTTATCCATCCGAATGGTATGAGAATTGCCCATTCTCAGTTATGGAATCACAAATGTATGGTACTCCAGTACTAGGAGCCAACATTGGTGGAATCCCAGAATTAATTCAAGTTAATAAAACTGGTGAATTGTTTGAGAGTGGTAATGCAGAAGATTTAAAGAATAAGATTCAAAAGCTATGGGTAAATAATGATCTATGTGAAGAATACAGCATGAATTGTAAAGACATAAGCTTCGATACAATTGATGAGTATTATGAGAGAATTATGAAGGTATATAAATGAAAAAAAATATTATTTTAGCAGATTGTGATGAGTCAGAACTTAGTGAGTTTAGAGATTCATTAATATACGATGGAAAAGCATTTGTAGTTGAATCAACCATTTCAAACTGGGAAAGAACTGGAAAATTAAGCGAACTCAAAAGATATTTGACATATTTTAGAGTTGCCTTATCTGCTTTTTTGAAACGTGGAAATTATCAAGTTATAGTAGGATGGCAACAATTTTATGCGTTGATATTTTGCTTTTATTGTTCTTTATTTCATGTGAAAAAGAAAAATATTGTGATTGCTTTCAACTTCACCTATAAAGAAAAAAAAGGAAGATTGAGTAAAGCATATAAATGGTTTATGAAAATGTGCGTTAATCCTAAATATTTAGATGGATTACATGTTCCGTCAGCTAATTATGCCGATTGCTTTAGTGAAGAATTTGGTTTTCCAAGAGATCGAATTCTAGTTGCGCCATTTGGTATCAATGATTGCTACTCAGAGTTCAAGCAATTAAAAAGACCTACAGAATATGAGAATAAAGAATATGTGTTTGCAATCGGTAGATCAAATCGAGATTTTGATTTTTTGATTAGGGCGTGGAATAAAATGAAATTTCCATTAGTAATTGCATCTGATACATATAAAAAAGATAAATGTGAAAATCGATTTATAGAAATACATCATGATATTACAGAAAAAGAATCTCATAGGTGGATTGAACATTGTAAATGCATGGTTATTCCGATAGAAAATCCTGAAATATGTTCAGGAGACACGGTTCTTCTTACATCTATGGCTTGTGGGAAAATTGTGGTAGTTACATCACCAAGCACTCTTGGTGAAATGTATGTTACAGATGGAGTAAATGGCTATTTGCTCCCTAAAAATGAAGAAATCTTTTTGAATGGTATGAAAAAGATTATTTCAGAAGATAGTGAAGTTGTAAAAGAAAATGCAAGAAATTGTTATCTAAATAGTTATTCTAGGAAAAGTCTTGGAAACAATTTGCAGCTGTTCTTTGAAAAAATCAAAGCGGAGAAGACCAAATAAAGATACTGATGTTGATCAACTGGAAAATTGATTATGTTGATTTTAAACCAGCGGAGAAACAAGCTGCAAATTATTATGTTTACGGAGAACCATATTGGTTTTTTAATATATGGCTTTTGGATAAAGCCAAATTTATTCCATATGGCACAGATTATTCCTCAATTGGTAAAATAGAATATGAGAAAATAAATGCTACGGAACCATATATAATTTGTGTTGATGGTGGATGGAGAGATAGAAAAACATTAATTGAGGGGTATGAAAAAAATTAATACAGATGTAAAGCTTTGATTTGTAGTACAAATTGTTGAAGAAGATAAAAATAGAAATAGAATTGAGCAAGTAGGGCGAGTATCTTTTGTTTAACTGATTCATCAAATTGATGGGGCACAATTATGCGTCCTTCCGTTAATAGAAAGAAACTTTTCCTATGGATAATGACATTGCTCGATCAGATGGCGCGTGGAAAATGTGTAATAGCATCACGAGTATCGAGTTTAACAGATTATGCAGTTGATGGAGATACGGTTGTTTTTTACGAGCCGGAAAATGTTGAGGATTGTAAAGAAAAATTTGAAAAGATGCTAAATAATCCCAAAAAAAGAATACGAAATTGGAGTAAGATCTAAAAATCAAATCAATAGGTTCCAGAAAAAATGGCAGAAGAATCGAAGATTTTCATAAAAAAAGTTCTAGATAAGAAAAGTTATTAAAACACAATTGTTTGATGGAGGGTTAGTAATGTCTAAAGAAAAAAAATTAAATGGTACAGTTATCGTTACATATCGTTGCAATGCACGTTGTTCTATGTGTAATCGTTATAAGGCACCTTCAAAGATTGAGGAAGAAATTAGTATTGAAACAATTAAAAAGTTGCCAAAGATGTATTTTACTAATATTACTGGTGGTGAACCATTTATTCGTACTGATTTAAAAGATATTGTACGTGAATTATATAAAAAGTCAGATCGAATTGTTATTTCAACGAATGGATTCTTTACGGATCGTATTGTAGAGTTGTGTAAGGAATTTCCTCAGATTGGCATTCGAATTTCTATTGAAGGTTTGGAACAAACGAATAATGAAATTCGTGGTTTACAAAATGGATATCAACGTGGATATACTACATTGAAAAAGCTTCGTGAAATGGGTATGAAGGATGTAGGATTTGGAATGACTGTGCAGGATAAAAATGCTCCTGACTTAGTTCCTTTATATAACATTTCTAATGAAATGGGAATTGAATTTGCGACAGCTTCGTTGCATAATAGTTTTTATTTTGTTGAAGCTAAGAATATCATTCATGATCGTCCTATGGTTGCAAAGAATTTTGAAAATTTAGTTAATGAACTTCTTCGTAGTAATAGTCCTAAGAAATGGTTCCGTGCATATTTTAATCATGGTTTAATTAATTATATTTATGGACAAAAACGGTTATTACCATGTGATATGAGTTTTGATACTTTCTTTATTGATCCATATGGAGACGTAATGCCTTGTAATGGAACTAAAGATAAAGAAGTAATGGGTAATTTAAACAACCAAACTTGGGAAGAATTGTGGAATAGTCCTGAAGCTGAAAAAGTTCGTTCAAAAGTTCGTTGTTGCGATCGCGATTGTTGGATGATTGGTTCAGTTTCTCCCGCAATGCATAAATATATTTGGAAACCAGCTACTTGGGTATTAGTTCATAAATTTAAGGCTTTATTTACTAAACATCCATACAGCATGTATGAACTAAAAGTATGTAGAGATTATCGTGATGGAAAAGTCACTAAAGAAGAATTGGATAGATGTTCTACTTGTGATATGAATTGTGTAATCAACAATGGTTTGAGTGAAGCATCTAAAGAACAATTAAAGCATAAAACTGGTGAAGAAATTGTAGATGCAGATATCGCAAAACAGATGGAGACGAAGTAATGGGTGAAAAGACAGCGGTAAGAACAAGAGAAAAATGGGTCGATGATGTAAAAGTCATTGCTTGCATATTGGTTGTACTGGGCCATTTCTTCCAAAGCATGACAAAAGCGAATATTCTGCCAGAAAATGATTTGTACAAGTGGTTTAATACAACAATTTATTATTTTCATGTGCCGCTGTTCTTTATATGTAGTGGATACTTGTATCAGAAGTACAGCAAGGTAAATAGTGTAGGCAGTTGGTGCAAGAATGTAACGAAAAAGGCATTGGCACTCGGTGTTCCGTATATGACTTTTACGACAGCTACTTGGGTATTGAAAAGGCATTTTCGAACAGTGTTAACAATCAAATTGGCGGATTTGAAGACACCCTGCTATTTCATCCTGCCTCTCCATATTGGTATCTGTATGCATTATTTTTTATATTTTTAATTACACCAACATTTCGTAATGTAAAAAAAGCAACAATAGGATTGTTTTTTGCATTTCTAGCAAAAGTCGTAATTTTGATCGGGGGGGGGACAGATGTATATGCTTTGTCAACAGTCCTTTCAAATGAAATTTGGTTTGTACTGGGTATGTGCATCTGCGTCTTTAACCTAAACCTTAAAAACAAGCAGAAACAAGGAATAATAGGTGGACTATTATTTATCTTGTTAAGTATAGTGATATATGTAGCTAATATTCATATTAATATTACTACTTTTTTTATGGGTTTATTAGCATGTTATGTCGTTATAATTTTAACTGTAGATTTTGAAGAAGCATTAGGTCGTTACTTAGCTTTTCTTTCAAAATACACAATGCCTATTTTCCTTATGCATACGTTATTTGCCGCACCAATGAGATCTATTTTACTTAAAATTGGCATTGAAAATGGAATTGTTCATATATTATTAGGACTTAGTATAAGCTTTTTGGGCCCAATTGTTGCAACTTGGATTATGAAAAAATCAAAATGGTTAGAGTTTTTTTTATACCCAAATAAATTTATAAAGGATTAAGATAATGGGACTAAAAGGAAATGTGAAACAAATCCTTGAAATGTTTCGAGTAAAAATGTTTAATGTTGATGCCAAATGTGGTGTCTATATAGGTAAGTATTGCAATTTAAAAGGAAGCTGTAATATAAAGTTAGATGAATTTGTAACCATACGTTCATATGCCCAAATTTGGTCTGGGGGACAGTTAGAATAGGCAAAGGCTCAGAAATTTGTGAACGATGTCGTATTTCTATTATGAACTTATTAGAGATTGGTGAAAAAGTACTTCTTTCACATAATGTATACATAACGTATTGTGATTATGAGTACCGTAACATTGATATTCCAGTTATTGATTTGGGTGTATTGATCAGGGTATAGTTCAGAAGGGTCAAACTGTTTCTATTGGGGAAGAATTATATAATGGAATCAATGCTGTAATTTCTGAAAAAATTAAGATTGTAAAGCACTGTGTATAGGTGCTAATTCGGTGGCAACTAAAGATGTACCTGATTACAGTGTTGCAGCAGAATGTCCTGCTAAATTTATAAAAACATCAAATGAGTTGAAGAAAGAAGGAAATTATTTAATGAGAAATGTTCTTGTAATCACAGATACAGCACCACAAGATAAAAGTGGTGGTGGAACAAATGGAAATATGCATTGCAAAATGATTAACTCAAATAAAAATCTCAAAGTATATACTGTATATATAACAAATCAACTTATTAAAGTTACTGATAACGTTATGAAAGTTGGGTCATCATCGAAATTTGACAAAATCGAAGCAGTTCTTAGTGGTTATCCTCCATATCTGAACAAAAATGCTATTAAACTTATTTTTAAAATAATTAAAGAAAAATTCATAAACACAGTATATATTGATAATTCTGTAAGTGGAAAACTTATAAAACAAATTAAAAAAAAATATCCAAATATATCTACAATTGCTTTTTTTCATGATATAGAAATTGTTAAAATGAGGGAAGATAAGGATTTTTCTTTATTTAGAACAATATGTCTACCAGTTTACTATAGAAATGAACAACTTACAGTATATTATTCAGATAAAACAATTGTTCTGAATGAGCGGGATAAAAAATTATACGAGAAAGAGTACAAAAAACTCCCAGCTGCAATTGTTCCAATTAGTATTCCAGAAATTACTAATATTCCATTTGAGATAAAACACTATGAAAATGAAAAATTAAAAATTTTATTTGTTGGAGTAGAATATGGACCAAATTTGAGTGGAGTGAGATGGCTTTTAAATAATGTATTGCCATTCATTACCTGTGATTTTGAATTCAACATTGTAGGTTATAATATGGAAAAGTACAGAACTGAATTTGAAGGATATTCAGATAAAATACATGTCATTGGTACTGTAGAATCTCTTCGAGAATGGTATGTTAATGCAGATTTGATTGTTGCACCAATTTTTGAAGGTGGTGGAATGAAAGTTAAAACTGCCGAAGCACTTTCTTATGGAAAACATTTTGTTGGGTGTACAGAAAGTTTAGAAGGATATTGGGAAGGGATACCAGATAATTTACGTAATCACAAAGTATATAAATGTGATGATGCCAAGAGATTTGCTGATGTTATTAATGAGATTGCAAAAACTGAATTTTATATAAATGATATAGAAATAAAGAACTGGGCAGATCTGAATTATTCATATCAAGCTAATTCAAAAAAATATAGAGCTATATTTGAATCTTTATAAGCTAGCTTGGATACAAATTTTAACTATAGGAGGTAAATTTATGATTATAACTAAAACACCGTTTCGTATGTCTTTTTTTGGCGGTGGAACAGATATGGAAGATTTTTTCAAGGTACATGGTGGATCTGTTCTATCTACTACTTTTGACAAATATTGCTACGTTAATGTACGCCACTTGCCTCGTTTTTTTGATTATTCTACAGAACTTTCATATTCAAAAACAGAACGTGTAACAAGTGTTGAAGATATTCAGCACCCAGCCATTCGTAATGCAATGAAAATGTTAGATATGCATGAAATTCGATTAACGTATGAAGCTGACCTTCCAGCACGTTCTGGTTTAGGTACATCAAGTTCTTTTGCAGTTGGAATGTTAAATGCTTTTTATGCTTTGAAAGGCAAGTATGCTGATAAGAAAAAATTAGCAGATGAAGCAATATATTTGGAAAGAGAATTATGTCAAGAAGCAGGAGGTTGGCAGGATCAGGTTGCTGCATCTTTTGGTGGGTTCAACCGTATCAATTTTAATGCAGATGGATATGAAGTTTTACCTATCATTATTTCACCAGAACGAAAAAAGCAGCTTAATCAGAATTTAATGATGTTTTTTACTGGATTTACTCGTTTCTCTTCCGATGTGCAAAAAGCAAATGCTACAGGAAAATCAGATAAGACAGCTCAACTTAAAGAAATGTTGGCGTTGGTTGATAAGGCAGAACGTATCTTAACTGATAAAAATACTGATTTAGATGATTTTGGTAGATTATTAGATTATACTTGGAAATTAAAGAGACAAACGGGATCTGCTGTTTCAACAAATAGTATTGATGAATTATATGAGAAGGGTATTTCAGCGGGTGCATTAGGTGGAAAGCTTCTTGGTGCTGGTGGCGGAGGTTTTCTAGTATTTTATGTAAAACCAGAACATCAAGATTCAGTACGTTTGGCATTACGTGATTTGATGCATATACCTTTTGAATTTGAAGATGGTGGTACTAGAGTTATTCATTATACTCCAGAAACTTATGAACCAATAGAGTAGTTTAAAAGGGAATTTTATTTATGAATATTTTGCAAATATCAATACAAGCTCCAGGATATAATTCTGGAGGCACTCTTGGAATATTACAATTTTCATATGCTTTAACTAGAAATAATAATGTTACTTATATTGGTCCTAAAATAGAGAATAAAGAAATTGAGTCTTGGTTTAATCAGACGATGTATATGTCTAGAAAGCTAACAAAATTTGAAAAAATACAATCTATAATACATATGCACTTTGATAAATATTACGTATTATGGAATAAAATAGATATTAACTTTAATGATTATGATGTTATATATATAGATTTTACTAGATGGGATTATGTTGTAAAGCGAATTAAAAAATCTGGATATAAAGGTAAGATTATTATTCGAGCACATAATGTTGAGAAAGATTATTTATATGTAGAATATAAATCAGAAAAATCTTTAAAAAGTTATATAAATTATCTTTTTGCGGCATTTAGAGAAAAATATATGGTAAATATGGGTGATACTATTCTAGCAATTACGCCTGAAGACAAGAATAGGTTAATTGAACTTTATAATTTAGATAAAGAAAAAATAGTTGTTTGTCCAGTAGGCGTAAATAGTTCCGCTTGTAGAAAAAAGAAAAGTTTCAATAAATATAAAAAATTAAATTGTTTAATTACAGGATCTCTCTGGTTTGGTCCAAATGCTTCAGGAGCTCTTTGGGTATTAAAAGAGGTTATGCCAATAGTTTCTGATATATGTGAATTAACCATTGCAGGAGCAAACCCAAACGAAGATATAAAAAATGCATGCAAAAAAACAAACACAAAACTAATACCTTCACCTGAAAGTATGAAACCATACTTTGATGCTGCTGATATGGTTTTAGTACCTATTTTTGATGGTGGTGGTATGAAGGTTAAGGTAGCAGAGGCAATGTCTTATAATTTACCAGTAGTGTTAACATCACATGGGAATATCGGATATAAAATTATTGATTATGAGACAGGTTTTATTGCTGATAAACCTGAGGACTTTGCTAGTAGGATTAGATATTATTGGAACATGAGTGTAGAAAAAAAAGAAGAATTTTTAGACAAGGAGTGGGAGTTATATAAAGATAACTATTCACTTGAAGCCATATGTAATGTAGTAAATAAATTATTAAAGAATTAAGGAGATAATTGAATGTTTAAGAATAAAGAAATAGATATATTGGTGGAAAGATACCCCCAATTGTCATGTATCGCTAATGATTTATATTCTTGTTACAGTATTATTGCTGATTGCTATAAAAAAGGTGGTAAGTTATTAATTGCAGGTAATGGAGGCTCTGCAGCAGATGCTGAACATATAGTCGGGGAACTAATGAAGGGATTTAAGCTTCAAAGAAAAGTGGACGAAGCATTTGCTAGTAGATTATGTGACTTGAATGAAGAACTAGGTAGTGTATTAGCTCAAAACCTTCAAGGAGCACTTCCAGCAATAGCATTAGATGGACATCCAGCATTATCTACGGCGTATATGAATGATTGTGAACCATTATTGTGCTTCGCACAACAAGTTAATGGTTATGGAAAAGAAGGGGATGTCTTTTTAGGAATATCTACTAGTGGTAATAGTAAAAATATTTTGTATGCAGCAGTAACTGCGCGGGCAAAAGGAATGAAAATCATTGGTCTGACTGGTGCAAAAAATAGTAAGTTGGAGCAAATGAGTGACGTATGTATTAAAGTTCCAGAAACCGAAACATATATGATTCAAGAATTACATTTACCTGTGTATCATTGTCTTTGTTTAATGTTGGAAAATGAGTTCTTTGGCCTACATGAGAAAGATAAAAATGGAATATGAAGATAAAGTATAGTTCTATTATTAAATTCAATATCATGATGCTGTTGCTTATGCAATTGAGTTACACTAAATTGCTGGGAAACCTAATTCCAATTTTTTCAACAAGTTATATTTCCAATCCGCTTGTAATTTTCTATTTGAGTATGGGGATTGTTACTATTCTTCTGTCTTTGTTTTACTCATATTTAAATGGAAAAATGCTTTTTTTTGAGATGTTGATAATGGCAACTGTTATTATTGTGGCCTTATACAATACATCGGAAAAATATAGTACAACTGATTTTATATATGTAATTGCATTTGGCCTTAATTATATGTATTTTTTTCTTGCAATTCCTATATATCGGATGTTGAGGAATGATGAGACATATTTTGAAAAATTATTAAAAACCATGGCTATCTTATGTGCTGGGTCATTTATTATCAGAGCTACAATTTCGTTAATTTATGTGTATACTGGTACAGATATTTTACCGGCTATTGCTTTGGAAGGAGCATCTGTTGGATGGATTCGAAACGGTATCCTACGAATCAATCCTCCATGTGTAGGAATAATATATCTTCCGATTGTTTTTTATTTATATAGTAAAGAAAAAACAATTAGACAAAGAATGCTGTATATCGGAATGATGGTGCTTGGAATATGGTATATGACGTATATAACACAAGCAAGATCAATGATGATATATCAGGTATGTATATTGATCTTTTTATTGATGCTAAAGAACAAGCCCAATAGCAAAAAGGGAATTGTAGCAGCAATCGTTATAATTTGTTGCTGTGTTACATTAATTAATTCGCCAGCTGCAGAAAAACTATTTAACAGCTTTTCTGAAAAAGATGCTGCGATGGGAGGGTCGACTGCTGCACGGTTCAATGCAATTGCGTATTTTGGAATGAAATTTCTAAAAAATCCTTTTACAGGCATTGGGTTTCTATTAGGAACAGATACGAGAGTGCCAATTGGTGGAGACATATCAGATATTGGGCTGCTGAGAAGCATTTATATGTTGGGCCTGGGAATGGCAGTATTATATATAGTGCTGTTTTGTAGAGGTATTTATGTATCATATAAAATCAGAAAATATGACAGCAATCTTTCGATTCTTGTGGCAGGAATGACTTTTTTAATAATACTAACAGATATAAATATTGACTGCTTTTGGGATATTTTTGCTTTTGCAATGCCTTTTTATGTGGCAATTGTTGAGTATGCAATGTATCGTATAAAAGTGGATTCAATGTAAGAGGATAAATAAATGAATGTAAAAACTGCAATTAATAAATTATTTAGAATAAGCATTTCAATACCATATCGTTTCATAAAAAGAGTCAAAAGAGACGGTGTAGACTTTTTTATGACTGAAGCATGCCATATTGCGGAAAATAGTCAGTATCAGCTAGCATTTCGAAAAATACCTAAAATGAATGACGACGTACCTATGCTTGATTATCGTACAAATATATCGTATGCAATCGTCATGCAAGGGCCTATAAGAGCTGAAGAAAATTTCACATTGACAACTGTTAAATATTATAAGAGGACATTTCCACAAGCGCACATCATTGTATCGACATGGGATGATGAATCGAAAGATATTATAGAGCAAATTGAAAAAGCAGGCGCTTATGTCGTTTTGAATTCAAAACCAGAATGTACAGGAACGTTGATGGTGAATTACCAACTTGTGAATTCGTTAGGAGGAATCAAAAAGGCTGCAGAATTAGGAGTTGAGTATATAGCTAAAACAAGAACAGACCAAAAAATTTGCCGACTGCATTTTTTGGATTATTGTAAGGCTCTGCTTCAAAATTTCCCAAATCAGTCGGATGAATCAAAAGAAAACGGTAGAATAGTTACATTATCAATGACTTACGGGAATCTATTCTACCCATATT
>OIXU01000701.1_pt1 | contig 11409 bp, 7 predicted proteins | sample 1587921 | NCBI WGS metagenome assembly OIXU01 (sample SAMN03283238) | human gut metagenome | biome: human-associated habitat; material: feces | host: Homo sapiens | place: Peru | collected 2012
CGCATCTTCTTCTCTATAAGGTCGTCGGCAGACTTGGTGTCTATCTCGTTCACGTCTTCCTTAAAGGCGTTCAACTCCTCACGCAGTCGCTTCGTCTCCTCCTTTTCTGCCTGACACTCGCGTATCTCGCGTATGGTGTTTTCGATACGTCGGTTGCTCTCGCTCAATATTTCTTCAGCCTCCTGCTTGGCAAGAAAATTCAATGCGTGTATAGCGAAGAGGTTTTACCAAATCTTGGAGAAAACAATGAAAAAACGTCCCCAACATCTTATGTGAAAAATGATGCCGACATGGCAAGCGATGAACTAAATGCAAAAAAGAAACAAGTGAATGGCACACTCGCACACATAACTGCTATTTTCGGTTTCACTCTTGCAGGTTTGATTTTACAAGACATCTATAAAAGGTAAATTAAAAAAACGACCACCAATCGGCGGTCGTTTTTTAGTTATGTGTCATTAAGACTTTTTACTTAACGAGGATGCGCTTAGCTTCAGTCTTGCCGTTGGTAACAACCTTCACTACATAAGCACCAGATGCCAAGTTTGCAGTAGAGATTGTTGCGCTTGTTGCAGCAGGAGCAATATTAGCTACGGTTACACCATTCATTGCGTAAACGAATACCTTACCAATAGCTTCAGGAGCATTGATGTTGATAGCGTTGCCGTCGTTAGAAATAGTGATGTTGCTGGTTGCAATTTCGTCAACAGAAGTGATGATGATATCGTCAAGAGTAGCATGTTGTTCTTCTGTGTTGTAGTGAACGTATTTCAGTTCATCGAAGTAAACATCACCAGTCCATGCTTGTGAAGGTTCGTCTGGATCTTCATCAGCGAAGTCTTCTACATGACCACGCCAAATCCAGAATGCATCGTATTGCCAGAGACCAGCCACCAATGTCTTTTCACCAGAAACGATTTCATTTTCTTCGTGGTTAACATCCCATGTAACCATTTCCCAACCACGATTCATTTGGTGCTTGGTGTGACGCTTAACAGATGCTGCATCTGAACGGTCGCGAACGCCATGACCTGCCCAGTTGCCAGAACCGTCGCCATATACATAGGCTTGAATGATTGCGTCTTTGCCATCGTTGTAGTATTTTGCACCATTCTTCTTGTAGCAGCGAAGTCCCCAATATGGGTGTTGGGTGTCAGGGTCAAATTGATAGTGAATCTTGAATGAAGAAGCTTGGCTTGGGTTGCTCACGAGGTTGCTTGTCACCATTGATTGGTCTTCCAATTGAGTGAAGCCCTTAGATGAGCCTGAACCACCTGGAGAGAACCAGTCGTTAGGATTGTCGGTAGCGTCGATCACACCACTTGACTTCACTGTGCGGTATTCTGACAAGAATTTGAATACAATACCCTTGCTCACGTTACCAGAGAGGTCTTTGAAACCGCCCTTAACTGCCACCTTGTAGCACTTGTCGAGTTCCAAATCGTTGTCAAGATAGAAGTGGAGAACTGATGCACCACCTACCACTGCGTGAGTGAGGCGACCTGTAAGAACTACACCTTCCTTGTTGGTCACTACGATTTCGTCACCAGTCACGTCGTCTTCGTTCCATTGAAGTGGTTCGTTGAATTCAACGCGGATTACTGGACGCATAGTGTAAAGCATAGTTGAGTTTTCAGCAGGAGTTGTGCTTGTGATGTATGGAGCTTCAACGTCGGCTGGTTTAGTGGTGAAGCTAAACACATAGTTGCCACCTTCTGCACCGTCCTTATCGCCATCAAGGAATTGGTTGGTTTGAGAGTTCTTAGCGATTGAACCATCAATAGTGATAGTGTAATCCATATCATCCAACAAATCTTTTGGTTTCACGCGGAGAGTGTAATCGTTGTCCCAAGAGAGAGCCACAACACCTGCGTTGTTGATAGAGAATGCTCTTTCAACAGAAGCTCTGTCCATATTACGAGAGAATGTGAACACAATGTCTTCCAGAGTGCTTACAGCGGTTGGGTTAGTTACGCTAACGCCTGAAACTTGTGCAGGAGCATTTGATGTGAGAGAAATGTTAGCCCAAGTTACGTTGTCACCGGCCAGTCCTTGTGGGTCGCTCTTGAGAGTCACCTTTTGTGAAGCTTCTGGATAGCCGTTAGCCTTGTAAGTCACTTCAACTTCTTGACCAGGCACCAGGTCGTCTTCAAACAAGAAGAAACCGTTGTGAACGAGGTTAGGATTCTTTACGTATTTGTGGAAGATTGATTCGTATGAGTCAGTAACAATGGTTTTACCATTAACTGTTACTGAAACATTGTTGATAGGTTGACCATTTTCAGAGTTGGTAACAACACCGGCAAGCATAATCTTTTCAGGGCGTGCAAGGCCACGGAATTCCATAATAGAACGTGCGGTAGCAAAGCCTTCCAAGCGCTTGTAGCTTTCATTGATGTTCAATGCCTGTTGCATAGGCAAAGTGTGATAACCACCTTCGCTCAAGATTGAAGCCATGTTGGTACGGCGGTTAACAGAAAGGTATGGGTATTGGTTTTCGTGAGTGTCAACATCTCCATTGTAGAACACGCGGTCGTAGTAGTTGCCACGAGTTTCGGTGTTATACATCACGCCGGTGAGGTTCGGGCACATGATGTCGCCCATGCGCTTACCACCGTTAGGAGTTTTCTCTACATAGTTGCCATTAGATTTCCAACCACCAAAAAGGAATACTGTAGAGTTCTTAGATGGAGAGCCAGCATCAGAGTGAATAGAGTAGAAGAAGTCAGCACCCCATGCGTTAGCCATGTCGGAACGTTCGTCGAGGTCAACGTATGCATTATCGTTGTCACGAGTCATGCCGATGGTAGTTTCATCAGCAGTGGTGTATTTAAACAAGAATGCACGGGTAGCCAAACCTACGCGCAACACTTTTTCTGCCTCAGTATAGCCATAAAGACCAGAGTTTTCGCGACCAGAGTGTCCTGGGTCAATCCAAAGTTTGAATGTGCCCCAATCCTGCTTAGTGATTTCTTGAGCCTGGGCGCTGCCGCCAAATGCCATTGATGCCAAAGCGGCAATCATAATATTTTTCTTATAATTTTTCATGATTTACCTTATTTAATATCAATAACATAAATATTACCATCGGCATCGTTGTCGAACGCCACCTTTGTACCGTCAGGAGATACCGACAAAGTAACAGGAATCACATCACTATTAGGAGTGAGATTGTTTTCAACGCCAGTTTCAACATTCACTGAGTAAATGTCGGAAGCTGTGAAGCGTTCGCCATTGTCTTGCAAACGAGCAAACATCAAATCCTTGCTGTTGGGAGCCCATGAAGCATGTGAACCCTTGCCGAACGACTTGAGGTTAGAACCGTCAACATCACAAACAAACAAACCGTTGCTTACGATTTGGAACGCGATTTTCTTGCCATCAGGCGACAAAGTTGGGTTAAGCACCATCTTGCCTGCGAATTTTTCGAGTGATGGAATCAACTTAGTTGCTTCAGAAGGTTGGTCAACCATGATTTTAAGAAGGTTGGTTGCCTTCATAACCTTTGATTGACGGAAGTTTCTTTGACCAGCAGCCACTTCTTGAATTTTGCCAGTCTGTACATCTACATTTTCGATGCGAACCATGCGCAGGTTGTCAACCACTGTGTAAGGGGTTGAAACGATTGTGGCTGCGTCAGCCCAATTCATCTTGTAACCAGCACCTAAAGCATCTGAAACTTGTTGGAGATTGGAACCATCAGCATTGGCAACCCAAATACCGATGTAATTGTCGCCAGTAACAGCAATCTTACTGCCATCAGGTGACCAAACAGGAGCCATAAGGCTTTGAGAAGATTTGATAAACAATCTTGGCTCGCTAACGGCCTTAGATTGTGCCATCAAACTGCTCACACTCAGCATCATTGCTGAAACGAGTAGCAATTTTTTCTTCATGTTCAGAAAAATTAATTAGTTAGTTAAAAATAAGTTTTCGGTTTTATTTCCTCCAAAATTAATATTTTTTTCAAAACCTTACAACAAACATTGTGTAAAAATAAAAAAAACTTCTGCGTTTCGGCAGAAGTTTTTCGTTATGTGATTTAGTGTTATTTTGTCGCAAGTTCATCGAGCAATGCGAAATCCAACACATCTTTTATGCATTCCACATAATGGAAGGTGAGGCCTTTGAGATATTTTGGCTCAATGTCGTTGATGTCTTTTTTGTTTTGGTTACACAGTATAATATCTGTGATACCAGCACGCTTTGCGGCCAAAATTTTCTCCTTGATGCCTCCCACAGGAAGCACCTTGCCACGCAATGTGATTTCGCCCGTCATAGCCAGTTTGCTGCGCACTTTCCTTTTGGTGAATGTGGAAACCAGCGAGGTGACCATTGTCACACCTGCAGATGGTCCGTCTTTTGGAATTGCGCCTTCTGGCACGTGAATGTGTACGCTGTTGTTGTCGAACGCACTTTGCTCAATGCCCCATTCTGAAGCGTGTGCTTTAATGTATTGCATTGCAATGATAGCCGACTCCTTCATCACATCGCCCAAATTACCTGTTAATGTGAGTTTTTCGCCCGACTTACCAGCTGGCGAGAGTGACGATTCCACAAAAAGTATCTCTCCACCTACGGCAGTCCAAGCCAAGCCTGTCACCACACCTGCATAGTCGTTTCCTTCATATTCTTCACTATTAAATATAGGTGAACCGAGGTATTCTTCTACCATATTTGGAGTAACAGAAGTTGGGAATTCTGTGCCGCTGACTTTTTTGCAGGCAATCTTTCTTAGAATTTTACCAATTTTCTTTTCCAAATCTCTCACGCCGCTTTCACGAGTGTAGTTTTGGATGATTTTAGCCAAAGTGGGTTTGGAAATACTTACCTCCTTTGGTTCAAATCCGTTCTCCTCCAGTTGCTTTGCCACAAGATGGCGAGCAGCGATTTCCACTTTCTCCTCCATTGTGTAACTGTTTATTTCAATAATCTCCATTCTGTCGAGCAATGGGCGAGAAATGGTCTGGAGAGAGTTGGCTGTGGCAATAAAAAGCACTTTCGACAAATCGTAATCAATGTCGATGTAATTGTCGTGGAAGTGAGAGTTCTGCTCCGGGTCAAGCACCTCAAGTAATGCCGAAGAAGGGTCGCCCTTGAAGTCGCTTCCCACTTTATCTATTTCGTCAAGCACAATCACGGGATTGTTTGCGCCACACTTTGCCATGGCTTGGAGTATTCGGCCTGGCATAGCTCCGATGTATGTGCGTCGGTGACCACGGATTTCCGACTCGTCGTGAAGACCACCGAGAGAAATTCGGGCATACTTTCTGTTGATTGACTTGGCAATAGAGCGGCCTAATGAGGTTTTACCCACACCAGGAGGGCCGTAAAGGCAGAGGATAGGGGCTTTCAAGTCGCCTCTCAATTTCAGCACAGCAAGGTGCTCAAGTATTCTTTCCTTCACTTTTTCAAGTCCGAAGTGATCTTTATTGAGTTGTGCCGACACCTTTTTCAAACTGATGTTGTCTTTAGTGGTATCATCCCATGGGAGGTTGAGCAGATTGTCGAGGTAACTGAACTGAACGGAGTAATCTGGTGATTGCGGATTGTAGCGTTCGAGTTTCTTCAGTTCCTTTTCAAATTGATTCTGCACATTCTCGTTCCAGTTCTTGCTCTTGGAGCGTTGATACAGTTGCTGGATATCGTCTTCGCCATTGCCCAGTTCTTCCTGAATGGTGCGAATTTGCTGTTGCAGGAAGTGCTCACGTTGCTGTTGCGACAAATCTTCTCTGGTTCGCGAAGTGATATTTGCCTTCAATTCCACAAGTTGCGCCTCTTTGCTCAATGCTGCAAAAAGGAGATAGGCACGCTTTTTGACATCTCTTTCCTCAAGCATTTCTTGCTTCTTGTGAGGCTCGAATGGCATGTTGGTGGTGAGGAAATTGATCAAATATTCGTTACTGTCGATGTTCTTGACAGCAAAAGCCAATTCATTGGCGCCTTCACCAAGTGTTTTGAGAATTTGGTGCGTTACATCCTTAATCGACGACATCAACACACGGAATTCCTTATCCTTTGCGATTGGTCGGATTTCTTCAAGCGTGGTGATGCTGCCTCTGAGATATGGTTCGGTGGCGTGAATTGAGTTAAGCTTGAATGGTGAGCGGCCACGCAAAATCACGTTTGTGGTGTTGTCGGGCAATTCAAGCACTTTTATAATATCGGCCACGGTACCTACTTTGTAGAGGTCATCGAAGCCGGGATTGTCCACTTTGCTATCCATTTGGCAGACCACAGCAATCGGGCGGCTCAGTCGCTTCGCCTCATTAATCAGATTTAATGATTGTTGGCGACCAATAGCCACAGGCATGGTCATTTCTGGGAAAAGCACCATGTTTCTCAATGTGAGAATTGGCATATCCGTCATTTCTTCTGCTCCTACATTCGTGTTGCCGAGTGGATCAGCTTTGATTTCGGCGAATATTGTTCCAATCTGTGGAGCAGCTTCTGCTTGTATGTCGGTGTCTAAATCGTTAAAAAAATCTTTCATCCTTTTTTATTTTTATGAATCAAGTGGCAATTAAAGTGCCAATATAATATGTGAAATCACAAATATGACTATTTTGCGCTGTTTCTGCCAAAATGTCGCCTCTGCGAAATCAAAATGGGGTGGCACGAAAAATGCGAATTTGATTTTTCGAAAATAATTATAAACTTTAAAATACTACAAAAATGACAATTAAACCATTAGGCGACCGTGTTCTCATCGAACCCGCCAAAGCTGAAGAAGTCACTGCTGCTGGCATCATTATTCCAGACAGTGCAAAGGAAAAGCCTCTCAGAGGCACTGTGATTGCATGTGGCAATGGCACTAAAGATGAAGAAATGTACGTTAAGGTGAACGACATGGTTCTGTATGGCAAATATGCTGGTACAGAAATCGAAGTTGATGGAAAGAAAATGCTGATGATGCGTCAATCCGACATCTTGGCTGTAGTTGTTGACTAATTAAAATTTTAAAGACATGGCTAAATTAATTAAATTCGATATTAAGGCTCGCGAAGAACTTAAAAAAGGCGTTGACCAATTGAGCAACGCAGTAAAGGTGACACTTGGTCCAAAAGGCCGTAATGTGATTCTCGACAAGAAATTTGGTGCTCCTCACATCACTAAAGACGGTGTGAGTGTGGCTCGCGAAGTGGAGCTTGAAGATGAATTCCAAAACATTGGTGCTCAACTCGTAAAAGAAGTGGCATCAAAGACCAACGACGATGCCGGTGACGGAACAACCACCGCTACAGTTCTGGCTCAAGCTATTGTGAACGAAGGACTGAAGAATGTGGCTGCTGGCGCTAACCCAATGGATTTGAAGCGCGGTATCGACAAAGCAGTTGCAAAAGTTGTGGAAGGAATCAAGGCTCAGGCGCAAGAAGTGGGCGACGAATTCGACAAAATTGAAAACGTGGCACGTATCAGTGCTAATAATGATTCTGTGATTGGCGAACTCATTGCAGAAGCTATGAAGAAGGTGAAACGCGATGGCGTTATCACAGTAGAAGATGCAAAGGGTACCGACACTTACGTTGATGTGGTAGAAGGTATGCAATTCGATCGCGGATATATTTCTCCATATTTCGTTACAAATGCAGAAAAAATGTCATGCGAAATGGAGCATCCCTACATTCTTCTTTTCGATAAGAAGATTTCCACATTGAAGGATATGCTTCCTATTTTGGAACAAACTGCTCAAAGCGGCCGTCCACTGCTTATCATTTCAGAAGATGTGGATAGCGAAGCATTGGCCACTTTGGTGGTTAACCGTATGCGTGGTTCACTCAAGGTTTGCGCAGTTAAGGCTCCAGGCTTCGGCGACCGTCGTAAGGAAATGCTCGAAGATATTGCAATTCTTACCGGTGGCGTTGTTATCAGCGAAGATAAGGGTATGAACCTTGCAAGTGCCACTATTGATATGCTCGGTACTGCTGAAAAGATTTCTGTCAACAAGGAAAACGCCACTATCGTGAATGGTGCTGGCGACAAGGCTAAGATTGCTGACCGTGTTACTCAAATCCGCACCCAAATCGAGTCAACTAAGTCAACTTACGACAAGGAAAAACTCCAAGAGCGTTTGGCTAAACTCGCTGGCGGTGTAGCAGTGCTTTACATCGGCGCACCAAGTGAAGTGGAAATGAAGGAGAAGAAAGACCGTGTTGACGATGCTCTTAGCGCAACTCGTGCAGCTGTGGCAGAAGGTATCGTTCCTGGTGGTGGCGTGGCTTACATTCGTTGCTTGGATTCTCTCGAAGGCTTTAAGGGCGACAACGACGATGAAACTACAGGTATTCGCATCGTTAAGCGTGCCATCGAAGAACCACTTCGCCAGATTGTGAACAACGCAGGTCTCGAAGGCGCGGTTGTGGTAAACGAGGTTAGAAACGGCAAGGGCGACTTTGGTTACAATGCACGCACCGACAAGTACGAAAACCTCTTTGAAACTGGCGTAATCGACCCAGCTAAGGTCACTCGTGTGGCATTGGAAAATGCAGCTTCTATCGCAGGCATGTTCTTGACCACAGAATGTGTAATCGCAGAAAAGAAGGAAGAAGTGCCAGCTGCTCCTGCAGCCCCAGGCATGGGTGGTATGATGTAATCTAAAAATCATATAATCATATTGTTAAAGGTCGTGAGAAATCACGGCCTTTTTTTTATGTCAATACCTTAATGGCTATAAGGTTTTTTCAATTATTTGTCAAACTCACTTTTTTTTTATATTTTTGTTGTTTAAATGAAGGATAATGTACCCTGCCAAAGGAGAGTTGTCCCGAAATGCTGAATTTCTTATGAACGAAATCATTTGTATATCATTAATACTAAGTTGCATAATCTCTTATGTGGCCACCAATCTTGTACTTAAATTTGCTCATAAGAAAAGGCTTTACGACTCTTTCGACGAACGCAAGATTCACAAAGGCAATATCCCTCGATTAGGTGGCGTGGCATTTTCATTAGCCACAATTTTGACAATCATTTTGGTGGGTATATATGTTCGATATTGGGGCAGCTTCAAGTTTGCATTGTATTTCGCCACACATTCCGAACTGATTATGTTTGCCGTTATTGCTTTGCTTCTTGTCACTATGACAGGTCTGCTCGACGACCTGATAGGCTTCAGGTATCGGACAAAATTCATCGCGCAAATATCGGCATGCGTATTGGTGTGTTACAGTGGTTTTTGGATCAACAACTTTCACGGACTGTTCGGTTTATACCACCTCAACATTTACCAAGGCTGGATTCTGACCATCTTTACTGTTGTACTGATTACTAACGCCATCAATTTTATCGACGGCATTGATGGATTGGCTGGCACGTTGAGCCTGTTTTTCTTTGTCTTTTATTTTATTGTGGCATACACCTATACGCAGTTGGCAATACTAATTATCACAATTCCTGTAATTGGAGCATTATTGCCGTTCCTGTATTTCAACTTATTCGGCAAAGCTGAAAAGAAAAAGAAAATATTCATGGGTGATACTGGATCCCTGTTTATTGGCTTTTTGGTCAGCGTGATATGCATCGACATCACAAATGATTCTGAAAACATCTTAGGTGCCACACCTATTGCGGTGGCATATTGTCCACTAATCGTTCCATGCTTCGACTTAGCGAGAGTGGTAATCAGCCGATTGTACGAAAACCGCAATCCGTTTAAAGCCGACAAAACTCACCTTCATCACCTTATATTATCTATTGTGAAATCGCAAAAAGTGACATTGCTTTTGATAATGACACTTGCGTTATTTATCACTTCGGCATCAATCCTGTTGTCGTATGATTTCAATGTGAACCTCGTGTTTATGTTTGACGTGATGATTTGGATAATGGTAATGATGGTGATATATCGCAAACTTAAAAAGAATAACTAAAACCCAAGATAAATGAAAATCAAGACTTTACTTTGTTCTTTAGCTGTCGGGCTTCTACTAACAGGATGTAAAACGCCCCAGTTAGGCTATTTTCAAGACTTGAAAAATGGCGACAAGAAAGAACTGACATCAGAAAATATTATCAAGCTTCAGCCAGGCGACCGCCTTTCTATCTTGGTAAGTAGCAAAGACCCTAATTTGGCGTATCTCTACAATTTGCAGGTTGTGGGTCATTATCGTTCCACTACTTCGAACAACAACCTGTCAACATCTTCCATCGCAAGCTATACCGTAGATGAAGATGGCTGCATCGATTTCCCTTATTTGGGCAAATTGCACATTCAGGGTATGACTCGTAGTCAGGTTGCCGAATTTGTAAAGGCTTCGCTTATTAAAAACGATATGCTGAAAGACCCAACAGTTACGGTTGATTTCCGCGACATGTATTTCTCAGTAACTGGTGAAGTGAAGAATCCGGGGCGCTTTGTTATTGACCACGACAAGGTGACAATTCTTGACGCGCTCAGCCAAGCTGGCGACTTGACTATTTATGGCCGCCGCGACAATGTGTTGGTCATGCGTCAGGAGGGCAAAACCCAGAACGTGTATCGCATAGATTTGGCTAATGCCGATCAGCTTTACTCTTCTCCCGTGTTCTACTTGCAGCAAAACGATGTGATTTACGTAGAACCAAACACTCGTCGAGCAAAAGAGGCTACCGAGCTTGGCATTTCGTTCAGCAATCCATCTCTCTGGCTTTCTGCCGCATCATTGTTAACCACTATTAGTGTTCTTATCTTTAAAAATTAATGGAACAGAACAATACATATAATCAGAGCGATACAACACAGAATGAAGATTTTGTGAAATTGCAACAATGGCTTTCGCTGTGCATTAGTAAATGGCACTGGTTTCTAACCTCAATGATTGTGGTTGGTGGCTTGGCAGTGCTTTATGTGCTAACCACAACGCCTACCTACACTCGAAAAATGTCGATTCTCATCAAGGATGATGATGCGTCGAGCTCTCTTTCTAAAGAGTTTGGACAGTTTTCCGATATGGCGTTTGGTAAGTCGCGAACCAACATTCAGAACGAGATGATTACTTTGAAGTCAATCACCTACATGAAGGAGGTTGTTCAATCCCTGCATCTCGACATGAATTATACAATTGACGGCACTTTCCACGATAGGGTGATTTATGGTAAAGATCTTCCTGTGAATGTGGTACTTCCTGATATTGACCCTGATGCATACGTCGGATTCATTCTTAAAATCAATAACAACGGACTTGAGTTGTCGGGTTTTTCAAACAAAGCTGATGATGAAAAAGGAAAAGTCATACGCGGCAAACTCAATACGCCAATCCAAACACCTATTGGTAAGGTGATTGTTACGCCTACAAAGTCGTATGTGGGCAAATTTGACTATCCAATCCACGTTGCAAAGTACAGCACTGCTGACTGTACCAAAAATTATGCCAACAGCCTCAATGTGGAATTGAATCAGGAGCGTGCTTCTGTGGTCGATGTCACACTTAA
>OIXU01000703.1_pt1 | contig 11406 bp, 13 predicted proteins | sample 1587921 | NCBI WGS metagenome assembly OIXU01 (sample SAMN03283238) | human gut metagenome | biome: human-associated habitat; material: feces | host: Homo sapiens | place: Peru | collected 2012
CTTCCCAAAAGAAAAATACGGTAAACATTAATACAGCATCGCAGGAGGAACTGATGACCTTGCCGGGCATTGGGGAGTCAAGAGCAGCTGCAATTATTGCCTGCCGGGAAGAAAAGGGTTCCTTTACTTCCATAGAGGAGATTAAAAATGTCGCTGGGATAGGTAATGGCATTTTTAATAGATTAAAAGATTTAATTACAGTTAACTGAGGTGTGTTATGGGAAAAAAAGTGCTGGTTGTCGATGACCACGAATCAATGCGCGAATCCCTTGAGCGCCTGTTTAACGAGAGCGGGGATTTCTGCGTTGTCGGCGGAATTTCCTGCGCCGACCATGCAGTGAGAATGTGCGGCGAGCTCTCGCCGGATATAGTCTTTATGGATGTCTGCACCGAGGGCGGCGCATCGGGACTTCGCGCAACAAAAGAGGTGCGCGATGCCTTCCCGGATATAAAAGTTATAGTTATGACCGCCTTTGACGAGATATCCTATGCCCCGCGCGCAAAGGAGGCGGGCGCCCACGCATTCATATATAAGAGCCGCAGCCTCTCCGAGTTCGAGCAGACCGCGCGCGACGTTATGTCGGGCGGCGGATGCTTCCCAGAGCCGAAGACGATCCCCATGCCGCAGGGCGAAGCGCCGCTGACGGAGCGCGAAATGGAGATACTGCGCCTGATGTGCAAGCATATGACCAACAAAGAGATTGCCGCCGAGCTCTATATCAGCGAGGACACGGTGAAGTACCACAAGAAGAATATGCTCGCAAAAACAGGCTTCGCAAGGTCGGTCGATCTCGCTTTCTACATGATATCAAACGGGTGGATAAATCCGCTCTATTGACAATACTACCCGTTTCGGGTAGTGCGTATTCTTTTTTGTTTTGTTATAATCAAATCGGCGAAATATTTCGGTGAGTGTGCAATAAAATGAAACATCTGAAAAAGCTTACGCTCCTTCATTCAAACGATATGCACGGCGACTTTATGGCCAAGGAGGTCGATGACAGGCTTATCGGCGGGGTCTCCATGCTCTCGGGCTATGTCGGCAAGGTGCGCCGCGAGGAGCGAAATGTAGTCTATTCAATCTCCGGCGATATGTTCCGCGGCTCGCTCATAGACAGCGAGTACAAGGGACTGTCGACCGTTGAAATAATGAATATTTTAGCGCCCGATGTCGTGACCCTCGGCAACCACGAGGTGGATTACGGCATAGCGCATCTTTTATTTATAGAGCGCTGCGCAAAGTTCCCGATAATCAATGCGAATATATATCTGAAAAATAACGGCACGCGCCTTTTCAAATCCCACGAGATTCTCGAGATTGACGGCATGAAGGTGCTGTTTATCGGACTTCTTACCGAGCAGGTGCTCTCGCAAACAAAGCAGGATAAGCTCATCGGCTCGTTCCTCGATGTCTATGAGGCGGCGGCAGAGGTCGGAAAGATATGCAACAGCTATCAGTCCGTCGATATAGACTTTACGGTTCTCCTGACCCATATCGGCTTTGAGGCGGACAAGGAGCTTGCCGCGAATCTCGACCCGCGCTGGGGAGTCGATATTATAATCGGCGGCCACAGCCACACAATGCTCAGCGAGCCCGCGGTAGTCGCCGGGATACCGATAGTTCAGGCGGCGAACGGCACCTCTCAGATAGGCCGCTTTGATATCATGGTCGATACCGACGGCAATTGCATAGACAGCTACACCTGGCAGCTCGTTCCGATAAACGAGGACAACTGCGAGCGTGACCTTCAGTTAGAGCGGGTCATAGAAAAATATAAGAATCAGACGGATGTGAAATACAGTCGGGTAGTTACCCGCTTCAAAGAGGAATATTTTCATCGTAAACGCAACGAGGAGACGCAGATAGGGCGCATATTCAGCGATATTTTCAAGGATGCGCTCGGTCTGGATATAATGCTGCTCGGCTCGGGCAGTATCAGAAACGAGCAGTTAGGCCCCATAGTCCAGCTCCAGGATTTGGCGGAGATATTCCCGTATAAAAATGAAATAGAGCGCATATATCTGACCGGAGAACAGCTGCGCTCGGTGCTCATGTATATTCTGCGCGACGAGGCGCTCGACGGAAAAACGGAGTTCTACCAGCTCTCGCACGGACTCAGGGTCGTCTATTCCCGCTCGGAGAAGAGACTGCTCAATGTTGAGCTCAACGGAAAAGAGATCGAGCCAGAGCAGCTCGTCAGCGTAGGGCTTCAGGAATACGATATGATGAATATGGACAAATTCTTCGGCATAACGCGAGCCGAAGCGGAAAAAAACGGGAAGATAAAGACCGTCGCCACCTCATGCTTCGATGTGCTTGAGGAAAATTTGAGCGATATGGAGCTTGTCTCCGACCCTTCCGACCGCAGGCTTTTTGTTGTGCGGTAAAAATACATATCCGAGCCTTTTCGCATTCCTCGATCAAAACTACTCCGAGGGGGTAGTGTGCTCGGACATTTTTTTTGATATTATATATGTGCAGTATTTGGGATGTATTTGAAGAAAGGGGAGACAAACCGTGAGAAAACGCGATTTCGGGGGCTTTATGCTCTGCTTTTTGATGAACCTCGTATTTAACCTCGGCTGGTCGGTGCCCGCGTGGATATTGCTTGCCGCCCATTTCATCCTTAAAATTTCCATATGGTGGTTCGCTTCGCTGCTCATAATATGGTTTTTTATCATATTGCTGCGCACTCTGCTCATCAGCTGGGCGGGTGACTGCGCGAGTGTGCGGGATGAGCCGAAAAAGAATCTGAATCCCTATTCCGCCTCGTCGTCGAGCTTCGGCAGGGCGGACAAAAAAGAAGAAACCCGTGAAAAGGAGGCTTAACCCCGCAGTGAAAAGAATGCTGATAACGGCAGCGGTTCTGTTGACGGCGGTTGCCCTTATGCTGTCGGAAGGCTGCGCTAAGGACAAAAAACCGACCCCCGAAACGTCGGACGGCACGACCGCAGAAGCGGCGATATCCTCGACCTCTTCCGAAAAAATGACGCTTCCGTCGAATATTTCGGGAACGGAGATAAAGCGCGGCGAGAAGTATGACATACCCTTGGATGAGGCGGTCAAACAGATGCGCGAATGCAGCAAGGGCTTCGCCGAATATATCGATTCCGGCATGGCGATTTTGGATACGGGCGAGTATATGGAGCAGGACGGAATCCGCTACAATATCTATGCCCTCGGCACAAGCGGCGAAGACAGCTTCGTGCGCGAGATAAATGTGTGCTTTAACCATCTTGACAGGGTGGTATATGAATATGACGCAATTTCCGACCTGTGGACTTTGCTGCCGTGAACGGAGGTTTGAAAATGAAGAAAAGCATTTCGGCAATCCTGTCGGTTCTTCTGGTCCTTGTCCTCGCACTCACCCTTTTTGCCTGCGGTAAAACGGGCAATACCGATGAGACGACCGGCGACGGGGATATGCAGACTACCGAGGAAGTTATGACGGAGTACGATGTGACGAAGGATGCGTTTGAGCTCTCGCTCTATACCGATTCAAGCTCCGCGTCATACAGGGCTCTCGGCGACCCGGTGCAGATTTTTAAGACCGGGAGCGCGATTTATCCGAACGACAGGATACGCTTTGTCTCGAATGTTGACGGAGTCACCGTCACGCTCGTAAAGCTCAAGTATAACGAAGCCGATAACGAGATGGAGTCGGACGGTATCCTCTTCTCGGTGAAGGTCAAAAAGGGCGAGGTTTATGAGTTCGACGGCAGCCTTGCCGAGACTGTTCCCACCGCCGCCATAGAAGCCGAAAAGGGCGGCATGGCCGCGAGAAAAGTGCTCACCTATGACGGACGCGACGGAAAAACCGATTATGTTTTGAAGAGCGAGCCGCTGCTCTTTGACGAAGCGGTAGGATAAACAGTCAAAAAGGGGACTCACCCCGCGAAATAATATAATAAAATAATATTGCAAAGGAGTTTTTATTTATGGGACTTATTAAAGCCGGTGTAGGCGCAGTCGGCGGCGTTCTTGCCGATCAGTGGAAGGAATTTTTCTATTGCGAGGCAATGCCGAAGGAGCTTCTTGTTACCAAAGGACAGAAGCGCGTAAGCGGCAGATCGTCAAACACAAAGGGCAGCGACAACATCATCACAAACGGCTCGGGTATAGCCGTTGCGGACGGACAGTGCATGATGATAGTCGAGCAGGGCAAGGTAGTCGAGTTCTGCGCGGAGCCCGGCGAGTTTACATATGATGCCTCCACGGAGCCCTCGATATTCTCGGGCTCTCTCGGTGACAGCATTAAAAAGACATTCCAGACCATCGGTAAGCGTTTCACCTACGGCGGCGATACCGGAAAGGATCAGCGTGTCTATTATTTCAACACCAAGGAATTGATGGACAACAAGTTCGGCACTCCGAACCCGATTCCGTTCCGTGTCGTCGATTCGAAGATAGGCCTTGATATCGATGTCGCAGTCCGCTGCTCGGGCGTATATTCCTATAAGATAGACGACCCCATGCTCTTCTATACCAATGTCTGCGGCAATGTCGAGCAGGATTATACCCGCGAAGAGATAGACAATCAGCTCAAGACAGAGTTCATCAGCGCGCTTCAGCCCGCTTTTGCTCAGCTCTCCGACCTTGAGCTTCGCCCCAATCAGATAGTAGCTCACAACACCGAGCTTGAAACCGCTATGAACGCCGCCCTCTCCGCAAAGTGGAGCGAGCTGCGCGGACTCAAGGTCGTCACAATAGCCCTCGGCTCGGTCACCCTCCCCGAAGAGGATGCGGAGCTCATCAAGCAGGCTCAGCGCGCAGCTATCATGCGCGATCCCACCATGGCGGCGGCAACCCTTGTCGGCGCTCAGGCGGACGCCATGAAGACCGCGGCCGGCAACCAGGCAGGCGCAATGACCGGCTTTATGGGCATGGGCATGGCTATGAACGCAGGCGGCGGCATGAACGCCCAGAACCTGTTCGCCATGGGTCAGCAGCAACAGCAGCAGGCTCAGCAGCAGGCTCAGCAGCAGGCGGCGCAGCAGCCGACGGACGGCCCCGATATGGCGCGCTGGAAGTGCTCGTGCGGCAATATGGTGTCCGGTAACTTCTGCCCGAACTGCGGCGGAAAGAAGCCCGCTCCCGAGCCGGCGGCAGGCGCTTGGAAATGTCAGTGCGGCGCTACCGCGACAGGCAAGTTCTGCCCCGAGTGCGGCTCTCCGAAGCCCGCTGACGCAAACGGCTGGACCTGCTCGTGCGGAGCCGTCAATAAGGGCAAGTTCTGCCAGAGCTGCGGAGCCAAAAAGCCCGAGGGAGCTCCTCTCTACCGCTGCGATAAGTGCGGCTGGGAGCCCGAGGATCCCTCCAATCCTCCGAAGTTCTGCCCCGAGTGCGGAGATATATTTGACGATAACGATAAAAAATAAGACAGCCGATGAAGGCGCTGCTCATAATTTTGATTTTGCTTTCGGCGCTCATATTGGGCGTTGCCATAGGCGTGCGGTGTCACCGCCGCTTAGCGAAAAAGCAAGCTTCGCCGAAAATCTCCGAGCTGCCACATATCCCCGAGGACGCTGTGCTTAACAGCCTCAACCGGGGACAGAGGCGGGAGAGAATGTGTATGACGAAGCGGACAGTCTGCTTTGCGTAGGCCGGCTTCTGTCCGACGGCAGCGTTATTTCGATGAAATATAACGGCATGGGTGAAAAAGAGCTGTTTGAGCTGCTGAAATCGTTCTTATGATACGGTTTGCAGGCTGACAGCGCAAAACTGGTCGTTACTGCGACCGAAAAAATAACAGGAGGGAAACACTATGGGATTATTTGATAAGAAATATTGCGATATCTGCGGCGAGAAAATAGGACTTCTCGGAAACCGCAAGCTTGAAGACGGCAATCTCTGCAAAAACTGCGCCGCGAAGCTGTCTCCGTTCTTCAGCGAACGCCGCCGCTCGACGGTCGAGGATATCAAGCGTCAGCTCGCTTACCGCGAGGAAAACGAGAAGCTCGTCAGAAATTTTAACCCCGACGTGATGTTCGACGGAAGCAAAAAAGTGTATATCAGCACTGCCTCCGAGGCGTTTATCGTTACGGGAAGCTCGAATTGGCGCAGCGCCAATCCCGATATCATTAAGCTTTCGCAGGTTGTTGCGGTCGACACAAATATAAAAGAAAACAGGGAAGAGATATTCTTCGAGGATTCCGACGGAAACAGAAAGAGCTATCAGCCGCCCCGCTATGAGTGCGACTATGAGTTCGATGTGGTTATCCGCGTGAACTCCCCGTGGTTTGACAGTATCGAGCTTGAGATAAGCGACGGAAGCCGCCCCGACAGCCCGTATACCGACCTCTACCGCGAGTATGAGCGCAAGATGAACGAGCTCAAGGATATACTTCTGCGCCGTGATAACCGTTACCGCACATGGGACGGCGACGGCATGATGAACCGCACGGTATACGGCGGCGACAGACCGTCGAATCCCGCCCCCGGATATGCGGCAGCCCCCGCAGCGGGATATGCAGCCGCCCCCGCGGCAGGTTATGCGGCAGCGACTTCGGCCGGATATGCGGCAGCCCCCGCGCCTCAGCAGCAGGCGGCAGCTTGGATGTGCCCGTCCTGCGGCGCACAGAATACAGGCAAATTCTGCGCAAACTGCGGCTCTCTGAAGCCCGCTTCGGTTAGCGGCTGCCCGAATTGCGGCTGGTCGCCCGCGCCCGGTCAGGCTATGCCCAAATTCTGCCCGGAATGCGGCAAGCCGCTCGCCTGATAAAACAGTGGTAATCGGCGTCCCGAAAGGCGGCGGTTTAATGCGGCTCGGTTCCCGCCCGATCCAAGCCTTTCGCGGCGCTGCAAAAAGCGAATATACAAATCAGCTTGCCGAAAAAACGGCTTGACGGAAAGGGGAGATGAGCTTACGGCCGGCAGGTTATTGCTTCGTGCCGAGAGAAAAAGACGGATAAAAGAAGCTTAAAGGCTTCGGAGCCGATATTAATGCGGCGGAGGGTATCGATTTTACGGCGTTTGCGCAGGTGGGCTGTAAGATTTATCTTCGGCAAAAGAACCGCGCATTTGTGTGTATCGCCGACCTGCGTAGCTGCAAATACAATGAACAGCTTTTGAAAACGGCAAAAAACAAAATACCGTTAGTTCGACTTTTCTTTATGTCGGTACCGAAAATTCTATGCGGCTTTTGCGGCGGTAAAAACATAAAGACGCTTGACGGTTAATGTTCTTTTAAGAGAGGAGTTTTTTAATGCAAACCTTGCAGGAATATAAATGTCCCTGCTGCGGCGGCGCAATAGCTTTTGACAGCACGCTCCAGAAGATGAAGTGCCCTTTCTGCGGCACTGAGTTTGAAATGGATGCGCTCAAGAGCTATGACGCCGAGCTTCAGGGCGAACAGGCGGACAATATGGAATGGGAGACCTCCGCGGGCAGCGAGTGGCAGGAGAGCGAGATTGAGGGGTTACGCTCTTATGTATGCAAATCCTGCGGCGGAGAGATAGTGGGCGATGCCAATACGGCGGCAACGTCCTGCCCGTTCTGCGGCAATCCGGTAGTCATGATGAACCAGTTCGCGGGCTTGCTCAAGCCCGACATCGTGATCCCGTTCAAGCTCGATAAGAAGGCGGCAAAGGCGGGGCTGATGAAGCACCTCAACGGAAAGAAGCTTCTGCCCAAGATTTTCAAAGATCAGAATCATATCGACGAGGTAAAGGGCGTCTATGTCCCGTTCTGGCTCTTTGATACCGATGTCGACGCGCAGGTGCGTTACCGTGCAACCAAGGTTCGCACATGGAGCGACGAGGATTACAGATACACCGAGACGAGCTATTATATGATTCATCGCGGCGGAAGCGTCGGCTTTGAGCATGTCCCGGTGGACGGCTCATCCAAAATGCCGGACGATCTCATGGAGTCCGTCGAGCCCTACGATTATTCCGATGCTCTGGATTTCCAGACGGCTTATCTTGCGGGCTATTTTGCGGATAAGTACGATGTGACCGCCGAGGAGAGCATCGACCGCGCCAATCAGCGCGTCAGGCGCTCCACGGAGGATGCCTTTGCCTCGACGGTTCAGGGCTATGCAACGGTCAATGCCGAGAGCAGCTCGGTGCAGTTCCATGGCGGAAAGGCAAAGTATGCGCTCTATCCCGTGTGGTTGCTGAACACAACCTGGAACGGAGAAAAATATACCTTTGCCATGAACGGACAGACCGGCAAATTCGTCGGCAATCTTCCGCTCGATAAGTCGGCCGCCACAAAGTGGACGGTGGGACTCTCCGCGGCGCTCAGCGCTGCCGCCTGCGGCATTGCGTGGCTTCTGCATTTTGCGGGAATACTGTAAAGGAGGGATAACGATGAAAAAGAGAATACTTGCGATGATATTTGTCCTTGCCCTCTGCTTCTGCACGGTTATCCCGGCTTTTGCGGTGGATGCGGACGGCTTTGTAAGCGAATACGAGCGCGTTCAGGATATGGCGAAGCTCCTCTCGGAAAGCGAGAGAGAAGCCCTTATAAAAACGCTCGACGAGCTCAGCGAACGTCAGAAAATGGATGTAATAGTCGTGACGACCAATACGTTGGACGGCAAAAAGCCCATGGAATATGCCGACGATATCTATGATTATTGCAAATACGGCTACGGAGAAAAAAGAGACGGTCTGCTGTTCCTCGTCAGCATGGAGGACCGCGACTGGTGGATATCCACCTGCGGCTACGGCATAACCGCGTTTACGGATGCCGGAATCCAGTATATCGGCGAGCAGATGGTAGAGGATTTGGGTGACGGCAACTATGCCGCCGCATTCAACACCTTTGCCGAGCTCTCCGATGATTTCATCACAAAGTCAAGAGAGGGAGAGCCCTACGACAAGAGCAATCTGCCCAAGGGACCTCTTTCGATAGTTTGGATTGTGATCTCGATTTTGGTGGGCATCGGCCTTGCGATGTTTATAGTCGGCAGGATGAAGGCACAGCTCAAGACAGTGCGCTTCCAGGCGGCGGCAGGCGACTATATGAAGAGCGGCAGCCTTAATATAACGGAGAGCAGGGATGTGTTCCTGTACAATACCGTTACGCGCACGGCAAAACCGAAGAATACTGACAGCGGCAGCTCCGGCGGAAGCAGTACGCATACATCTTCCTCCGGAGAGACACACGGCGGCGGAGGCGGTAAGTTCTGATCCGCCGCAAAGAAAGCGAGGTGTCTATGAAAAAAGCAACAGCAGTTTTAATGTTCATTCTCATCTTAGCGACATTTGCGTTAACCCCGTCGCTTGCTGCGGGGAATATAGTGATTACCCGTCAGCCGCAGAACGGAACCTTCCCGGAAAACAGTGCGGCATCTTGGAGCGTAGAGGCAGCGGGAGATAATCTTTCCTACCATTGGTTCATCGTGTACAAGGGCGTTACATATGACACCAACAAGTCCTTTGCCGAGGGTCATCCGTGGCAGGAAGGTGTTGTCGGAAGCGGCTACGGCTCGAACGATAAAGGAAATACTTTCTTTATCAACGGTATCGGGAGCGCCCTTGACGGGGCGGAAATCTACTGTATCGTCTCGAACAAAACCGGCAGCGTGACCTCGGCGAGGGCTTATATCTCCGTCGGCGGAAGCAAGTCCCCGCCGGAGCTTAAAGTGTCGGCGTCGGTCAGAGTGGAAAAGGGCAAGGTCCTCAAGCTCTACTGCGACGCCAAGGCATCGGACGGTGACGAGGTTAAGTCATATTTATGGTATGAAACAACTACCGGCAAACTCAAGGATATTGTAGCCATAGGCGCGAACGAGGGGTACTCGGAGGAAGATCCTATTCTCGTCTGCGACACGGGAAAGGCCGGGACGCGCTACTATGTCTGCTATGTTGAGACAAAGCTCGGCGGTAAGGCGTATTCGAGCGTCATTCCCGTCACGGTAGTCGAAAAGGCCGCGCCGACACAGAAGCCTGCTCCGACACAGAAGCCCGCCCCGGTGACTCCGGGCGCGGATAAAACCTCCGGGGTTCAAAAGACCTCCGAGCCGGACAGCATTAAGGCGCCGGACGAAAGCGCAGTCGGTATGGAAACCGATATAGGCGAGCCCGGCTCTGTCGAGTCCACCACGGCCGCGAAGCAGAACAGCACGGGGAAAACACTCTCCGTGAAGGCGGTTGTCCTGATAGCGATAGCCTGCCTTGCAATAGGCGGCATAATAGCCGGAGTGGCGGTTGCCCTCAGGAAAAAGAAGCAATAGCATTTGAAAAAGGAGAGATTATATGAGTATATTTGATAAGCTTAAGAGCACGGCGCAGCAGGCGGCGACTTCCGCCATACAGTCGATAGGCAACAAGAGAGAGAAGTTCACCTTCGCTTCTCTGCCCGAGAGCCTTGCCGAAATGCAGGCGCTCCCCGAGGCGAGCCTTGACACACCGTTTAAGACGGCGGCTCTGACCGTCCTTGCCCTCTGCGCCTATGCGGCGGATAAGAATATCGGCCTTGAGATGCTCAACTGGCTCAGAGGTCCCCGTCCGCTCAACGGTCAGGAGATATCCTTCCTCAACGACCGCTTCCGCGACGGCAAGACCTATCTCCCGTTCACCTACTTCGTAGGCGCAACGCCCGACAATAACTACACTCCCTCTCAGCCCTATACAATCATCATTGAGAGCAATCACGTATCCGGCGAGGAGAAGGACTACATGAAGCTGTTCATTCCCTGCGGCGGCGCGGACGATCCCCGTCCCATTAAGATGCGCCAGCGCGGCTCCGACGGCAAGTGGTTCCTGTGGGAGCAGTACCTGCTGACCGGCGTCCGCACACCGAAATCCGAGACCCCCGGGCATAACCCGCCTTCGGGATCAACGATAAAACGACCAACAGAGAGGAGAAATCACAATGAACATTATCGGAAAATGGAAAGTCAAGGAGCTGCTCTTCCCCACCCGCAACGGCATGGAGTCCTACACGCCGGAAAATCTGCCGGTGGGAGATCACGCTGACGAAATCATCATGATGCTCACGAGCATAACCCAATTTACCGAGGACGGCCTCATGAAAACGCTGATGCGCGTACCCGAGGACAAAATCGAGCTCGCGAAGTCGCAGGGCGCCGTGATCGACGAGGACGGTTTCGCCGCAATCGAGCAGACCACATGGAAGGAGAAGGACGGTAAGTTCTACTACGATACCAAGGTCAAGGGCGAGGTGCTGGGCGAGGCGGTCGACCCGTTTGCCGAAATACCGGTGGATGAGGACGGCTGTCTGACCATCGCGTATGGTACGATGATCCTTGAGCGCGTCGGAGACCGATGCGCCCCGGAGGAGTGATCCTCATGTCCGTACCGATAACTCCCGAGGACTGCGGAAAACTTCGGGAAAGCCGTACGCAGCCTGTGCGTCCGTATGACGGTGACGACATGATCAATGTACCGATAGATCAAAGCGTACTGTACGGCGTATGGAAGAACGACGACATC
>OIXU01000704.1_pt1 | contig 11404 bp, 9 predicted proteins | sample 1587921 | NCBI WGS metagenome assembly OIXU01 (sample SAMN03283238) | human gut metagenome | biome: human-associated habitat; material: feces | host: Homo sapiens | place: Peru | collected 2012
ATCTACGTTCTGCGCACGAATGGCGGCACAGACGCTGCGACATATGCAGAAAAAATGTCTACTGATTTTAACGACGTAAATAACCACTGGGCAAGCGGCTACATTAAATACTGTTACGCCTATGGCATCGTCGCCGGCAAATCGAGTACGGTTTTCGCGCCGGATGCCCCCGTAACTACGGTTGAAGCGGCAACGGCATTACGGCAGCGCGGGTGCATCTCGGCGATCCGCCGGAGCAGTGGTTTGAGTCCTATTCATTCTATCCGAAGCACGGGTATGCCGAATACGAGCCGCAGTATATGAGAAAGGCATTATAAAGACAAGTAGGAGTTTAAAGGGGAGAAAATATGAATAAAGCAGGAACGCAAAGAATAGAAACCGATAGATTGATACTTCGAAGATTCAGATTAGAGGATGCAGAGGATATGTATGCAAATTGGGCATCTGATCCCGAAGTCGCGAGATTCCTGACATGGCCGACGCATTCGAGCGTTGAAGTGACAAAGAGCCTTCTCGCCGATTGGATACCCGGATATGAAGATGGCGGATACTTTAATTGGGTTATGGAGTATAAGGAAACAGGAAAGGCTATTGGTAATATTTCTGTTGTAACGCTTAATGAGAATACAAAGGCTGCTGATATGGGTTATTGTATGAGCCGGGCGTACTGGGGGCAGGGATTAATGCCTGAAGCATTAAATGCCGTGATGGATTATCTTTTTGATGTTGTCGGACTAAATCGTATTGCCGCCTGTCATGATGCAAACAATCCAAAATCAGGACGCGTTATGGAAAAAGCCGGAATGAAACGGGAAGGTATTCTTAGAGCTGCCGGAAAGAACAACCTCGGAATCTGTGACGAGGTGTGGTATGCGATGATCCGAAATGACAGGAAGAAATGAAGAATCGATTTTTTGTTACAAAAAAGCAGTGAACAAATTTCACTTTGCCGAGGCAATGAAGTCGATCCGAGTGCCTTGACTTAGCCGCTCGACGGCATATTCCTGACGGGGAGCGTGTGCGGGCAGCGTGAATATGCTTCTTTTTATTCACACCAAAGAAGAATACAAAACAGCAGACAGAATCGTAAAAAGATGTTCGCGATAAGCTCAAAATCCGGCCGACACACAAAACCGCATAAAAGACGGGCACCGTGAAAACGGTGCCCGTAGGTTTATTTATTCCCGTCCATCCATTCGGACAGGCGCGCTATTCCTTTTTCGTTTCCGACGGCATAGAGGATATCGCCCTTTTGGAACATATAGTCGGGGCGCACGGAGTCCGTCATGTTTCCGTCGTTTTCTATGGCGACTATGTTGACCCCGAATTTTCCGCGCAGGTCTGCGGACATTATCGTCATGCCTATCACTTTTTGCGGCACTTCGAGCTTTAGAAGATTGAGTTTTTTGCTGAGCTGAACGAAGTCGAGCATATTGGGGGCCTCGAGCCTGTGCGCAAGCCTTACCGCCATATCCCTCTCAGGATAGACGACTTCTGCGCCGAGCTTCTTGAGTATCTCGCCCTGCTCGGCGCTCGCGGCCTTTGATATGACCGTCGGCACGCCGAGAGAGACAACGTTGAGAGTAGTCAGAATCGAAGTGTCCATCTTTTCTCCGATGCAGACCACCACGACGTCGCAGTTTTGTATTCCGGTTTCCGAAAGCGTCTTTTTGTCGAAGCTGTTGACCACAAAGGCGTTCTCCGTGTATTCGCGCATCTCGCGCACCTTTTCCTCGTTTCCGTCGATTACGAGCGGCTCCGCGCCCGATTTCGCAAGCTCCACAGCCAGAGCAGAGCCGAAGCGCCCGAGTCCGATTATTCCGTAAGATTTGCTGTCGCTTTTTGATTTTTTAAACATCTTTGTCCTCCGTTCTCAGCCTATGGCTATGTTTCCGTCGGGATATTTTATTCGATCTCCGTTTGTGAAGTACCAGAGAGTCGCTATTGTAAGCGGCCCCAAGCGGCCGATATACATCATGACTATTGATGTAAGCTTGCTCGCGGTGCAGAGTCCCGTGGTTATCCCGGTAGTGAGTCCCACCGTGCCGAACGCGCTCGTCATCTCGAACAAGGCATCCCTTATTGCTATATCCGGCTCAAAGGCGCAGAGCATAAACGTTCCCACTGCTATCACACTTATACCCATGACTGCTATGACCGACGCCTTGCGGAACACGCCGCGCGGCACGGAATAGTGAAACGCCTTTCCCGAGGTGTTTGTCGCGGCGGTCTTTATGCCCTGTATCAGCGCAAACAGCGTGCTCGTCTTTATTCCGCCGCCGGTGGAGCCTGGCGACGCGCCGACGAACATTAAAAAGACCATAGCGAGCAGTCCCGCGTTTGAAAATTCGCCGAGCGAATATGTCGAGAAGCCCGCCGTCCTCGCAGTAACGCTGTTGAACAGGGCTCCTATCCACGGCATATCCTCGGTAATTCTGAAAATCACCGCGCCGCCGACCGTCAGCGCGACGCTCATCGTGAGCACTACTTTTGTGTGCATGGAAAATCTGCGCCAGCGAAATCGCTTTTCGACAATCTCGCGGATAACGAGAAAGCCGATTCCGCCGAAGAATATCAAAAAGCAGGTCACGAGATTTAAGAACACATCCTCTTTGTAGGCGGAGAGGCTTTGGAAGTTTCCGAGGATGTCGAAGCCGGAGTTGTTGAATGCGGCGACGGAGTGAAAAAGGCTTATTCCGAGAGCTTTGAGCGGCGGGTAATCGCGCACGAAAACAATGAAGCTCAGCGCCGCACCGACGAGCTCAAATGCCGCCGTAGTCAAAAACACGCTTTTTATAAATTTTACTATTCCCTTGCCTGAGTCGAGATTCATCGCATCGCGCAGAACTCTGCGTCCCTTGAGATTTATCCTCTTTCCGACCGCTAAGATAACGCCCGCGCCCATTGACGCGACTCCGAGTCCGCCTATCTGTATCAGTGCCGCAACAACGAACTGACCGAACGCGGTGAACGTGTCCCCTATATCGACGGTCACGAGTCCCGTCACGCAGACGGCGCTCGCCGAAGTGTAAAGCGCGTCTATGTATTTTAAGTCTACGCCGTTTTGCACGCTGCACGGCAGCATCAGCAGACCCGAGCCTATAAATATCGCGGCTGCAAAACCGAGCGCAATTATTCTTGCAGGCGACATTCTTTTTAACAGCTTTCTCATAATTCACCTCGTATCCCGTAAAAAAGACCTTCGGCAGAATCGGTCTGCCAAAGGTCTTGCTTCATTCACGGCCAACGCCGCCAATGTCCGCTGCCAGCACAGCTCCTGTGCGGTTGGTGACAGGCGGATGGATATACCATAGCTACTCCCCATTGGTTGTGGCTTAATTATATCCCTTTGCGGGCGAAAGTCAATATATTTATGAAAAAATTATCCGACATTAAAGGCAGAAAAGGTCTGCCGAGCTAATCGACAGACCCATGTCTTTATGAAATTCCTATTAATAAGCGAAAGTGTACTGCTGCTGCCATGTGCCGGTGAAGTCGGCGTCGATGGAGACGCCCTTCTTGAGCTTGCAGATAACGTTTGCGGGCTCGCTGACGTTGATGCTCGCAAGAGTGCCGTTCGCGTTGAGCACGAAAGTGAATGTGCCGCTCTGATAGTTGACCTTGGTGCTGACAGGCTCAAACGGTCCGAAGGAATCCTTCGTCAGCGAGAGAGTGTCGAAGCAAGAGCCGTGGTACTTGGGAACATATGTAAGTCCCTCGCCGCTCTCGGTAACGAGAGTGATGCTGACCTTCCAGCCGCTGCCCTGTTTGACGCAGGAAGCAGACTTGACGCCTGCGGGATCGACTTTATAGGAAGCGCGTTTTGCCGCGGGCAGGAAGCTTGCAAGAGTTGTGCCGTCGGAAGCCTTGCCGCCGTTGAAAGTCTTGTTGTCGGTCTTCGGATAGTCGTTGGGAAGCAGGGGCTCTGCGATTTTCGCTATAGCCGAACCGCCGGTGATACTGTTGATCTTCGAGGTAGTGCCCTGGACTCTCTTGACAGAGACCTTGCCGGTGTAGCTCTTCATAGCCGAAGCGTACTTGTTGAAGAACGCAACGATCTCAGCCTTGCTGCCGTTGACTGGAGCCTTTATCTCCGCTGCGGGCTTGTTGCCCTGCTGGCCGCCCTGAGAACCGCCCTGCTGACCCTGAGTAGCCGCCTCGCTGCCGCCCTCGGAGGGTGCGACTGCCGTGCTGTCGTCAGCGGTGCTCTCTGCCGCGTTGCTCTCCGCGTCGCCCGTCTGGGTGTCCTGAACGTCTGCGTTCGCGTCCTGCGAGCTCTCAGCCGTTGTGTCGTTCTTGTCGTCCTTGCCCTTACATGCCGCAAATGCAAATATCATTATCAGCGCGAGCAGGATAGCAATAATTCTCTTCATAGTTTGTCTCCTTTCATCTTTCGGCAGAGCATCCTCTGCCATGCTACGATTCAAGTTTACTTTATGTTTATTCGTTTGTCAAGAGAATAAACTTTATTTTATATTTCCATAATTTCCATAATTTTTTATCGATTTTTGTGCACTATATATTATATTCGTTCTTTATACAATATATAATAATTCGCCGCATTCCGGGCACACTATACAGCGAAAAAGAACAGAAAGGGTGCATAAAATGAGCAAAGACACACTTGAGCTGCTGCGAGAATGCGACAGCGGAATAAAGATGGCGGTCGGCAGCATTGACGAAGTGAGCGGACACATAAAGGACGAGGATCTCAAAAACCTGCTCGAAAAGAGCAAGGAGGAGCACAGCCAGCTCGGCGGAACGATAAAAGAACAGCTGGCATCGCTCGGCGACGACGGCAAAGACCCGGGGATAATGGCGAAGAGCATGTCGTGGATAAAAACCAACGTCAAGCTCGGCATGAACGACTCGGACAGGACGGTCGCAGGGCTGATGACCGACGGGTGCGACATGGGCATAAAGAGCCTGACCCGCTACCTCAACGAATATAAGGGCGCGGACGGCGCTTCGCGCAGCACGGCACGCCGCCTAATCGGCATAGAAGAGGATCTTCTCTGCGGGCTCAGACCGTATCTGTGATATATTTATTTGCAGGACGGCAGCATTATTTTATAAAATCACGCCCACCGCGGTGCTTCGGACGAAGCTGCTGCGATGGGCTGTTTCGTCATATCCCTCGACAAAAAATATTTATACGCTGCAAATTAAAAAACGGCACTCCCGATTGAGAGTGCCGCTATGTATTTTAATTATTTGAGCATGCCGTGCTCTTTTGCATATTCGTAATATGCCTCGATGCTGCGTCTTCTCGCCTCGTTGACGCTCGAACCGGTTCTGGTGACGGTCGTCATCGGGATACCCTGCAGGCTGACGAGATACTTTGCACTCGCGTTGAAGCCGCTGTCGATAGCGTTGTCGAGCAGGATTATCTCGTTGAAAGTCTCTCTCGCCTTGGCTATGTCCTTCTCGACGAAGAACTCGTCATACATCTTGCGGAACAGATTTGCGCCGCAGGAGGTCGGGGTTGCGCACACGCCGCGCGCGCCCGCCATATATGCATCAAACAGCAGCGGGATGTTCGCCTGAAGCACTGCGGAATCGCCCTGAACGGCGATTTTGTCCTTTATTCCCGCCATGGTGCAGGTGGTGTCCTTTATTCCGTGGAATCTGCCGGTCTTGACCAGCTCGCCGTATGCCTTGCCGGACATATTGCACGGCTGCATTCCCGGGAACTCATAGAGAATTATCGGCAGAGTAGTATATCCCGCGAGCTCGCTGAGATATTCGACAAGTCTCTGGTCGTTATCGGCATAGCCCTTTGAGACGAAAACGAGTCCGTCAACGCCGGTCTGCTCCATGCGCTTGACCTCTTCGACCTGCATATGCCATGTCGGCTCAAGGTTCGCCGTGGCGACGACCTCTGCGCTGCCGGAGTGCTTTGCGGCGATAGTCGCGCACTTGACTCTCTCCTCGGGAGTGAGCGTCGTCATCTCGGAGCTTCCGCAGACGGAGAACAGATGATGGGTTCCTCTCTCGACCTGCCACTCGACATACTGCGCGTAGACATCGTAATCTATCGACTTATCCTCTTTGAACGGTGTGAGCAGGAGGGAATAAACTCCCCTGTAGCTCTCGGGCTTATCAGTAAACATTGTTTCCACCTTCCGGATATTGTTTTTTCCAACGCTGATATCTTACTCCACAATGCACAAAAATGCAATAGAAAAAGGCTAATTGTTGCATTTGCTCTTGAAAAAACTACGGATTTCGATATAATTATTATTGATATTTATGCCGCCCGATGCGGCTTCGATTTTTTTACAAAAGGAGCAGATAAATGAAAAAACGCAGTATGGTATGCCGACTCGGAAAGTTTCCCCAGCTGACGAGAACGGTATTCACCTCCGCCGACGGTCTCGCGTCGGACAACATAACCGCGCTCTGCTACGGCGCGGACAACTGCCTCTATGTCGGAACGGACAGAGGTCTTTCAAAGATAGACGGAAAGAAAATAACCACGGTCGATATCGGAATTGAAAACGCGCCGATATCCATGCTCTTCTGCGCAAACGACGGGCATATCTTCGTCGGCACGGGCAAGAGCGTAATCGAGCTCAGCGGCAAAAAAATTATAGCGTCCCGCGAGTTCTCGTCCGACGCCGTCGCGATGAAGCAGGGCTGCGACAACGTCACATGGATTCTCACAAAGACCGTTCTCTACCGCTTCCCGCAGGGGGCTAAAGAATTCGATCTTAAAATCGGCGTGCCCGGCAAGGGCAGCTGCATCGCCGTTTTCGGCAACAACAAAGTCTATGTCGGAACCGAGAGCGACGGTCTCCACGCGCTCGTCGGCAAGAGATGGCACTGGTCGGAGCTCATGGAGGGCGTGACCGGAATACTCAGCAACAACATATCCTGCCTCGACATTGACCCTGCGGGCGATGTCTGGATAGGCACGGACAAGGGCGTCTGCGTCTACGACGACAACAGCTACTGGCTCGACAATTCGAAGATAACCGGTCTGCCCAATGGCGAGATAACCGGCATGGTGACCGACAGCGAGGGCAGAAGATACTTCACGACCTCCTGCGGTCTCATAATCCTCCACAACGGCAAGCTCTCATATTACGGCTACAAGCGCTGGCTGCCCGACATGCACGCGACCGGCATCGTCCTCTCGCCCGACGGCAGCTTCTGCGTCTCCACCGCCTCCGGCGGCATCAGCGTTTTCAAGACTGAGATGATGACGCTCGAAGAGAAGGCAAAGAGACTTCGCGCATTCAGCGAGAAATACAATGTCCGCAAGGACGGCTTTGTGCTCGAGCGCGCGCTTGAGCATGAGGGCGTTGTGTCCGAAAATGAAGGCTATGTCTGCACCGGCGACAACGACGGACTCTGGACGGGGCTTTATCTCGGCGCGCTGTGCTTTGAATACGCCTGCACAAAGGACCCGGAGGTTCGCGCCGCGGCTCACCGCTCGCTGCTCGCGATGATAAAGCTCACCGAAGTTACGGGCATCGAGGGCTTCACCGCCCGCTCAATAAGATACATCGACGAAGCCGGCTACGGCACGGGCGTGCGCCACGAATGGCACCACACCGCCGACAAGGACGGCAACGAGCTCGAGTGGCTCGGCGAGACTTCGTCCGACGAGATGGTCGGTCATTTCTACGCATACTCGAACTACTTCGATCTCGTCGCGGACGATGAGGAGAAGAAGCTGATAGCCTCCGTTGTCAAGAAGATTCTCGACCATATTCTCGACAACAAGTTCAGACTCGTTGACACCGACGGCGTGCCGACCACATGGGCAAACTGGGACCCCGATCTGCTCAACAACGACCACAAGTGGATATACGAAAAGGGCACTAACTCGCTTCAGATTCTGACCTTCCTCAAGGCGGGATATCATATCACCGGCGATAAGAGATACGAAGATGCGTTTGAATATCTCATCAGGGACAAGCACTTCGCCATGAACCTCATGCAGTACAAAATCCTTGACGGTCACCTGCTCCACATTGATGACAACCACGATTTCCTCATGATATCGCTGCTCATGCGCTATGTTGACGACCCGAAGCTTCGCTCCGTGTTCGCCATGGGTCTGACGCATCACTGGGACGACGAAAAGGCGGAGCACAACGCGTTCTTCAACTTCGTCTACGGCGCATGCACGGGCGAGCAGTGCGACATTGAGACTTCCGTAGACGAGCTTGCGGACTACCCGATGGATCAAATTCTCTGGACGCTCTACAACAGCTGGCGCGATCTCGACTGGGACATGCGCCCGACAGAGGTCGGCATGATCCCGCAGCTCTATCACCCGCTCCCGGCGCACGAGAGACGCATTAACAGCTGCGACAGCAACCGTTTCATCGCGGACTCCGGCATCGCCGGCGAAGCCGAGCGCCTGTTCACGAAGTCGGACGACCCGACGGCGTTCACGATGTTCCCCGGCACGGGCGACGACCACGGAATGTACCTCATGGCGTGCACGAACTACACCCACCCCTACTGGTTCGCGCGCTACTACGGACTCATCGAAGAAGCGGAATAAAATATAAAGCAGAAATCCTACCCGGAATGGGTAGGATTTTTTGTTGCAAGTAAAAGTGAGCAGTGGAAAGGCTCGCGATATCGGCGGATATCATTCGCACGCGAAATCTGCGCAATTTTATTCCTTCTCAAAACTCACATCCTTTTCTTTCATCGAGATTTTCCCGACCCGATAGCCGTAATCCGCAAGCTCCTTTTTGAAGTTCAGAAATGAGTGGTCTATCGGCACGCCGGCGATATTTTATATTTCATCAAAAGTGAGCTTCAGCGACTGTTTACCGCTGTTTTTGACATATTCCCAAAGTGCGTTGTATTTGCTCATTTTTTTGCCTCGTTATTCGTCAATATAGCTGTTTCTCTTTTCGAGCACCCACGGGATATCCGCATCGAAGTCGAGCTGAATAACTGAAAGAGGAAAATCCGGCTCCGGCATGTCGATACGGTCGCTGAACGAAACGCCAAAATTCGGCGAGAGCGGATATGTTGCTTTTTCGTCCCAACAGGCTGTAGAGTCGCTTGTCGGTTTCCACGCGCTTTTGCCGCTGAGTAAAGTTCCGCAGATGTGGCAAAATCCACCGTAGTACAGCGTGTTTTCGTCTTTGGCGCAATAGACATAACATTCGCAGATTTTTTTCATGTCAACGCCGAGCGCGGAGAAAAAGTCCCGGATATTCTGCGGAAGTTTGTCGACGGCTCTCTCGAAGTTAAGACACCCGTCGCATTGGCACCCCTCGCTGACCGTTTTGGCGCGGTCATAGAACTGCCGTGTCTTTTCAACATCAACATCGATTTTGTATTCGCCGAATTGAAATATCAAGTTTTGCACCTCCGATATGAGCGGTTTCTTTGATTATATCAGCAAAGCGCGGAAAAATCCACCGGGATATGCAAAAAGGACGCAGTTTGCACTGCGTCCTTTTTCTGTTCTGTTGTGCTTATCAGCTGTGCTTTTTGCCCTTTTGCTGATTCGCGCTGTGGCAGGAGCCTGCCATAGCACAGTGGGCACAGTTGCAGCCGCAGGAGGATTTGCCTTTTTTCTTATCCTTGACAAGATTGTACATAATCAGTGCCACGATAACGGCAAGCACAAGGCATATTATAATGGTTGCAATATTCTTTGATAACCACGCAAGCATTTTGGAAGACTCCTTTCACAGCATATAGCTTGGTTTATTTTGTGACCTTTACATCGGATGCGAGCTTTGTGGCCTCTTTGTAGGGGCGCACGAGCATGAAGATTATCAGGGCGAGGAACGCGAACGCGAACACAAGGCTTACGATATCAACTGCGCCGTGGATGTTGCCGGTGAAGAGGTTGCCGAACTGGTTTATCATAAGGGAGATAACATAGGCGAAGCCGCACTGATAGCCGATTGCGAACCAGGTCCACTTTGCGCTGTTCATCTCACGCTTGATAGCGCCGATAGCTGCGAAGCAGGGAGCGCACAGGAGGTTGAAGACGAGGAACGAATAAGCGGTTATGCCGGTGAACGCCTTTGCAAGGGTTGCATAAACGTTGCCCTCTGCGCCATAGAGGATGCCCATCGTACCGACGATGTTCTCCTTTGCGACAAGGCCCGTGATGGACGCGACCGTCGCCTGCCAGTTGCCCCAGCCGAGAGGCGCAAAGATCCAGCAGATCGCGCCGCCGATGGCCGCGAGGATGGAGTAGTCGATCTGGTCCTCAGACAGCATCTGGAACTGACCGTCGACCCAGCCGAAGTACGTGGTGAACCAGACAAAGATGGTGGAGAGCAGGATGATCGTGCCGGCCTTCTTGATGAAGGACCAGCCGCGTTCCCACATGGAGCGCAGGACGTTGCCCAGTGTCGGCATGTGGTAAGCCGGAAGCTCCATAACAAACGGAGCCGGATCGCCCGCGAACATTTTCGTCTTTTTGAGTATGATACCGGAAATGATGATTGCCGCCATGCCGACAAAGTACGCGGAGGTTGCCACCCATGCGGAACCGCCGAAGATGGCGTTAGCCAGGTTGAAGCTCAACGCGAAGCCGGAGTAACGCACATCGGTCGGAAACGTCTCGCACAGGTAGCTAGACAGCGTACCGTCGTTGATGGTGAGCAGCAAGCACATAAGCAGCTCGACGACAAGGATGGTGAAGAAATCCAGCGTGTTCAGCAGCCAGAACGCGGGAATGGTGAAGACCACGAAACCAGCAGCAGCGGCGATGAGCATCTTCTTGCGGCCGAACTTGTCGGAGATACGGCCGGAAAGGAAGATGAAGCCGATGTAGACGATCAGCACGATGGTGGTGATGATGGACGCCTGACCCGGATCGTAGTTCAGCGTAGCCTCAAGGTAGTTCGGCAGGTAGGTCAGAACAGCGTAGAAGCCCACAGCGTTCAGCACGCATGCGCCGAAGGAGATGGCCAGCAGCATGGAAATACCGGCCGCGGGGTCCATGCCATAGGTAAAGGGCAGCAGCGGATGCAGCCACTGGAAGAAGCCGGGCATCATCTCGATGGGATACATGCCCGACGAGCCGGGGATCTGCACAATGACGAGGATGACTCCGATGGCCTTGCCGATATGCTTAAAGGTAGTAGACAGCGCATAGATGATGTTGACGTAGGCGAACGAGATGGCGATGCCGCCCAGCACAAAGAGCAGCGGATTGACGCACTGAACGCCAATGACCAGATCGCCCACCGTAACGATAATGGCCTGGAACGCGCCCAGGATCACCAGCAGCAGCCAGCGGCCAAAGTAGCCTTGGCGCGCCGTAAAGCTGCCAACACCTTCACGGTCGACCTCGAGCTTGTAAATGGCGATGAGCACATAGCCGCCCACCCAAAGCGCCAGATTGGTGTAGAAGGGAGCGATGCCCGAGCCAAAGCTCTTGACCGGATAGATCGACTTAGAC
>OIXU01000707.1_pt1 | contig 11392 bp, 14 predicted proteins | sample 1587921 | NCBI WGS metagenome assembly OIXU01 (sample SAMN03283238) | human gut metagenome | biome: human-associated habitat; material: feces | host: Homo sapiens | place: Peru | collected 2012
TTCCTCCAGCAGGAAGCGGAACGTCTCGGACTGCCCCGCCGCGCCGCCCAGCAGCGTCTTTGTCAGGGGGATCTCCACGGCGTAGTCATAGGTGGCGTTTGTCACGGTAACAGACACGCTGCCGCCCATGGGCACCTCCCCGGTGGGGCCTGCGTCCGCCGCCTGCCCGCCTGCCGTGACCGATGCGTCAAAGCTGGCGCGGAAGCCCTCCGGCGGCGTCTCCGTCACGGCGTAGGCCGTACCCGCCAGCAGACCGGTGAACACCGCTGTCTCACCATGGGCCAGCGGCACAATGCCCGCCGTCTCCACCGTCCGGCGCTGCCCGCTCACCGTGTAGGGCGTCCCTGCCGGAACGGGGCTGCCGCCCAGCGATACGGCGATGTCGAACACCTGCCCGTCGGGGCAGACGGAGCCCTCCGCCACCTGCTTTGTCACCCGCAGCTCGCCCAGCGCATGGGTATCCACCACATTGCGGTACGTTACCAGCTGCGTCTCGGCGGCGGTGAGGATGTCGGTGCGGTAGCCGGTGAAGTCCGTGGAGACGGAGGGGGTGGCGGCGGTGCCGGTGCCGCTGCCCACCGTGTACTGCACCTGCTCATACTGGCCTGTCAGTCGGTTTGGCATGGTCTCCTCCACGATATAGTCATACGCACCGCCGCCCAGCGCCATCATGTCCGTGAACTGCGCCATCTGCCCGGCCTTCAGGGTGAAGTATCCGCCGTCCGTTACCGTGCCGCTGCCCACGGCGGAGGCGCCCTCCAGCACCTGATACGCTGTGCCTGCCGGGACATACAGCGTTCCGTCGGGGCGCAGCACACGGAAACGGTAATCCAGCGCACCGGAGAGGTAGCCGTTCAGCGCCTCGCCGCCGCCGGACAACTCCTTGGCCACTGTCAGGGAGTTGCTGGGCAGCGTGGGCATATTGAAGCGCAGATAGCAGTAGGACACGCAGCCGCCCCGCTCCAGATAGAAGAATTTCAGGGTGTGCTTGGTGTAATCACTGAAGGTGCTGCCGTTGAAGGCGCCGCCTACCCCGGCTGCGGCGAATTTCGCCGCCAGCGTTGTGTCCGTATACTGCTCGCCCGCCGGGCCGATGACATCCTCCCGGGGATGGCGCACCGCGCCGGTGGCGAAGTTGACGGAGCCGCTGTTGGCGGCGTGGGTGCCGCCGATATCCAGCACCAGCACGTCGTCGATGTACACGAAAACGTCGTCGTCGCCCAGAAACTGGAACACCATATCCTCGCCGCCGATCTGTCCGCCGGCGGGCATATAGAAGTCAAATTCCATGGTCATGCCGAACCACAGATCCACCGCGCCGTCCGGCAGCCGGTAGGTGGGCAGGGCGTTGCCCTTGGGCAGTTCCTCCGCACCCTCCACCGTGTTGAAGGGGAAGAAGTTGCCGTTAAACGCCTGGGTGTAGTCCTGCTCCGCCGTTTTGCCGTTGGGGGTCACATACGTGGTGTAGTTGGGGCGCAGCAGATAATTCCCCAATTGGAACCGTCCGTCGGCGGCGTCATAGCTGGCGGCATTTTGCAGGGAGTCGTAGTAGAGATACCCCTCGCCGTCCCGCTGGAACAGGCCGGTGCTGCCGCCGCGCCCCACGGCGTAGATGTCCTTACCGGCCACCGCCATGCCCGGATCAAAGAGGTATTGCAGGCTGCCGCTGCGGTTCTCCGCCGTAGGGCCGCTGACGCCCAGCACCTTGGGCCAGCCGTTTTCCAGCGTGGGGGCCATCACCGGCCGGTCGTCGCTTTTTTGCAGCGTGCCGTCCTTGGAGTTCTGCCCGGTACTGTTGCAGAACGTCAGTACCCGCCCGCCGTACTGGTTCAGAGAGCCGTCGTAGTCGAACAGGTGCATGGTCACGTTGTCCTGTACGCCCCGTGGCGCGGCACGCCGCAGCCTCATCAGCGTGTCAGCACCTACGGCGTAGGTGCTGTCCTCCTCCACGGCGTAAGTGTCTCCGGCGGCATACGCGGCCCCTGCCGGCAGCAGTGCGGCGCACAGCGCCAGTGCCAGCAGGCCGCCCAGCAGCCGCCCTGCGATCCTTTTGTATTTGTTCATGCTCCATCCTCCTGCCTGTGTCAGTGCGGCAAGGTCTTTGCCTTTCGCGGAGGATTATAGCATCCGTTTCCGGCGGAAATGGTCGGAGGCGGCCTTTTGCCAAAAACGGCAAAAACCCCTATTTCCGGCGGCTGCCGCCGGAAATAGGGGTCGGTTCGTTTTCTTTTTTATCGGAGCTGCCCGGCCAGCCAGCCGGAGGACCACGCCCACTGCAAATTGAAGCCGCCGCAGTCGCCGTCCACGTCCAGCACCTCGCCGCAGGCATATAGCCCCGGCACCAGACGGCTCTGCATGGTCCGGGGATCGAACTCGCCGGTCTGCAAGCCGCCCGCCGTTACCTGCGCCTGATCGAAGCCGCAGGTGCCGGTGATGGGCAGGGTAAAGCCCGTGGCCTGCGCGGCGATGCGGCGCAGGTCATCGTCGGTAAGATCAGCTGCCGGCTGGTTGGTGAAGCCGGCGGCCTTGCAGAGCATCTGCCCCAATCGGGTGTGGCAGGAGCCTACCAGCAGGGTGGACGCCTCGTGAGCGGCCATGGTCTGCCGCCGCCGGTGCAGCCAGTGCAGCACCTCCTCAGGCTCCCAGTCGGGGAAGAAGTTCAGCACGCAGCACAGCCCCTCGCCGCCGGTGGACACGGCGCGGGAGAGGTCGAAGATGGCAGGGCCGCTGACGCCGTACTCGGTGAACAGCACCTCGCCGCGGTTCTCCGCTGCCACCGCGCTGCCTCGCCGGATGGCGATGCCGCACTCGGCCTTGATGCCCTTCAGCGCGCGGGGGTAGGTGGGGTCGGTCTTCAGCTGGACAAGGGAGGGGTAGAGAGGCGTCCTGTGGTGTCCCAGACTCTTGGCCAGCTGATAGCCGTCCATGACGCCGCCCACCTTGCTGCCGGCGCAGCCGCCGGCTGCCAGAATGAGCTTTTCGGCGTGGAAGGTGTCCGTCTCCGTCCGCACGATGAAGCCGCCGGACGTCTTTTTCACGGAGGAGACCGCCTGACCGGTGACGACCTCGATGCCGGGTCGCTCCAGCGCGTAGCGCAGCACGTCCAGCACGCTGCCGGCCATGTTGCTCATGGGATAGACCCGCCCGCTGTCCTCGCTGACCGTCAGCAGCCCCAGCGAGGCGAAGTATTGCAGCGTAGCGCCCACGTCGAACTCCTGCAGCGCGTGGGCGCAGAAGGTGCCGTCCTCCCCGTGGTAGCGGTCGGGCGCGGCGTGGTGATTGGTGAGGTTGCACCGTCCGTTGCCGGTGGCCAGCAGCTTGCGTCCCACCCGGCTCTGCCGCTCCAGCAGTGTGACGCGGCAGCCGTTTTCCGCGGCGGCCAGCGCCGCCATCATGCCGCTGGCACCGCCGCCGATGATGATGACGTCCCGGCTCATTTCTGCGCCTCCAGCCTGCGGCGGGTGAGATAGCCCTCCAGCATCAGCGCCGCCGCCACCGCGTCCACCGTCTTTTTTCGCTTCTTGGCGTTCTGCCCGTTCTGGAACAGGATGTTGTGGGCGTCGATGGTGGTGCGCCGCTCGTCCCAGAGGATCACCTCCAGCCCCGTCTCCTGCCGCAGCAGCTCTCCGAAGGCGGCGCACTTTTCGGCGCGGGGGCCCTCGGTGCCGTCCATGTTCCGGGGATAGCCAAGCACCAGCAGTTTTACGTCATGCTCGGCGATGAGCCGCCGGACGCCGGAGAGCACCTCCTCCTGCTTGCGGCTGTGGAGCACGTCGGAGTACCCCGCCAGCGTCTCGGTATAGTCTGAAATGGCGATGCCGGTGTGGGCGTCGCCGTAGTCGATGGCCATGATCTTCATGCAAATGCACCTGCACTTTCTGTTCAATGATGGTATCATACACAAAAATGCCGCCGCCTGCAACCGGAAAAGCTGTAAAACCCCCGAAAAAGCTGTATTTTTTGCAAAAAATCAGTTGACCTCACGAAAAAACCGTGCTATACTGGGCATTACCTGTGAGTGGGTGTTTTCTTTTTGCGCGCTTTTTCGCTTCGGGGGCGCAAAGAGACGACAGCCGGCAGGGAGGCAAAAGGGCGTCCCCACAGGGGAGCCTAATCTAATAAGGAGGTGCCGTTAATGCGCGTGAAGATCACCCTGAGATGCAACGAGTGCAAGCAGAGAAACTACAACACGATGAAGAACAAGAAGAATACCCCCGACAAGCTTGAGCTGAACAAGTATTGCCCCTTCTGCAGAAAGCACACGGTCCATACTGAGACCAAGTAACCGGAAGGAGAGTCGTTATGGCTGAAGAAAAGAAGGTCAAGAAGGACCACGGCAAGTGGTTCCGCGAAATGAGAAGCGAGCTGAAGAAGGTCGTATGGCCTGACGGCAAGACCACCATGAAGAACACAGGCACCGTGATCCTGTGCTCCCTGCTGGTGGGCGCCTGCATCTGGATCTTTGATGCGGTGAGCCTTCTGGCGGTGGACACACTGATCGGCCTGTTCGCCTGAGGAAACGGAAATGGCTGATAACGCGAAGTGGTATGTGGCACATACCTATTCCGGTTATGAGAACGCGGTGAAGATCGCCATTGAAAAGGCTGTGGTGAATCGGTGCATGGAGGATATGGTCCTCCAGATCGAGATCCCCATGGAGACCGTCACCGAGATCACCGAGTCCGGCGTCGCCAAGGAGATCCAGCGTAAGATATTCCCTGGCTATGTTCTCATTAAAATGGTCATGACCGACGACACATGGCACCTGATCCGCAATATCCGCGGCGTCACGGGCTTTGTGGGCGAGGCCAACAAGGCGATCCCCCTGACGGAGGACGAGGTAGCCGCTCTGGGCATGGAGAAGCGCGAGATCGTCGTGCTGTACCATGTGGGCGACACCGTCCGCATCACCGAAGGTCCTCTTGCCAGCTTTACCGGCACGGTGGAGGAGATCGAGCCGGACAAGAATCGTGTCCGCGTCGTTGTCTCCATGTTCGGCCGTGAGACGCCGGTGGATCTGGAACTGGATCAGGTGGAGGTCAGCAGCAACTGAGTACGGCACAGCCGTACAGGCCGGAGCAGTACGACTCCGGCGCAAGTGGGAGAGATGCACGCCATCTCGCCAAGAGCGGTTCCGGTATGGGCCGGCCGCTACCACATCTTATTGAAGGAGGTGCCTACAAATGGCACAGAAAGTAGTTGGATACGTCAAACTGCAGATCCCCGCGGGCAAAGCAACTCCCGCACCCCCCGTTGGCCCCGCTCTGGGCCAGCACGGCATCAACATTGCCGCGTTTACCAAGGAGTTTAACGAGCGCACCAAGAACGACATGGGCCTGATCATCCCCGTGGTCATCACCGTCTATGCCGACCGCTCTTTCAGCTTCATCACCAAGACCCCTCCCGCTGCCGTTCTGATCAAGAAGGAGTGCAACATTGAGTCCGGTTCCGGCGTTCCCAACAAGGAAAAGGTCGCTACCATCTCCAAGGCCTCCATCCAGAAGATCGCCGAGCTGAAGATGCGCGACCTGAACGCCGCGTCTCTGGAGGCAGCCATGAGCATGATCGCCGGTACCGCCCGCTCCATGGGCGTTGTCGTCGGCGAGTAAGGAGGGTGTAACGATGTTTAGAGGTAAGAAGTATCAGGAAAGCGCCAAGCAGATCGATAAGGCCATGCTGTATGATCCCAAGGAGGGTCTGGAGCTGATCTGCAAGACTGCCAGCGCTAAGTTCGATGAGACCGTCGAGCTCCACGTCAAGCTGGGTGTTGACTCCCGTCACGCCGACCAGCAGGTCCGCGGCGCCATCGTGCTGCCCAACGGTACCGGTAAGTCCGTCCGCGTGCTGGTGTTCGCCAAGGGCGACAAGGCCGAGGCTGCCAAGGCCGCCGGCGCCGACTATGTGGGCGAGATGGATCTGGTCGAGAAGATCCAGAAGGAGAATTGGTTCGACTTCGACGTCGTCGTCGCCACCCCCGACATGATGGGTGTCGTCGGCCGTCTGGGTAAGGTGCTGGGCCCCAAGGGCCTGATGCCCTCCCCCAAGTCCGGCACCGTGACCCCCGACGCCGCCAAGGCCGTGCAGGAGGCGAAGGCCGGTAAGGTCGAGTACCGTCTGGACAAGACCAACATCATCCACTGCCCCATCGGCAAGGTTTCCTTCGGTGCTGACAAGCTGTTTGAGAACTATTCCGCTCTCATCGGCGCCATCATCAAGGCCAAGCCCGCCGCTGCCAAGGGTCAGTATATCAAGTCCTGCGTGGCTGCTTCCACCATGGGCCCCGGCGTGAAGATGAACGCCAACAAGCAGCTGTAAAAAAGCTGAAAAAACCGTTATCTTAGGCTTGACAAGCTGTGAAGCCTTGGATATAATATTGGTTGCGTTCCAAAGACAGCAGGTGGCGTAAGCCGTAAATCCTGCCGAGGATGGCACATCGTTATGATTGCTTTTACCGTCCTCATGTCCTTTGGCATGAGGACGGTTTCCTTTTTGAACGCACCGACAATTCTAACGGAGGTGAAATCAAAGAATGCCCAACGCAAAGGTTCTGTCTGAAAAGCAGGCGATCGTGGCGGCGCTGACCGACAAGCTGCAGAATGCGGCTGCCGGCATCATCGTTGATTACAAGGGCATCACCGTGGCGGAGGATACCGAGCTGCGTGCTGAGTGCCGTAAGAACAACATTGAATACGCTGTCATCAAGAACACCCTGCTGCGTTTCGCTTTCAACAACTGCGGTCTGAACGAACTGGACGATCAGCTCAACGGTACCACTTCTCTGGCTATCTGTGCTGATGATCCCGTCGCCCCCGCACGCGTGATCGCGGATTACGCCAAGAAGCTGAAGGATAAGTTCGAGATCAAGGGCGGCTTCATGGACGGCAAGGTCGTCTCCATGGAGACTGTCAATGCTCTGGCTTCCATCCCCGCGCTGCCCGTGCTGCAGGCACAGGTCCTGGGTACCATGCTGGCTCCCATTTCTGGCCTGGCTTGCGTGCTGAAGCAGATCGCCGAGAAGAACGGCGCTGCTGCCGAGTAAATCGGCTCCCTGACCCCCGCGGGCGGCAGGCCCGCACACACTTTACAAAAATCTCACAAATAGGAGGCTATCACAATGTCTGAGAAGATTACTGCTATGATCGAAGAGATCAAGGGTTTGACCGTTCTGGAGCTGTCCGAGCTGGTACACGCTCTGGAGGAGGAGTTCGGCGTTTCCGCCGCCGCCATGGCTGCTCCCGCTGCCGGCGCTGCTGCTCCCGCTGCTGAGGAGAAGACCGAGTTTGACGTGGTCCTGACCGGCTTTGACGCCGCTCAGAAGATCAAGGTCATCAAGGTCGTCCGCGAGATCTGCGGTCTGGGTCTGGCTGAGGCCAAGGCTGCTGTCGAGGGCGCTCCCCACACCCTGAAGGAGGCTCTGTCCAAGGACGACGCCGAGGCCATGAAGAAGCAGGTCGAAGAGGTCGGCGGCAAGGTCGAGCTGAAGTAAGTTTCTTACACAGTGAAAAAAGAGAGACGCAAAGCGTCTCTCTTTTTTTGCCCATCGCGGTCATTGTCCCGATTTCGGGACACATCCTCTGATAAGCTGGGTACAACAAGGCAAAGAGCCGTGTACCCTCGACGGGACGCGGCCAAACAGAGGAGGGGATCATATGACCGCTATTTCCGTGATCTGCACCATGTGCGGCGCCGCCGCACTGTCCAAGGTCATCCTGAAGGCAATTGAGTACATTGGGCGCTGAATGTCCGTTGACAACCGCTTTTTCGTTCTATATAATATTTTTCATAAGAAAATATGACATACGCGAAAATTAAAGCTCGGTATGTAATATGCGATATTAGAACGAGAAAGGAAATCGTCTATGGATATTTTTGAGAAGTGTTACGCGCCCTCGCTGGCCGGTGAGCTGAAGGAGAAGGGGGTGTACCCCTACTTCCACGCACTCCAGTCCCGGCAGGACGTGGAGGTGATGATGGAGGGCAAGCGCCGCATCATGCTGGGCTCCAACAACTATCTGGGCCTGACCACCGATCCGGTGGTGGTGGAGGCGGGCATCAAGGCGCTGGAGCAGTACGGCACCGGCTGCTCCGGCTCCCGGTTCCTCAACGGCACACTGGAGATGCATCTGGAGCTGGAGGACGCGCTGGCCAAGTTCCTGCGCAAGCCCGGCGTGGTCACCTTCGGCACCGGCTTCCAGTCCAACGTGGGCATCATCTCCGCGCTGGTGGGACGCCACGACTATGTGATCTGCGACCGGGAGAACCACGCCAGCATCTATGCCGGATGCCAGATGTCCTACGGCAAGATGCTGCGCTATCGCCACAGCGACATGGCGGAGCTGGAGAAGTGCCTCCAGCGTGTGCCGGAGACGGAGTCCAGCGGACGGATTCACACTTCCGCCGCATCCATCGCGGTGCTGCCGGAAGTAGATGACGTGGAAGTGAAGATTGACCCGAACGACGTCCGGGTGGATGTGTACCGCGCTTCCGGTAACGGCGGACAGTGCGTCAACACCACGGACTCGGCGGTTCGTCTGACCCATATTCCGACCGGACTGGTGGTAACCTGCCAGGATGAAAAATCCCAGATTAAGAATAAGGATAAAGCCTTCAAGGTACTGAAGGCCCGTCTGTACGACCTGATGCTCCAGGAGCAGAACGACAAGATTTCGGCAGAGCGCCGGAGCCAGGTGGGAAGCGGAGACCGTTCCGAGCGAATCCGGACGTACAACTTCCCACAGGGTCGTGTAACCGATCACAGAATCAACTTGACAATCTACAAATTAGAAAACTTCCTGGATGGAGATCTGGACGAGATTATCGACGCTCTGATTACCCATGACCAGGCAGAGAAGATGAAGAGCTTCTAATGGATACCGAAAGACTTGAGATTACAGAAAAAAATATCGCTCATGCCGGCGAGATCATCCGGCGAGGCGGACTGGTAGCGTTTCCCACAGAGACGGTGTACGGCCTGGGGGCCAATGCGCTGGATGCGGATGCGGTTCGGTCGGTGTACGAAGCCAAAGGCCGTCCCAGCGATAATCCCATGATTGTTCACATTGCGGAGATGGGACAGCTGGCGGATGTGGCGTCGGAAATTCCGGCAGTGGCGGTGCCGCTGATTCAGGCTTACTGGCCGGGACCGATTACCTTTATCATGAAAAAGGCCGAGGGCGTGCCGATGGTAACTACCGGAGGATTGGATACCGTGGGAATTCGCATGCCCCTCAGTGAGGCGGCCAGAGATTTGATTCGGGCGGCAGAAAGACCGATTGCGGCGCCCAGCGCCAATCGGTCCGGCAGACCCAGCCCGACCCGATACGAAGACGTGCTGGAGGATATGGACGGCCGAATCGATGCGGTTCTTCTGGGAGAAGACTGCGAGGTAGGCATTGAATCCACGGTGCTGGACCTTACCGGGGAAGTGCCGATGATTCTGCGGCCGGGATATATCACGAAGGAAATGCTGGAGTTTACTTTGGGAAGCGAAGTGAAATACGATCCGGCGCTGTTCGTGGATCCGATGCATCGCAGCGAGGGGGAAGAGTTCCACCCGAAGGCACCGGGAATGAAGTATCGTCACTATGCGCCGAAGGCGGAAGTGAAGATTATCGAAGGCGAGGATGACACCGCGGTGGAGCGGGAAATTGAAGAGCAGCTGCGGCTGTGCAAATACGCTCGGCAGAAGGCGGTGGCACTGAATTACGGCCGGGACAGTAAGGCCGCGGCGAAGGATTTTTTTGCCCGTCTGAGAGAATTGGATCGGGAAGATGTAGATGTGATTCTAGTTCGGGCCCTTCCGGAAGAAGAGCTGGGGTTCTCGGTGATGAACCGGATGCTCAAGTCGGCAGGGTACGACGTGATACATGTGTAGGAGGTGGAAGAAATGATTATTGCGATTGGATGCGACCACGCGGGTTATCCCCTGAAGGAAGCGGTCAAGGAGAAGTTGATTGCGGAAGGTCACGAAGTGCTGGATGTGGGCACGAATTCTACGGAGTCGGTGGATTACCCGATTTACGGAAAAGCCGTTGGAGAAGCGGTGGCTTCCGGTAAGGCGGAGCGGGGAGTTGCAATCTGCGGATCCGGTATTGGAATTTCCATCGCCTGCAACAAGGTGAAGGGCATTCGCTGTGCGCTGTGCACTTCCGTGGAGATGGCAGAGATGTGCCGGAGACACAACAATGCCAACGTAATCGCCATGGGCGCTCGGATGATCTCTCAGGAGCTGGCTTTTGAAATGATCGATACATGGATGAAGACGGAATTCGAGGGCGGAAAACACCTGCGCCGAATCAATATGCTGGAAGAGATTTAATCGGAGGAAAGTAATGGCAAGAGAAGGAAAGGTTTATGTATTCGATCATCCGCTGATTCAGCACAAGGTTTCGCTGATGAGAAAAACATCCACGACCGTAAAGGAATTCCGGGAGCTGGCAACCGAGGTGGCAATGCTGATGGGTTTTGAGGCAACTCGGGATCTGGCGCTGGAGGATGTGGAAATCGAAACCCCGATGTGCACCACACAGGTGAAGATGCTGAAGGGAGAAGATATCGCCATCGTTCCGATTCTGCGGGCCGGACTGGGGTTCGTGGATGGAATGCTGGCACTGGTGCCGAACGCAAAGGTCGGTCATGTGGGACTGTACCGGGATCCGGAAACCCACAAGCCGGTGGAATATTACTGTAAGCTGCCGGTGGATATTGAGAAGAGAGAGTGTTTCGTGGTGGATCCGATGCTGGCAACCGGCGGAAGCGCGATTGCAGCCATCGACTTTATCAAGAAGAGAGGGGCTACCAATATCAAGTTCATGTGTCTGATTGCGGCACCGGAGGGAATTGAGGCGCTCCACACCGCACATCCGGATGTGGACATCTACATTGCGGCAAAGGATGAGTGCTTGAACGAAAACGCTTACATTCTTCCGGGCCTGGGCGATGCGGGAGACCGCCTGTACGGAACGAAGTAGGAAGCAAAAATAATATAGAGGACGATGATTTTCTCTGGACTGTCGGACGGGGGCGGTACGGGAAAATTAAAATAAAATTCAATATGTGATGATTGGTTATTTGAAATGTAGAGGGAAGCACGCATTTTACTTTTAACTAATAATAGGGAGCCCAGAGCGTCGGCGGATGCCCCGGGTTTTCTGTTGCACGATTTCATGAATTGGAGGAGAACATGAAAGGGTACATCACAGACAAGACGAAACTTCGCAGAAGGGTATTTGAAGAGGTGGCAAGGCTGGCCTACGAAGGAGGCGGCCCGGAGCAGCTGGACGATCTGCCGTACAAGATTATTTCCGGAGAGAACGAGCCTTTCCGGGACAGCATTTTCCTGGAGAGAGCTATCATCGGCGAGCGCCTTCGGGTGGCGATGGGAATGTCGCTC
>OIXU01000709.1_pt1 | contig 11373 bp, 11 predicted proteins | sample 1587921 | NCBI WGS metagenome assembly OIXU01 (sample SAMN03283238) | human gut metagenome | biome: human-associated habitat; material: feces | host: Homo sapiens | place: Peru | collected 2012
CCGCCATTTCTACCCTGTCCCCAAATTGAACACGCTATGCGGTCTGCGCGTTATAGGCAGCAGACAGCGCATTGACGTTCTTGACGATCAGATAGAAGGCGACCAGGGGGCCGATTCCGCACAGCAAAGACCCGAGAAGCTGCCACAACAGCAACGTCGTTCCGTTTTCCGAAAAACTCAACCCATAGCGTACGGCATTGTTCTGCAGACGGTTGCCGAATCGATACGTCCACCAGATGCCGTAGATGCCAAAGGTGATGAGCGACAGCAGAAACGCCTTGAGATAACTGGGCATCTCATCATTGTCGCCCGCGCACATCACGGCAACATCCTGCGAAATCTTATTGAGTGCATAGATACCGTAAATGCCGAGGGTAACGAATGAGAGCAAAAGAATCTTAACGAAGCTACGATCGGCGTCCATATGACGCGCCCCGGGTCCAGGCCCTGTGCGATGTGTGCCGGAGGAGCCAGCCTGCGAAACCACAGGGGATGGCTGAACCTGCATGTCATGGGGCTGAATGGGGCCGGGCTGCGGGGCCGCAGGCTCAGAGCTCACCGGGGTACCGCAAACGGGGCAAAACTTGGCCTCGTCCAAAACGGGTGATCCACAATGCTCACAAAACATGACTGTTCCTTTCATTTGCGAAACGTCGAGTGCCCGTGCTCACTCCTTTTCCGCCGCGTTTGGCGACGGCCGTCCATGCGATATCGGCCTACGCATAGACTTTGTTCTTAAACCCCCTTTCTCCATCTCGATACGAACGAAACGAAAAAGGCACCCCGAGCTCACGTGCTCGGGGTGCCTTTTGCTTAATCTTCCTTGTTATCCTCAGCCAGTCCGTGTTCAGACTGATCGACCGAAGCATCGCTTGAGGGCGGCGCGACCTGCTCGTCAGGTGCGGACTGCAGCAGCTCATCGGAGCTTGCAGCGGGCTCGGGCGCAGGCTCAGGCTCGGGCTCAGGCTCAGGCTCGGGCTCAGACTCAGGCTCAGGTGTCGGGGCGGGCGCAGGCTCGGGCGCGGGCGCCGGGGCAGGCACTGGCGAAGCGTCCGGAGCGCTATAACCCGAAGGGGCGGCCTTCTTTTCGAAGGGCAGCACAAAGGTCAGGACATCATCCTTATCCTCATCGGCCCATTGACTTGCATAACGTGCGACCCAATAGCCAATGGCACGATGCTTGAGCATCTTGCCAAAGACCGTGAGGAATACCGTGACGAATGCCGTCAACACCAAGAACAATACGAGCGTGATGCCGCCGCCGGTAACAATCGCCTCAATACCCGTAGGGCGATAATAGTAGCTATACATACCGACAGAGGCGATGGCGCCAAAGAGGGCCGTCAAGATCCATGTAATAACGTTAGAGACCAAACCCGTCAAAAACTCGGGAAGGAACGAAGCGCAGAACAGCTTGGTCTTGTTGTTCTTAAAGGCCGCCCAGACCTTATCGAGCGAAAACGCGCTCTCGACGCGACCGGTCACCGCAAAGTGCATCACGGCAATGTCGGCGAACATCTTAAAGAAAACGCCCAGGACCGCCGTGGCGATCATAGCCAAGACGAGCAGGCCCAGCGAACCGAACAGCGCTGCCTCCAGGGCATAAGAGCCGTAGTAAGAGTACGAGCCCGCAGCGCCAATTACCACGCCCTCCACCAGCGAAAGCACTACACCGATAACGGGAATGGCAGCGATAACCTCGAGCACGACCGAAATAACGCTCGAAAAGACTCCAAGGCCAAACGACGTGGAGCGCATCAACGGACGATCCATCCCGTCATCGATCTTAAGCGACAGGTCGCGACCCCACTCGATGCCAAAACCCGAACCGCACACGCTCGCGACGCCAGCCGCCAAAAAGCCGATGGCAGCTGCAATACCGCCGATAACGGGAATGAACAGCACAAGCACCGACACGACGCAGATAAGTGCCGGCAAAAAGGCAATCTGGCACACACGCTGCAGTACACCCGGAGTCTTGGTCATGTCCTCAAACGCCTGAGCCGTGCAGCCCTTGGGCACGTTCGCCACGGGCGGCTGCGGAGTAAACGATTGGGGCTGTCCCTGGGGAGCGGGCCCGGCGGCACCGGCATTAGGAGCACCGCACACGCCGCAGAACTTGTCGTTATCGCCCATGGGGGCGCCACACTGCGAACAGAACATCGAAATCATCCCTTCGTATCTAGAGCGAATCACCTGGATCGCAAACGATGTCTTTAGCATCATTATCACCCAATGTGAGGACAAATACTCCTAGATGACGTTTTTGCAATGCGCGGGGCGCTATTCGATTGTTCGATGGGCGCGCCTGCGCTAGTTCGTTCCGCGGAAGCCCTTGCCGACAATCTCGGAGCTGTCAACGATCGTGATGAAGGCACCCGGATCGATCTCGCGCGCGTAGCGGCGCAGCTGCACGGCCTCGCGACGACTCAGCACGCTCATGATGACCGTCACGCACTTGCCCGAAAAGGCGCCGTAGCCGCGGCTGATGGTCGCCGTGCGGTTGAGATGCTTGACGATAAACTCTTCGACCTTAAGGGGCTCGGAGCAAATAACTGTGCAGACCTTGCGCAGGTGGATGCTTTCGATAGCTTTGTCGACCACGAGCGTCTTGGCAAACAGGCCGAGCACACAATACAGGCCGACGCGAGGGCCGTACAGGAAGGCCGCGATGGTCACGATGCCGATATCGACCAGCAGCAGTGCGCGGCCAATCTCGAGCGTCGTGCGGCGCTTGAGGATCATCGCCAGGATGTCCGTGCCACCCGTCGAGGCACCGATGTCAAAGACGATGGCGCTACCAAGCGCCGGCAGAATCACGGCAAAGCACAAGTCGAGCCACATATCTCCCGTCATCGAGACATCGGTCGGAATAAAGATCTCAAACAACGAGACGTAAGCCGAGAGGGCAAACGAGGCGAAGACGCTCCACAGGATTGCCTTGCGCTCCAAAAAGATAAAGCCCAAAACGACCAGAACCGCGTTGATGATCCACATAAAGACGCCGACGGGCAGGGTCGGGAACAGCGTGGACAGAATGACCGACACGCCCGAGGTGCCGCCAAAAGCAAAGTGGTTAGGGGTTTTAAACGCGACGATGGCAAATGCCGTGAGAATCAGGCCCAAATTGAGCTCGGCGAAAAAACGCGGGAAGCCCGGCTCCTGACTGCGCTTTTGGCCGGCGCGCTCGCCGCGCTCGATGTCGGCGCGATCAACCACGCGTTCCATCGGCACCACAGGAGGACGATGCGCCTCCTCGGCAGCACGCGATGCCGCCTCTGCCGCGGCGGCCTCGATCGCCCATGCCTTGCTTTCTGCTTCGTGCTCGTCGGCCATTACGGCACCCCTCGTTAACAATTTGGAAACAATGCGCCCATTAGGGTAACGCGGAACGACACAATTGCAACCCTTAGTTAGATGAGCGGCATACCTACATCGGGGGCATACAAATTACGGCCGGCAGCGCTTTAACATGCGCGACCGGCCGTTTAACGTTTTCGCAGATAAAACCTGCCAAAACAAACCTGTCCCTTTTTGGTAGGTTACTCGTGCTGGTTGGTGCGGTGCTCGTACTCCTCGGGCGTAATGACATCCTCGATGCGCAGGTTGACGCCTGCCACCTCAAGGCCGGTCATCGCGGCGAGGCGCTCAGTCACGCGCGCCTTGACATCGTCGAAGATCGCGGGCGCATAGGCGCCGTACTCGATGATGACGGAGATGTTGACGACCACGCGATTGTCGTCGGTGACCTCGACCGTCACGCCCTTGGTCAGGTTTTCGGCACCAAACTGCTCCTGCACAAAGTGCATGAGGTTACCCTTCATGCCCAGGACGTGCGGTACCTCACGGGTGGCCATGGCGACGATTTTCTCGATCACGCCGTTGGAATAGGTCAGCGAGTCCTCGGACTCGTCTGCCTCCTCGTCGTCCTCGTCCGTCTCGTCTTCAGACTCAACCTCGACAAGCGCCTCGTCCTCGAGCGTTACGTCCTCGGTCTCGGTGACGACAGCCTCGTCAGCCTCGAGCTCGGTATCGGCCACATCGACCTTCGTGTTAAAAGCCATGGTTCCTCCTTATGCCCACCGCACGCGCGGCGGTCGAATACGTGCTAGCGGCCGCTAAACAGACGGCCGAAGAAGTTGACGATCCCGTTTTCGCCATCACGGATCTGGCCGATCACGGCGCCGATCAGCACAAAGAATGCGATGACGAGCGTATCCCACAGGCCCAGCGTGAGCACCAGCACCGCGAGCACAAAACCCGCGACGGCGCCGAGCGTGGTGTTGGGGTGACGAACGGCATAACTCCAGATCGCCGCCCCCGTGCCTTTGATGAGGCCCATGGCCTCGTCAAAGTCATCGGCGACCGCGTCGTGCGACTCGGGTGCCTCTACTTTGGAATCGGCAGCCTCGCATGCCGGCGCGGCGCTCTGGTCGATCGTCAGACGCGGCGTGCGGACGGTCTTGTCTTGATTGGTATCACTCACCGGAAACCTCCACGGTCTGGACGGTAGTCTTGGACGGCAAAAAACGGACGCGAGCGGTCGTACCCGGCGTGCCGAGCATGGTGTCGCAGGCCTCCTCGATGCGTTGCTGCATCGCGGTGGCCAGGGAAGCCACGTCCTTATCGTCGAGCGCGATGGCCTCGACTTTAAAACGGACATGCGACTCATCGGAACCCTGGACGCATGCTTCGATACGCTCGACCATCACGCGATCGTCGCGTTCGGCCGCAGCGCGAGCGCACGAGGAGAGTGCCGCGAGCGTGACTTCGATATTGCGCTCCCCCGCCGGATGCACGCAGGACGGCTCACGACGGGCAAACATCAGACGGAAGAAGCTCGCCAGCACGCCGATCGCCACAACTCCACCGCATACCGTCACGACAATACGCGGCATGGGGTCGCGCATCAGCAGCATAAAGCGATAGGTATACGGCCCCCAAAACTGGCAGACTAACGTGCCCAGCGCCACAATGGCAGCGGCAAGATACACGATCGCCAAGGCTCGTTTGAGCACGCGCATGCAGCGCTCCCTTCAAATCTCGGTCCACAGAATGCAAAACGATTCGCATCATTATAAAAGAGCCGGGTCCGGTGCTTAATTGCACGCGGATCCGGCTCATCTATTCCACGAGGCTTGCATGCTCGCTTCATTATGCCCAGATATACACGGCTTAACCCGTGCGGGCGCTACTCCTCCTCGAGGGCAGCGATGACCTCGTCGGTCATGTCCATGGTGCTGTAGACGTCCTGGACGTCGTCGAGCTCCTCGAGACGGTCGATGAGGCGCTGAACCTTCTTGGCGTCGGCGCCGGAGACCTCGGTCGGGGTGGTCGGGACCATGGTGGTCTCGGAACCCTTGACCTGGATGCCCTGCTCCTCGAGAGCCTTGGAAACAGCCATGACGTCGTTGGCAGCGGTCCAGACGATCCACTCCTCGCCGGCGTCCTCGTAGTCCTCGCCACCGGCCTCGGCGATTGCCATCATGAACTCATCCTCGTCACCGGCAGCACCGTTGGCGATCATGGTCTCCTTCTTGGCGTTCTCGTCCAGGATCTCCTTGGCGACGACGATCTGGCCCTTGCGCTCAAACTGGAAGGCGACGGAGCCGGAAGTGCCCAGGTTGCCGCCAGCGTGGGAGAAAGCGGAACGGACGTCGGCAGCGGTACGGTTGCGGTTGTCGGTCAGGCAGTCGACGTAGACGGCGACGCCGGCAGGACCGTAGCCCTCGTACACGATGTTCTCGTAGACAGCGGCATCGGCGCCCGAACCAAAGGCCTTGTCGATAGCGGACTTGATCTTGTCCTTAGGCATGGACTGAGCCTTAGCCTTGGCAACGGCAGCAGCAAGGCTGGCGTTGTTCTCGGGCAGCGGGTCGCCGCCGAGACGGGCAGCAACGGTAATGTTGCGGCTGAGCTTGGAGAAGAGGGCGGAACGCTTGGCGTCCTGCGCGCCCTTACGATGCTTGGTTGTGGCCCACTTAGAGTGTCCGGACATACGTGTCTCCTATCGGTTTCGACCTAAAGCCCAGCGCAGATGCTCGGGCAATATAAACAAACGTCGTTATGATATACCTACTGGCCTGCGAGATAAACCCCAAAATGGAGGCGTCGTGATAACGCAAGCCTTCTACGCAAAGTAACCTGTCCCCGCGGCACCAGTTTGGCTAGTTCCAGAGAAGGTCGCTGCGGGCTATGGTGGCGCCGATGGCAAAGGGCATGCAGGCGATGACCGGGTACAGGTAGCGCATGTAGGTGGAGCCGTTGCAAGGACCGATCAGGCACACGGCGAGCACGCCCAAAAGCGGCACCCAAATGGCAAGCGCCCTCCACGAATGACGACGCAACAGGTAGACCATCACGGCAATCATGATCCATACGTAAGTCGCAGAGCTCATGGTAAGTGAGATAAACGGGATGCGCTGTACCGCCACGCGATACAGGTTGATCAGATGGTCACACCACCGCACGACCTTGCTATCGACCGGATAGAAATCGAAGTACTTGAGATTGTCGGGGCGAGCCATGATCTCGGCACTGAACGCCGTGCTGTAGACCCATGCGTCGCGGGCGCTCGGATAAAAGTAGCCATAGTAGTTATTGATAAGCGCCGAGATATAGCACTCGGGATCCTTTTTGAACATCTGGGCCCAAACCTCAAAATAGGCGTCGATGTCCTCCTGCGAGGCATATTCGTTAAAGCAGTTCTTGACGGCATCGGACTTGTCGGGGTTGTACCGGCGGCCCAGGTTTTCGTACTTGAGTACGCGATCGATCGCGGCACGCTCCTCTTCGGTCACCAAACCGTCGCAGGGAGCTTCCACGATGGTGCCGTCCTCTTTAACCGTAGGATTGACGCCTGAGTTAAGGCCGTCGTGCTTTTGGACGAAGCGCGCCGTCTGCTGGAACGGAATCGAGAGCACCTCGCGCTTGGAGCTGGGCGTAATGTCGTGCGCCGGCATAAAGACCTTGGTGAAGTACATGTTGGAGACAAGACAGAGCACCAGAACGGCCAGGATGCCAACCCAGCGGAAGCGCGGCACGCGAAGCGAGGACGCAGCACCCGTCTGCTTGGCCGCACGGCGAGCCGCATGCACGTCCCAAGCGCAAAACGCCGCCGCGATCACGCATGCCGCCAGCGGAAACACCAGGCCGCCGTTACGCAAAAACGTCGACCCCATGGCGCCCAGGGCAAGCAACAGCCAGTCGTGACGCGCATAAAGCGCGGGCTCGGGCTCGCCCACACGCTCGACATTCGCATCGCGACGAGGCAGACCGCAGGCCACAAGCTTGACGGTCTGCACCAGCAAAACCAAAAACGCATCGGCAAAGAATACGTCTTTGGTGAGCAGCGCCGCGTAGTTTGAGAACATCGGCATAAGCGCAAAGAACAGCAGCGCCACGCCGCGAACGGGCATGCCGACGCCAAATTTACGCAGCGACGAGATGGAATATGCCATGCAGGCAGCCGTGATAATAAATTGGGCACAGGTGTAGATGATGATTCCCGCGTTTGCGCTGTTAAAGACCGAAAGGCCCAGCTGCACACACGAGCCGATAATGGCCGTGTGCACAACCGGGTGATGCCCGTTGAGCAATACGTTGGGGTTGAGCAGGCGCAGGTAGTCGCTCGTACCGTTGGGATAGTTGAACCACTGGCGAATCTGCGCGCCCGTGTCCCCCATAAAAAGGCCGGGCAGCGAGGCGATGAGCGTGGGCGCCCAGGCAACCACGAGTACCAGGAAGGGGCCGGCAAAGGGGTGTTTTGAGAGCACGGCGTGGGCCACGCGCCACAGACGGCCAAAGTGCGATTCCGAAAACGGGATGCGCCGGGCACTCAGCCAGTCCAGGCACTCAAACGCCAGGTAGAACGCCACGATTGCCAGGAGCATCCAGCCTGCGCCGCCAATCCAGGCGCAGATAATGCGGGCTTTGTCGCCGAGCACGATTTCGGCCGAATCGGTGAGGTCATAGCTACGGCCGAACACCATGCAAATGGCAAAGAACAGCGACGGCAGTATGACCGACGGTCGCCAGGCGTCGCCGCGGCCAAAGAACACGTAGCGAAACGGCAGCGTGAGCAGGCAGGCAAGCGCCAGCAGCATGACCGCGTCGGTGTGTCCGGCAAACGAGAGGAGCACCTCGTAGCACACATACAGCATGCCCGAGGCCTGCGGGTCGATCGCTAGGACCGCGTTGCTCGATACCGGGGCGGGGTCGATGGAAAACGCCGTGGTCGCAAACAGGGCAAGCAAAAATGCGATGAACGTCTGCTTGGCGGGATAGCGCTTAAACCAAACGATGCGAGCGGCATCGCGCGCCGCTGTTGTGGAGAGGTCGGAATCCTTCACAGTCCAAAAAGCCTTTCTAAAAACCAGATATCCGCGGCAAAACCACCACAAAGGTGCCTGTCCCCTTTGTGGTGGTTTTGGTGGTTAGGCGTCGAGGTAGATGCGCTGGGGGCGATTGCGGTGTCGGGCGAAGATGATGAGCGCCAGGCCGGCGATTATGAGCGGAAGGCTCAGCAGCTGCCCCATCGTGATGACGCCACCCAGCAGATAGCCCAGTTGTGCATCGGGCACGCGCACGAACTCGACGAGGAAACGGACGATGCCGTACCCCATCACAAACACGCCCATAAACGTGCCCTGGGGTAGCAGCGGTTTTTTGCGGCTGAGCACCTGCAGGATGCAAAAGAGCACGATGCCCTCGAGAAATGCCTCGTAGAGTTGGGATGGATGGCGCGGCATATCGCCCGCGGTGCCGCCAAAGATCACGCCCCAGGGCAGATCGGTCGGCTTGCCCCACAGCTCGCCGTTGACAAAGTTGGCGCAACGCCCCAGGCACAGGGCCAGCGGAGCGCCGATGACGGCAAGGTCTGCCAACGTCCATGCGTCGAGCTTATACATGCGGCACACGATGATGCCACCGATAATGCCGCCCACCAGACCACCGTGGAAACTCATACCGCCCTCGTTGGTGGCAAAGATCTCGAGCGGATGCGTCCAGTAGTAGCCGTCGCCGTAAAAGATGACGTAGAACAGGCGGGCGCCAATGATAAGGCCAAAGACCACGCCGACCACGACGCTCGTCAAATCGTCGATCGTGATGTTAAAACCCCAGCGGCGCTGCGTGCGGTACATGACGACCGCCGTGAGCAAAGCTCCGACCACATAGGCCAAGCCGTACCAGTAGATGGTGATGGGCCCCGCCGAAATGGCGACGGGATCAAGCATATGGTAGAGGTCGTTGAGCATATCGGTCCCCCTGCTCCCTACATACAAATGCGGCCGCGGGCCTTGCGCTCGCAGCCGCATATCTGGGCGTAACGTCTATGCGGAGCATGACGTCCGCAGCTTTCGCATCTTAGAACGGCGCGTACTCGTCGTACAGGTCGTCGGTCTCGCCAGAAGCATTGACCTGCTCGACGCGGGTAACGCCGGGCACGTGCTCCTTCAGGATGCGCTCGATACCCATGGACAGGGTCAGCGAGCTCATGGGGCAGCCGGCGCAGGCACCCTGCAGCTCCAGCTGAACGACACCCTCGTCGTCAACGCCGATGTACTCCATATCGCCGCCGTCAGCCTGCAGGTTGGGGCGGATCTCCTCAAGAACCTTCTTAAGCAGCTCTTCGTTAACAGCCACAGGGGCTCCTTTCTCACAATAACGCGGGCATGCCCGCGGACAGGGCTATGTTACTACAGCCATGTACCCGCTCAAGCGCCAGCCATGCGCACGGACACGACCTTCACGAGCAGTCAATTTGGGACGGTGCTCTTTTAGCTAGCTCCGCGCCGGATAGCGCCGGCACATCCTACTGCCGAGTTTGCTCCCCGGTACCAATATGAACATCAACGATGACCTGGCGGTAGCTGATGCCACAGGAGTCGAGGATGCGGCGGCTGATGCGGCCGTCGTCGGTATCGGCATACTTATTGTCCAGGTAGACGACCTCGCCCACGCCCACCTGTGCCAGGATTTTGGCGCAATCGTGGCACGGGAACAGCGTGACGTAGACCGTAGAACCCTCGAGGTCCTTGAGCGAACCACGGTAGTTGAGCACCGCATTTGCCTCGGCATGCACCACGTAGTTGTGCTTATCCTGCAGCGGGTCATCGCTCGTTCCCCACGGGAAAAAGTCGTCGTTGAGCGCCGAGGGCGTGCCGTTGTAGCCCACCGAGAGGATGCGGTGATTGGTGCTGGCGATGCACGCGCCCACCTGCGTGTTGGGGTCTTTGCTGCGGCGCTGCGCGGCGATGGCCACGCTCATAAAGAACTCGTCCCAGCTAATGACGTCGCGGCGCTTGCCCGACGCGGTTTGATGAAGATCGTCCGACATGGCAGACACCTCCGTAATCGCAACATTTTGACCCATTGTAGCAGGTAGCCGGTGGGAACGTTTCTCCCGGCAATGAGTGGGCAGGTGGGACAAACACTTCTGATCAATTTGTCCCACCAACCCCCTCTACGCGCGACGGGGTTTTTGGTTGATGCGGTAAAGCTCGGCCAAGCCACGCAGCGTCAGTGCATCGTCGACCGTCAGGCTATGGCCGACCAGGGCGGCAAGTGGCTCGGCGTCGTCGCCGGTAATGACGATGGGCACGTCGCCCTCACCCGTGGCCTTGGTCGCACGCATCTCGGCGAGCACCATGTCGAGCATGCCGTCGATGCGGGCCACCTCGCCCAAGACCACGCCCGAACGCATGGCCTCGCGCGTGTTGCGGCCGATTACGTGCGTCGGTGCCGAGGGTTCGACCTGAGGCAGACGTGCCGCAGCGGCCGAGAGCGAGCGGGCGCCAAGCGCCAGGCCCGGCGCGATGACGCCGCCGCGCCAGACACGGTCCGCCGTCACCGCCGCCGCCGTGAAGGCCGTCCCGAAGTCGCACACCACCACCGGCGCACCGTAGCGGGCGACGGCCGCCGCCGCGTCGGCAAGGCGGTCCGCCCCGATCGTCTCGGGATGCGGGTAGTCGAGCGTCAAGGTGCCGAGCGCCGCGACCGCGCGGTGGGTGATGCGCACAAACGGCAGCCCGCGCGCCGCCGCGTCGCTTCGCCAGCGCGCGTCGGCGCGGGGCGCGCTCGCTTCCACATCCACGTCGTAGCGGTCGGCAAGATAGCCGGAGAGATAGGCCGTCTGGAAGTCCACCGCGTCGGCAAAGGAGAACGGCTCGATGGACTCCATCAGATCGTCCGGCATTTTCGTCGAGCCGTCGACCGGAACATGGTCGAAGCCGACCGTTCCGGCGCGCAGAAGCGCGAAGTGGCTCGTCTCGGTATAGTTATACTTCGAGTCGCTCCACGTGCGGATGCGCGTGGCGTGATAGCGCACGTGGGCGTCGGCGTCGGCGTCGAACGCGAACCGGACATCTCCTA
>OIXU01000711.1_pt1 | contig 11345 bp, 9 predicted proteins | sample 1587921 | NCBI WGS metagenome assembly OIXU01 (sample SAMN03283238) | human gut metagenome | biome: human-associated habitat; material: feces | host: Homo sapiens | place: Peru | collected 2012
CTTTTTTACTCCAGGGAAATGCCTCAGAAAGTGCAAAATGGGGACAAAAACTGAACACAGACGATTATCCTTTACTTAGCTCTGCGAATAAGGTGTATTCGGATGGTGATATAACCATGAAATGTTCAGGTGAGTTGGAACGTGTAGGTAAATATACCAATACAAAGCCTGCACAAGAGGGCACATTTACGTTTAAGCATGGCGATAGTCCAAAACATCACGAGTTCATGGCTCCTACTTGCACCACAGATGGCACCACAGAATATTGGGAATGTGATGTTTGCCATGCATCTTTCTCGGATGAGCAGATGACACAAGAGGTGAGCAATCTTGTAGTATCAGCAACAGGACACAACTATGATGAGAACGACAAGTGCACGAAGTGCCAGAAAGAAATTCAGTTCGTTAAATTGGGCAACAATAACATAACGATCGAAAAGGTATTTGGTTCGACGAAGAGAATCAGCGGTTACAATCTTTATAAATTTACAGCCCCAGAAGATGGCATGTTGGAGGTAACGGCAGACAGCCACGGCGAAGACACCTATGGCGCCCTATGGGACAGCCGCACGGCTAAATACTTGATTAAAAAAGGTAGTGGCAATGGCTGGGACTTCAAAATCACCTACGAAGTAAAGAAAGGCACCACTTATTATATCGGTGCCAGCTGGATGATGGCAAAGGCCGAAGTCTCGCAAATCTGTGCCGCCGAAGCCGATCCGCTTTCCGCCACCTCGTTACAGAGCGTAGTAACCGGTACGCCCACGGCACCAAATCCCGTAGCCACGGTGTTACCGATCAAGGACACCAGAGCCGAGAACATCGGTTTGAATCCGAGTCCGATGAGGATGGCAGCAGGTATCGCCACCGCCGTTCCGAAACCCGCCATACCTTCGAGCAGTCCGCCGAAGCCCCATACGAGGAGCAGCACGAGCAGTCCCTTATCATCGGTAATCGACGTAAACTGTTTCTTGATCACCTCAATCTGCTTGCTTTCCACAAGGATATTATAGCTATAAATAGCCATCAGGATGATGATGAGAATCGGGAACACCGCCTTCAGGATGCCTTCCACCACCGCCCATCCCGTCAGGGCGATAACGCTATCCTCCGCATGTTCCGGAGCTATCATGCCCAGCGGCGAAGCTGCGAAGAGAGCAAGCAACACGGTAACTACGAGCGTCAGCAAGGCGCTCTTATGACCTGCCATCTTGAAGCCGAGCATCAGGATGAACAGCAACACGATGGGAATAATAGAAACTATTGATGCCATAAGCCATTCAGTTTTTTATTGTTTTCGATTGAAAAATTTTATGTCTTCGATTGCTAAATTTTATGTTTATGACTGCAAAAATAACATTTTTCTTTGAAAAAAGAAAGCATTTTTTGAAAAAAATCTTTTTTTAGATGTCCGATTTTTCAATTTCATACGTCTATAGAGTGTAAAGGTTATGAGAACAGAAGAATTCAAACATATCATCCTACCGATGCGCAGCAACTTGAAAGCGTATGCGCTAAGGTTGACTGAGAGTGACGACAATGCCGAAGACCTCGTGCAGGAAGTCATGCTCAGGCTGTGGGACATGCGCCAGAATATAAAGGCAGAAGATAACCTCAAGGCGCTCGCCATCACCATCATGCGCAACAAGTTTTATGACCAGTGCCGACATGAGGAGCGGAACTTCACCACCGACAAGGTAATGGAAGTACCCATAGAAGACCGGCGGGCAGAGCAACGGGACGAGGTAAACCTCATCAAGCAGATAGTGGCACAGCTCCCGCCCTTGCAGCAGCAGATATTCCGCATGAAGGAGATAGAAGGCTATACTGCCGATGAAATCATGCAGATAACGGGATGTACTGCCGATAATCTCCGAAAGAATCTCTCCCGAGCCCGGCTCAAAATCAGAGAGACCTATATGAATATCGTGAAACAGAACAAAATAAAGAAGGAGGAAAGAAGATGAACGATAAAATAAAAAGAATCGATGAATTCAAGAATACCAATGAATTCAAGACGATACAGGACTTGCTCGACAAGTATATGGATGGTGCCACTTCCAATGAGGAAGAGGCAACGCTCAGAAAATATTTCGAAGAGCATGGCAATGATATTCCGGAAGAATGGGAATCCTATCGCGCCCTCTTCAGCTATATCGGATTCGAACAGATGAATCTTTCTCAAATTCTAAAAGGAGAAGAAGAGAAGGAGGAGGATTTCGAAAAAAAAGATATCGAGAAGGAAGAAATCCCAAAGAAGGAAGCTTCTCGCAGCAGATGGCTCAAATATTTCGGCACTTCTGTGGCAGCCGCCGCTATCATCGCATTCCTGATTGTGGGCATCCAGAAGATAGCCCAGCCTCAGCCTGAATGTTATGCGGTTATCGATGGAAAGGTTTATACCGACCAGGAGTTCGTTCATAACGAAGCCCTGGATGCCCTGGAAGATGTTTCGGCAGATTCCGAAGATCCATTCAGTGCCCTGGATATGATGAAACAATAAATTCATCTTTTAGATGAAACAATCAATCAAACTATAAAGTATAATATATATAATAAGGTATAGAATATGAAACGATGCAACTTGATAAAACGCTTCTTCATCGGACTGCTTCTTATCGTGGTAGCCTCGATTTCGGCTAATGCCCAGGAGGGGCTGTACGTAAAAAGTATATTCCAACGCTTCGGACACGCCAAGGGATGCAAGATGGTTACGATGCAGAATACGCAACTCAAAGGTTACAAACTCAAGATATACAAGAGCCTGGTATATAAGTACCATGCCACGGAAATAGCCCACTATCTGAAGTCCGACCGCAAGGCTGCGAAAAAGATCAGAGAGGTGGTGGAGAATGGCAAGATGGTGAGCGGCTATTACATGATGGCACCCTTGAGCAATGGCAACAACCGCTTTATCCTCTTCAGCAATCCGAGTGAAAGCAAGGGAACCGTGATTTATATCGAAGGCGACCTGTCGCCCGAAGATATCATGAAACTCTGCTATTCCAGAAGATAGAAACAACATCTTCCTACAGGAATCTTCTCAATAAGAATAAGAAACAACATAAAATATAGTATTATGAATATCAAAAACGTAATGATGATGGCTGCCATGATGCCAGCCTTCGCCCTTGCTGAAACCAACAGCAACAGTGCACCAGCCTCGGTAGAGGCTAACGACACCACAATCAGAGTGAACGACCAGAACATCGTCATCAAGCAGGATGGTGAACAGACTTCTGTGAAGATATATAAGATAAACGGCAACGAGATGAACGAGATGACCAAGATTTCCGAGACCCAATTCGTAGATGGGCAGGAAGTAGAAAAGGTATTTGTCACCTCGCCTTTCATCCCTCAGACTTTGAGCAAGCGCAAGCGCAGTCTGGAGAGTCATTATCCAACCTTCTTCTTCGGCTGCAGCCAGTTGCCAGGCAGCAGGGGAAGCATGGGAGGCAACAACGAGATGCACAGTCGCGACTCCAAGTCGTGGGAATGGGGCATCACCCTCACCAGTCTCTGCTTCCGCCTTTCCAACGAAATGGCACTCACCTCCTCTCTCTCCATCGGACAGGTACACCACCATTTCAAGGACAATTATGTATTAAGCACCGAAAACGGGGTATCGGCAATGACGCTGATAGATGGCGAGACGCTGAAGAAAAGCTATATCAGCTACAATGTGCTCCGCCTGCCTATCATGCTGGAGTGGCAGAAGCGCATAGGATGCCATGATGCATTCCTGGCGTTAGGTCCATCGGTAGAATACCGCTGGCACGAGCATTCCCGCTACTTCATCGGAAAGCACAAGCATACAGAAACGGGCGATATCAACCTCAACCCTATCGGCCTGAACCTGGAAGCCCGTGCCGGCTACTCAGGAGTGATGCTCTACGCCCGTGCCGGAATAACCCCGCTGCTCAACAAGACCAAGGCTCCCGAGTGCTACCCGATGACCATCGGCTTAGGATTTAGATTGTAACATAGCTGCAATGTAGCAGAAATATAGCTGTAATGTAGCAAAACATAACTGAAACTGTCCCCATCTGAAACACCCATTCAGATGAGGACAGTTTTTTATTCTGCCAAATTCGGGAATTAAAAACGGCCAAATTCGGGAATTAAAAACGGCCAAATTCGGGAATTAAAAACGGCCAAATTCGGGAATTTGTGAAAAAAGCCCACAATTTCAGCATTTAGCCGCAAGCCTAGGATTTATCAAAAAAATCGAAAAAAGTGGCGATAGGTGTGCGAAATCTCATAAAAAAACATAGATTACGCACACCTATCGCCACTTTTTGCTATTTATCGCCTTAATTTAGGCTATAGTAACAGAGAGAACTTTGTTATTTACTTTAACCCAACTTCCATATTTTTATTTGGCACGAAGGACATGTTTCCTTCATAACATGGCTTGGCTGAATCATATTTGCCCGAGAAATCAGAACGATATACCATCACATGATAAGTGCCGGAAATTAAGTTCGACAGATTGAAACTTACATTATAGTTGCACATACAGTCTGCCTCAATCGTGGAATCTCCCAAAGGAATCAACACAATACGGATTTCTCCGTCTTGTGCATGTACTTGAGGGCTAAATCCATTTACTGCACAATTTGCCTGGAGGTCTGTTACTTGAAAATGAGCAACACCTTTTGCATCAACAGAAACCAACATCTTTGCAGACTTTTCTTTTTCTGCTTTATAATATTCAGGCCGACTTTCTGTTGCTGAGAAGGAAGAAATACAGCCAGAGTTTACCACATCACTCATTCTTACCTGCTCCATGATATTCTGTTCCGTAGAACAAGCTCCCATTGCCATAGCAGCCATAACTAAAAATACAACTTGTTTAACCATAACTATATCTATTTTTAATTTTGAATTGAACGAATTGACTCAATCAACTTATAAGTATCGATTATTGCTTCTAACGATTGTTCTGAGGAACTCTTTCGTCTTGTACATGCGTTTTAAGAAACTTTTGTATTTCTACTATTAAAGATACACCAAAAGTTCTAAAGACTGCATGGGACATTGTTTTTACCATGTAAACCTGATTCCGAATGGAACGGTAATGGTAAACGGATGCTCTGTCCAAATTGTACGAGTAGTACTTCCATTAGGTATGTGCCAACTGAATGTCGGTTCCAGATAAACACCCCAATTCTTCGCAAAATTATATTGTAATCCGATACCCGTACCAACTGTCCATTGGAATGGTGGGGTAAAATGCCAGCTATCAGAATATGGAACTACAGTTCCTGTTACATATTGTTCATCTGTCTTGCCAGATAAAGGTATGTTCAGGATGATACCTGCGGAAGTGTATGCTGTCCACCTGTTTGCACCAAACCACTTGTATGACAAACGCAAAGGAATGCCCAAATACTGGACTTTCTGCCGCTTTTGTACATAGTAGTCATCCTCACCCAAAATGAATTCAGACTTCAGTTGGGAGTATTGAAGATCAGTCTCCATGTTCCAATTTCTATTGATAGTCTTAGTCATGGACAATCCAAATGTGATTGGTTTGTCATGATACTCATGCTCTACGATTTTTCCACCGTTTTTAATGTTATTGATGTTGTTTGTATTGTTAATGGCAATTTCCATAAGAGCCTTTTCTGCCTCCGACATATGGCCATGCGCATTCTGCTGTAAATACTGAGAATATTGCTCCCAAGTTGAAAACATTTGTGGACCTGAAGGTTGAGGACCATCGGTTATATCTTCTCCCTTGCCCACAAGCATCTTATAAGCACTCTGAGCCAATGCAGAACCCACAGAACCCATGGCAAGCAGTTGCCACTTGCTTTTGTAACTTGGAGTAATTTCCTTTGCTATAAATTTTTCTAGCTCAGGAACAACCTGTTTTATTGTATCGAGTGAAGCGCTATCTTTATCTATTGCTACTACAATATTGATTGCCGAATCAGTCTTTTCATAACCAGTTTCGAAATCTGTTTTATGATCGGTTTTATAATCTGTTTGAATGCCAACAGAATCAACAACGAGGTAATCCGGCAAATTCATTTTGCCCTGACTTGCCGTTGCTATTATATTCTTGTCAACCACAGGAGATTGGGTAGTAGGCTGCACAGTTACACGATCAACAGAACGCTTTCCCTTGGCAGCATCATTTATATTGGCTACAGGTTGTTGCTCCTTTTCCGTACCTCTCTTCCAAAACAGATATTTATATATAGGTATGCTGACGAGCAATATGGAAATGACAGTCAGCATTCGCCTGTTTATCATATTACGCAACAATCCCTTTGCTCTTGTCAATTGTGATGATGAACTATGTGGCTCAATACCAAGCTTTTCTGCAATTTCTTTATGCGAAAAGCCGTCAATGACAGCCATTCTGAACACGTTGCGGTATCCGGAAGGCAACTTGTCGATAAGCTCAAAAAGTTCTTTTTCTTTCAATTTGGAATCAGAAGTATAAGAACTTTCCACATCAAACCCATCCCCAATTTCCGAGAAAGATAGCACTTGTATCTTACGCTTCCTCTCTAAATATCGCAAGGATACATTTTTAGTAATGGCAACAAGCCATTCCCCAAACTTTGAAGCATCCTTTAGCTTTTCCAAAGAATAATAAGCACGTATAAACGATTCTTGGACGAGGTCATCCACCGTGTCCTCGTCCTCTTGGGTAATTCTTATGCAAGCATTCCTCATCCTTTGAGAATATGCCTCATAAACAGTTTTCAAAGCGTCAGTATCACCTGCCTTTACTCTTTCTATCAACTTTTCTATCTTCATTTTGGGTATGCGATATTGTGCACAATATATATAAGATACGAGAAAAAGCGAAAAGACTGCATAAGAATTTGTTAAAAACATAAAAACAAAATAGAACAAATGAACAAGAGATGGTTCACACGGCCAAACTAGGTAACGATTCACGGCCAAATTGGGTAACGAATCACAGCCAAATTAGGTAACGAATCACAGCCAAATTGGGTAACAAATCACGGCCAAATTAGGTAATTTTGCCCATTTTTCTGCTAAAAAATGCCCGAATACCACAAACGTGGTAGCAGGAATACTACTCATATGCTATTTCAGAATCCAAAAAATCGCCGTACCTTTGCAGCGTCAATCAGAACAAACAGCATGATGACTTTCAGAAGGACATCAGAATGTCTTTCAGAAGAATGTCTTTCAGAGAGAGAACATCAATCTGATTTCTGGGCGGCAATTTATATAAATGAATAAGATTGAATATTAACGTAAAATTAAAGAAAGGACATAGATTATGAGTACAGAAAAGAAACTTCGCTTTGAGACACTTCAGTTGCATGTAGGTCAGGAAAATCCAGATCCAGCTACCGACGCTCGTGCGGTGCCTATCTACCAGACCACAAGTTACGTGTTCCGCAACTCTCAGCACGCTGCCGATAGATTCGGACTCCGTGACGCAGGTAACATCTATGGTCGCTTGACCAACTCTACTCAGGGTGTATTCGAAGACCGTGTAGCTGCCCTCGAGGGTGGTGTAGCAGGTTTGGCTGTCGCTTCTGGTGCTGCAGCAGTTACCTACGCTCTGCAGAACATCCTTCAGAATGGCGACCACATCGTAGCTGCCGACAACATCTATGGTGGTACTTATAACCTCATCACTCATACATTATCCACACAGGGTGTAAGCTACACCATCGTGGATCCTCGCAACTTCGAGCAGGTAGAGGCTGCCATCCAGGACAATACCAAGGCTCTCTATGCAGAGACCTTCGGAAATCCTAACTCAGATGTAACCGATATCGATAAGTTGGCAGAGATTGCTCATCGCCACAACATCCCATTGATTATCGATAATACCTTCGGCACTCCATATCTCATCCGCCCTATCGAGCACGGTGCTGACATCGTGGTTCATTCAGCTACCAAGTTTATCGGCGGTCATGGTTCATCTCTCGGTGGTGTCATCGTAGATTATGTACTTCTGGCAAAGGCAAAAGGCCTGGATAAGAAAAAGCTTATGTTCAGACATTGTGTCCGAAATGTAATGCCTGCTTATTTAAGTATTATGGCCATTGCGGTTCCCCATGTACTTGGAGGAACCTATGTGGTAGAAAGCGTATTTTCCTATCCCGGGATCGGAGCTCTGTCTTATGAGAGTGCCAGATACCATGATTACAATCTGCTGATGCTGCTTTGCATGATGTCAGGAATCCTGGTTATTTTCTGTAATATCGTCAGTCAGACGATCAATGAACAGATTGATCCCCGTATGAAGGATGAAGTAATAACCGAGAAATCGGAGGTAGTAGAAGGATGACCAATCATTTATTTGAACTGGCAGGAAACAGAAAGACAGAAACCGTAATTCCCAAATCAAAGAAAAAGTGGTATCAGGGAAAACCCGTTGTTTCAGTAGCAATCCTGATTCTTATCGTACTGGGCTGCCTGTGTGCGGAACTGATCATGACAAAGGATCCTGCTTATATGGATCTGTTAAACTATAACAAAGCTCCTGACAGGGAGTTCCTTTTTGGAACGGATACTATGGGAAGGGATATTTTTTCCATGATCTGGTATGGAGGAAGGATCTCAATACTGATCGGTGGATTAGCCACAGCTATTTCTACTTTTATTGCAGTGGTAGTCGGTGCCTTCAGTGGAGTGGCACCTGCCTGGCTGGATGAACTGATCATGAGATTTACAGAGATATTCTTAAGTATACCAACTCTGCTTCTGATCATTTTGCTGCAGGCTATTATGGGAGATGCCAATATCCTGAGTCTGTCCTTTGTGATCGGTGTGACCAGCTGGACCAGTATTGCGAAAGTGGTACGTACAGAGGTAAGACAGATACGAAACAGTGAGTATATCATCGCAGCAAGATGTATGGGAGCTGGATTCTTCCGTGTTTTGTGGAAGCATCTGGTACCGAACTTTTTCTCATCCATTATGTTTATGGTAGTCATGAATGTAAGAACCGCAATGATCTCTGAGGCTACTTTGAGCTTTATGGGAATTGGACTTCCAATAGAGGTTATCACATGGGGAAGTATGCTGTCTCTGTCAGATAAGGCATTAATGACAGGATCCTGGTGGATCATTCTGATCCCCGGACTTTTCCTGATCACCACAGTACTCTGCCTGACCAATATAGGAAATGCCTGCAGAGAGCAGACAAACAGAAAAGAAAGTAACTTTTAAAATTTGACCGAAATCTCGCTGTTTTGTTGCTGATTTGTCTGATTTATGATATTATGAAAATATCTTAAAAAATCTAAAAAACAAGGCAGGAGTGGTCAAAATGTATCAGGAAGAATACAAACGCTGGTTGGCAGCAGATCTGCAGGATGCGGATCTTAATCCGGAATTATCCAAAATCGAAGGAAACGATGAAGAGATCAAAGATCGTTTCGCAGTAGCGCTGAAATTCGGAACAGCCGGACTTCGCGGAGTTCTCGGAGCCGGAACCAACCGTATGAATATTTATGTAGTTCGCCAGGCAACACAGGGACTTGCGAACTGGGTAAAAACACAGGGCGGTAATCAGACAGTAGCCATCAGCTATGACAGCCGTCTCAAGAGTGATGTATTTGCAAAAACAGCAGCAGGCGTACTGGCGGCAAATGATATCAATGTCAGAATTTATGACGCACTGATGCCTGTACCGGCACTTTCCTTTGCAACACGTTACTATGAATGCAATGCAGGTATTATGGTAACAGCATCCCACAACCCGGCTAAGTACAACGGATACAAAGCATACGGTCCTGACGGATGCCAGATGACAGATGATGCAGCTGCCATTGTATATGAAGAGATCCAGAAAACAGACGTACTTACAGGTGCGAAATATATGTCCTTCGCAGAAGGCGTAGAACAGGGAAAAATCCGTTTCGTAGGAGATGACTGCAAGCAGGCTCTCTATGAAGCTATCGAATCCCGTCAGGTTCGTCCGGGTCTCTGCAAGACAGCAGGACTGAAACTGGTTTACAGCCCGTTAAACGGATCAGGACTTGTACCTGTAACTCAGGTATTAAAAGATATCGGAATCACAGATATCACAATCGTTCCGGAACAGGAATATCCGAACGGATACTTCACAACCTGCAGCTATCCGAACCCGGAAATCTTTGCAGCTCTGGAGCTTGGATTAAACCTTGCAAAAGAAACAGGCGCAGACTTAATGCTTGCAACTGACCCGGATGCAGACCGCGTTGGTATTGCGATGAAATGCCCGGATGGTTCCTATGAACTGGTAACAGGTAATGAGGTAGGTGTACTCCTTCTTGACTATATCTGTGCAGGCCGTATCGAAAAAGGCACAATGCCAAAGAACCCGGTAGCAGTGAAATCCATTGTTTCCACACCGCTTGCAGATGCAGTGGCAGAGCACTATGGAGTAGAACTCAGAAGCGTACTTACAGGATTCAAGTGGATCGGCGATCAGATCGCACAGCTTGAAGCAGCAGATGAAGTAGACAGATTTATCTTCGGATTTGAAGAGAGCTACGGATACCTTGCAGGACCATATGTACGTGACAAGGATGCTGTTATCGGATCTATGCTGATCTGTGAAATGGCTGCATATTACAGAAGCATCGGAAGTTCCCTGAAACAGAGAATGGAAGAGATCTATGCACAGTACGGACGTTACCTGAACAAAGTAGACAGCTTTGAATTCCCGGGATTAAGCGGAATGGATAAGATGTCAGCTCTGATGCAGGGACTTCGTGACAAACCTCTCACAGAGATCGCAGGTCATGCAATCGTAAAAGTAACAGATTACCAGAAACCGGAAGAAACAGGACTTCCTGCAGCAAACGTACTGATCTACAAGCTGGATAACGGCGAGACAGTAGTTGTCCGCCCATCCGGAACAGAACCAAAGATCAAGATCTATTACACAACTCTCGGCAAGAACCTGGAAGAGGCAGAAGCTGAGAAAGAGAAGCTTGCAGAAGCATTAAAACCGATCATGGCATAAGCAATTGTAAGCAGAACTGAATAAAATATACCAAACCGGAAAGGCTGTGCTCATTGGAAGCGCAGTCTTTCTTTTTGCAACCCGCAGGGGATTTACTGTTACTGTGAATGGAGTGAACAGTAACAAGTGAACAGTAACGACTTACTTGATTCGGTTAAATAGGATTGATATAATTAACACTCTTTGCTACAATAAAAAACAGCGAAAATAAGAATAAGACTGCTTATGAATGAAAGGAAAACATACGATGGAAGAATATGAAGTAATCAGCATCCCGGTATCTGACGGAACAGAACGGGATTTTGCAATCATGGATACCTTTGAATTTGAAGGACAGGGATATCTGGCAGTTTCTCTGATCGAAGGAGATGAGATCCAGGAG
>OIXU01000712.1_pt1 | contig 11344 bp, 12 predicted proteins | sample 1587921 | NCBI WGS metagenome assembly OIXU01 (sample SAMN03283238) | human gut metagenome | biome: human-associated habitat; material: feces | host: Homo sapiens | place: Peru | collected 2012
ATTGCTTAATAATTATTAAGCAATAGGCTGAAAGAAAGAGTTAGTCATCCTTCTGATTTAGTGTATTTGGCTTGTTGTAAATTTAAAACAATTTGGATTGACTATGGTTTTCCGTTTGGATTTATAGATAATAATAAAGTCAATCCTTATGTTAACTATATTTTTCATTTTACTATAAATTTTGAGTATATATTTATGGTATTGTTAATTCTTTTGGTAATTATAAATATTGCTCTAAATTATAAAAAACAAATTAATGAAAAATCAATTAATTTATTTTTTAAATTGTTTATGATGGGGATGACTTCAGCTTTATTTTTAATAGAGTGTAATAATAAATATGCATATGTTGTAAATATTTATTTAATAATATATTCTATTTGTTGCATTGACAAAATAACTGTGAAGAAAATGTTTTGTAGAAAATTTGTCAAGTAAATTTAGTTTAGAATCAGTATCCACTTATTACATTATAAAACTAAACAGATGAACTTTCATATTATAAAGAATATAATATCCTACGATCACAATTGCAGGATTATTCAAATCCAACTTAAGAAGAAGCAAAGGTAGAATATAATAAAATAGGTATATCTATGTAGACATTTGTTGGCTTATTCTTATTGTGTCTAATCTTTTTAAAAAAGAGATATTATATAGTACCGATTGCCACAGTAGTTTTGTTCCTTGTAATTAATACATATTTGTGGAGATTAGGGCGTACTCCATATAGAGCAATATATAGTGTGATATTTGCTTGCGTAATTTTATTGTTGTATTTATTTTCTAGCAAATCTATAAAGAATAAATTTAAAAGTTTATTTGATAGAAAATTTGTAATAATTTCGATTGGAATTGTTAGTTTATTGTTATTAATGTTTATAACTCAAATAACATATGAGAAATCTTCTGCTGAGAGTAATATAATAAATAATGTTTCAGGTCATGATGAAATTGTTGACTACATTGATAAAAATTCTAATAAAAAATTTATTGTTGCACATAACGTAAATGCTACTAATTCATATAATTTACGAAAACCATGGCAGATAAATGCACCGGAATTACCTGATAATGCTATTACTTTTTATGGAACATATTATTTGACACCATGTTCAAATCATAAGGAAAAGGTATTTGGCACTAATAATGTTTATAAATATTTGATAAATAATAAAAATGCTTATTTTATTGATATTGTTGAACAAAACCAAAGCGATATGTTTTGTAAATATTTGAATGAATATTATTCAAATGGTTCAAAAATTGAAATGAAATTATATAAGTCTATAGGTGATTATAGAATTTATTTTGTTATGAGTAAATAACAAATTTATATAGAAGGAAATATATGAAAAAATTAGTTATTATAGGTGCAAACGACTTCCAAAATCAATTAATTTTGAAAGCTAAGTCACTTGGTTATGAAACTCATGTTTTTGCATGGGAAGATGGTGCTGTAGGTAAAGATACTGCTGATTATTTTTATCCAATTAGCATTATTGAAAAAGACAAAATTTTGGAACAGTGTAAAGAAATTAAGCCTGATGGTGTGTGTTCAATAGCTTCGGATTTAGCCTCAATTACTGTTAATTATGTGGCAGAAAAATTAGGATTGCCTTGCAACCAAACGAAGTTTACGAATATTCAAACAAACAAATATGCTATGAGACAAGCTTTGATGGATGCAGATTTACCTTGCCCGAAATTTGTATTAGCAGATAAAAATTTTGATTTGGTAAAATTGAATGAATTTAAGTTTCCTATTATTGTTAAGCCTACTGATCGTTCCGGTAGTAGAAATATTATGAAACTTGAGTCAACAGATGGTGTAATGAAGGCTGTAGAAGAGGCTTGTGCTACATCATTTGAACATAAGGCCATTATTGAAGAGTACCTAGATGGTGATGAATATAGTATGGAAACTGTTTCCTATTGTGGTGAACATCATTATTTGGCTACTACAAAGAAATTTACTACAGGTGCTCCACACTTTATAGAAACAGGTCATTGTCAACCAAGTGGATTGTCTGAAGAAGTTTTAATAAAAGTAAAAGATAGTATTATGAAAGCTTTAACTGCTTTACACATAGAAAATAGTGCCGGTCATTCTGAATTTAAAGTGGATAAGAATGGCAATATTAATATAATTGAAATTGGTGCTAGGATGGGTGGAGATTGTATTGGTTCAGACCTTGTATATCTCTCAACCGGTAATGATTTTATGAAGATGGTTATTGATGTTGCAACCGGCAATAAACCAAATGTTTTGGAATACCCTAAAAATAATAATGTTACTATTAAATTTATCTTCACTGAAAGTGACATTGAAGAAATGAACAAATTAAAAGAAAAACACCCTGAAAGCATTTACCGTATTAGTGACCTGGAAATTGAAAATTTAGGCAATACAGTAGATAGTTCTTCAAGGGTAGGATATTATATTTTGTATTGAGGTATAAGATGGATAAGAAAAAAATATTGATATTTGGTGCTACAGGTTCTACCGGAATATATTTGACAGATTATTTAATGGAAAATATTGATAAGGATTGTTACGAAATTATAGCAATAGGTAGAAGAAAAACGGACTACTTTGATAAGTTTGGTATTACTTATTATTCTATAGATGTTACAGATAAAGAGAGTTTAAAGAAAATTAATGTTGATAATACATATGCTGCAGTAATTTTATCAGGTATATTACCTGCTAGAATGGGTAAGTATTGTCCGGAAAAATATGTTGATGTAAATATTAAGGGTACATTAAATATAATGGAACTGTTAAAAAACAGTGGTATTGATCGAGTAGTGTTTACTATATCAATATCAGATTTACACGGTTATTTACCTGATAATAAAGAGTTTTATCCGGATATGCCAATAAAGTATAAGTATGGAACAGATCATACTATTTATGCTATTACAAAGACTGCTGCTACTGAGATAATTAAGACTTATTATTATGATTATAATATAAAATATTACATATTGAGATTGCCTAACATATATCTTTATTCACCGGAGAAGGACTATTATGTTGATTGTGAGAAAAGAAAAATTTCTTACAGATATATTATTGATAGGGCAATTAACGGTGAAAAAATTGAACTTTGGGGAAATCCAGAGCAAAAAAGAGATATTGTTTATGTAAAAGATTTTTGTCAATTTGTTTACAAAACTATGTTTACCAGTGCTGAAAGTGGATATTTCAATGTTGGTGCAGATTTTATGGTTTCTATGAAAGATCAAATTCAAGGAATTATAGATGTGTTTTGTGATGAAAACAATAAATCTGAAATTGTTTATTGCCCGGAAAAAAGGTCCTGCGATGATTCTCATATGAATATTGATAAGGCAAGAAAATTATTTGGATATGAACCTAAATATGATTATTTGGCTTATTTAAAAGATTATAAAAAAGAAATGAATTCAGAAAGATTTAAGGGCTTATAATATGGAAAAGATTAGTTTTGTTATTCCTTGTTATGGTAGTGAAAATACTATAGAGGCAGTAGTTGATGAAATAATTGATGTAGTATCACAGAAAAGTGAATATGACTATGAGATTATAGCTGTTAATGATTGTTCTCCGGATAATGTTTTAAATAAGTTATACTACTTATCAAATAGGAATAAAAAGGTAAAGGTTATTAATTTTGCAAAGAATATGAATCGACCCGGAGCAGTAATGGCCGGTCTAAATTATGCAAAAGGTGATTATGTAGTTGTAATGGATGATGACGGACAATGTCCTATGAATAATTTTTGGCAATTACTTCAACCTTTACTTGATGGTCATGATGTTTCAATAGCTAGTTATCCGGAAAGAAAACAATCTATATTTAAAGATTTTGGAACTTTAGTTAACAAGAAAATGACACAATTTATTCTTGATAGACCTAAAGATATGCAATTTACAAACTTTATGGTGATGAAGTCATATATAGTAAAGGAAATTACCAATTATAAAAATCCGTATCCTTATTATACCGGTTTGTTGTTGCGTACTACTAGTGATATTATCAATGTACAGATGGATGAGAGAGAAAGATTTTCCGGTAATACTACTTTTACATTTGGAAAAATGTTAGGAATGTGGTTAAATGGATTGACTGCATTCTCAATAAAACCGTTGAGGTTATCCTCATTAGTTGGTGTTATTTGTGCGATTATTGGTTTTATTTTTGGTCTTGTAACAATTATAAGAAAATTGGTTGTTCCGGATATAAGTGTTGGTTGGAGTTCAACTGTTTCTATTATGCTGTTTATTGGTGGACTGATTATGCTAATGCTTGGAATGATTGGTGAGTATATAGGAAGAATTTATATAAGTATAAATAATTCTCCTCAATATGTTGTAAAGGAAACAATTAATATAGATGAAGATAAATAAAACAAAAATAAAGTATTTTATAGCATTACATATTGAATTGTTGCTTTTTTCATTAGGTGGAGTATGTACCAAAATGGCAAGTCAGTATGAATTTTTATCATTTTGGTTTATATTCTTTTATGGATTAGTGATTTTGAATTTAGGTGTATATGCGATTGTATGGCAACAGATAATTAAGAAATTACCTCTTAATACTGCTTATTCCAACAAAGCAATTACTATAGTATGGGGAATACTTTGGGGTTTTCTTTTCTTTAAAGAACAAATTACCTGGAATATGATTGCCGGTGCATTAATAGTTATAGTTGGAATGGTACTGGTGGTGAGAGCTGATGAATGAGAAAGTAGTATTTTCACTAATATTTTTGTTTGGAGTTTTCATTTCGTCAATATCTCAAATTATCCTTAAGAAAAGTGCTAACAAAACTTATACTCATTGGATAAGAGAATACTTGAATCCAAGAGTTATTTTTGCTTATATTATTTTCTTTGGGGCAACACTTTGTTCAGTATGGGCATATAAAGTTATACCGTTGTCTTTAGGTCCTATTCTAGAATCATCAGGTTATATCTTTGTTGCATTTTTAAGTTGGTTATTTTTAAAAGAAAAAATCAATAAGCAAAAGTTAATTGGTTTGTCGGTAATTATTATTGGTATAATAATTTATTCATTATAATGGTTTATTAAGCTCAATGTTAGAAATAACATTGGGCTTTAGTTTTATATATTTTGAATTAAATTATTTGATTATTCGTTTTCTCTAATGATATAGGGTTATATATAGAAAAAATAATTAAAAAATTTCAAAATTTTTGCAACAGTTTTGAGGTTTATAAGGTATTATATATGTAAGTGCTTATAAAGTTGATGATTTAATGTTAATCCAACAATTGCAAAGCTGAAAATAATATTAAAATGATTAGTAGAAAGCTAAATAAAAGTGTTTAATAGCAAGACTAAAGTTTAAAAATAATATTAAACAACAAAAAAGTTGGAAAACATTAAACAACATAAACTAAAATTTAAAGGGGGATAATGTGGACCATAGATTTGCATATAAAACTAGTGCTGATAAATTTGTGGATGATGACTATGAGTATAGTGGAAAAGTTCAAAGTTACAAAGAAAAAGTTTATAACCATAGCAACAACTATGAAAATAGTGAAGTAACTTATAAAAACAACAATAAAAACTATAAATTTAGAGAAGAAAAACAAAGTGACAAAGGTCATAAAAATAGTGACGAAAAAGACTATATAGATATTGATGAAATCTATAAGAATAATGATAAAAAGCATAGTCACAAAGCCGATACATACAAAGGTAAAAGCTATAGTCATAGTGAAGGAAAGCACAGTGATAAAGTTTATAAACACAGTGAAAAAGGTTTTATTTTTGATGACAATTTAATAGAAGAAGTTGTCAATACATATTCGGATATGGTTTACAGAATTGCCATAAACATATTGTGCAACATAGATGATGCAAATGATGTGATGCAAGATGTTTTCTTAAGGCTTGTCAGGAACAAAAGTAAAATCAAAAGCAGAGAACACATAAAGCATTGGCTCATAAAGGTAACAATAAATTGTAGCAGAAGTAAGGCAACCGAAAGCTATAAGAAACATACAGTTTCCATTAGTGAAATTTCAGAAAGTTATGTTTCTTGCAGTAATGAAATTGATGAAACAATAGGCAGTGTAATGAAGTTACCTGAAAAGTATAAAGTACCTATCCACCTTTATTATTATCAACAGCTTACAGTTGAAGAAATATCGAAAATCCTCGGTATTACAAGGTCAGGTGTTAGGTCAAGGTTATCTCGTGGTAGAAATTTGTTGAAAGAAATTTTAGAAAAGGAGGATAATAATGAGTAATTTTGATTTTGATAAATACAAAAATTCTTATGATAAAGTTACTGTTAGTGATGAAAGAAAAGAAGAAATTATTGCTTTAATGAAAAAAGAAAATAATTCTACTGATAACGCTACTAAACCACAAAGTCAAAATAAAGTTATTACCTTTAAGAGAGCAATTGTACTTGTAGCATCAGTAGTGATAGTTATTTTGTTGGCAATATTCTTGCAAAATTCATCATTAATACAGAATAACAAAGATAAAAAGCTGGACAACAGTTCAATTACAGTTTCTTTGTCTGATGATAAAGAGAAGAAAGAAAATAAAGAATATAAAATTACTGAGAAAGATACTATTATTCCTTTAGAGAATAATGGTGTACAGATTATCTCAAAAGATGGTGGAAACACAATCTCACTTAACTCTCTGTATTTTAATATTAAAGGCAGTGAAATTGATTATATAGATGTTTCTTCAGAAAATGATAATTCTATTATTTGTACCTATGCTGATGATGAGGATAATCTTACAACGGAATTTAACAGTAATTATCAGAAGTTGAAACTACAAAATATCAATGACTTAGAATGGATAGTTTCTGAGAAAAATGCAAGTAGTTCAGCAAATATTTCTACTTCTAACAGTGCATCAAGAGAAAATGCAAGTGGCAATAAATATTTTTCAGATACAGTTGTAATTACACTTCATTACAAAAACGGTGACAGTGTAACTAAGAATATTGAGATTAAATTTGATAATGACAACAATGTAATTGTGGGATATGAAAAATAAGGAGGTGTAGTTTATGAGGAAGAAACTATTAATTTTATTTTGTGGCATTTTAACTGTTGCTTTACTTTGTAGTAATGTGCTTATTGCATCAGCAACCTCCTTAGCAGATAGCAAAGTAAAAGCTACTTGTAAGGTAACTGTTGTACAGAAGGTAGTGTCAGTTAAACTTTCTGCAAAAAGTAAAACTATAAAGGAAGGTAAGTCCTTTACTTTAAAGGCTACTGTACTTCCTACTAATGCAAATATGAAGTCAGTAACATTTACTTCAACCAATAAGAAGATTGCTACAGTAAATAGCAAAGGCAAAGTTACTGCTAAAAAAGCAGGAAAAGCTACAATTATAGTTACTACAAAAGATAGTAAAAAACAGGCTAAGTGTACTTTAAAGGTTAAATAAACAGTTAAATACGGTAAAATGTTTAGGACAGAAAAACAATTGTTTTTACCATATTTATTTACAAAAGTTGTTTTTATATTATAATGAAATGGAACATTTGAATTGTTTACTAACTTTATGTACAACGATGATTTGTTTTTATACCCTTCCATGGCTGTGATACCCTCTATCACAGCCATCTCTCTTTTGTGTAGGTGTAAAATTTTTAAAAAGATTTTTTTATTGCAAAATGTGTCTTATTTTGTTATGATTTTATCTAAAGATTTTTTGCAGAAAAGGAGTTTATTATGTGGGGCTTAATATTTGGCTGTGTACTACTTTTTGCAGTAGCCTGTTTTGTTTATTTAATCAGTAGATTTTATAAATTTAGATTTATGAAGAAAATCACAATGAACAAGAAATTCCTTAACATTTTGCTTTCTATCATTATTATTCTTGTTATATTTACTGTTTTAACTATAACAATGAATATGATGAACAGTATTATTGTGTTGATGCATTTAGTTGTGATTTGGCTTATTGTTGACTTTATTTTCTTTATTATTAAGAAGTGTAGGAAAAAGCCTTTTAAACTTTATTTCCAAGGTATAATCGCTATGGTACTTACAGCAGTATATCTAACATTCGGTTGGTATTTTGCCCATAATGTGGTGGCTACAGATTATAACCTAACTACCGAGAAAAATATGAATTCACTTCGTATTGTGCAACTTTCAGACTCTCATATCGGTGCAACATTTCACTATAAAGAATTTTCTCAGTATGTTGATACTATGAATAAAGAAAATCCCGATGTGGTAGTTATTACAGGTGACTTTGTTGATGATGATACTTCTAAGGAAGATATGATACAGTCTTGTAAAGCACTAAGTAAGTTCAAGACAAAGTACGGTGTGTATTTTGTTTACGGTAATCACGATAAGGGTTACTACGGCAAAGAATACAGAGGCTATGACGGTAATGATTTAGCAAAAGAACTAAGGAAAAACGGTGTTAAGGTTCTGGAGGATGAAAGTGTACTTCTAAATAATAAGTTCTATATTGTAGGTAGGCAGGATTATTCTGAGGTAGAAAAAGGTGGCACAAGAGCAAGTGCCAAGGACCTTGTAAAGAACCTTGATTGCAACAAATATATAATTATGCTGGACCATCAGCCTAATCACTATAAGGAAGAAAAGAATGCCAATGTTGACTTGGTGCTATCAGGTCATATTCATGGTGGACAGTTAATTCCTATTACATATTCAGGTGAATGGCTGGGTATGAATGACAAAACATATGGCTACGAAAGAGAAAAGAACACAGACTTTATTGTCAGTTCGGGAATAGGGGACTGGTCAATTAAGTTTAAGACCGGTTGTGTAGCTGAATATGTTGTTGTTGATATTAATAAATAATTCAGTAAGAGAATAATAAATCTGTAATTACCATCCAAAAATATTGGGTGGTAATTTTTTTAAAAAAATTTTAAAAATACTATTGACAAGTCAGAAATAATATGATATATTCAAATCACACTAAACAGATAGGAAATGTGTAATTAAGAAATGAGGTAAAAATTTATGTCTGAAAAATTTTATTTTTACAACAGAATAAATTATGGCAGTGGACGATGTTGTTGCTGTAATAACTCACAAAACTTAACAGAAACTAACTAACATTAAAATATATTTTTTATTTAAAGGAGAAACAATTATGTCAAACAATAATTATAAATTCGAAACACTTCAGCTACATGTAGGTCAGGAAGCTCCGGACCCAGTTACAGATTCAAGAGCAGTTCCAATCTACCAGACTTCTTCATTCGTATTTAAGAACTGCGACCATGCAGCAGCAAGATTCAGTCTTGCAGATGCAGGTAACATTTACGGCAGACTTACTAACCCAACACAGGAAATCTTCGAAAAGAGAATTGCAGCTCTTGAAGGTGGTGTAGCTGCTCTGGCAGTTGCTTCAGGTGCAGCAGCAGTTTACTACTCAATTGCTAACATTACTTCTAACGGTGACCATGTTGTTGCTGCTAAGAACATTTACGGTGGTACATACAACTTACTTGAACACACACTACCTGAATACGGTATCGAAACAACTTTCGTTGATCCGTTTGATTTTGATGAAATCGAAAATGCAATTAAGGACAACACAAAGCTTGTTTTCATTGAAACACTTGGTAATCCAAATTCCGATGTTGTTGATATTGAAGCAGTTGCAAAGATTGCTCATAAGCACAACATTCCACTAATCGTTGATAACACATTCGCTACACCTTACCTAGTAAGACCTATTGAATACGGTGCTGATGTTGTTGTTCATTCAGCAACTAAGTTTATCGGTGGTCACGGTACAACAATCGGTGGTGTTATTGTTGATGGTGGTAAGTTCGATTGGAAGGCATCAGGCAAGTTTGAATCATTAGTTGCTCCAAACCCAAGTTACCATGGTGTTAGCTTCTCAGAAGATGTAGGTGCTGCAGCATTCGTAACAAAGATTAGAGCTTTACTACTTCGTGATACAGGTGCTACACTTTCACCAATCCACGCATTTATCTTCCTACAGGGTCTTGAAACACTTTCACTAAGAGTTGAAAGACATGTTGAAAATGCACTAAAGGTTGTACAGTTCCTAAACAACCATCCACTAGTAGAAAAGGTTCACCATCCATCAGTTTCTAACGACCCATCTCAGCAGGAACTATATAAGAAGTATTTCCCTAACGGTGGTGGTTCAATCTTTACATTTGAAGTAAAGGGTGACGAACAGAAGACTAAGGACTTTATCGACCACCTAGAACTATTCTCACTACTAGCTAATGTAGCTGACGCTAAGTCACTTGTAATCCACCCTGCAAGCACAACTCATGCTCAGATGAATGATGAAGAACTTGCCGGTGCAGGTATATACAGAAACACAGTAAGACTATCAATCGGTATTGAAAACATTGACGATATTATCGCTGACCTTGAAAAAGGCTTTGAAGCTATTAAGTAATTGGAGGTAATTAACAATGGCAATTAAGAAATCAATTACAGAACTAGTTGGTAACACACCACTACTGGAACTTACACATATTGAAGCAGAAGAAAATATTCAGGCAACACTACTAGCTAAGCTGGAATCATTTAACCCAGCCGGTAGTGTTAAGGACCGGGTAGCTAAAGCTATTATTGAAGATGCAGAAAAGACAGGCAGACTAAAGAAAGGTTCAGTTATTATCGAACCTACAAGTGGTAACACAGGTATCGGTCTTGCTTCCGTTGCAACAGCTAAAGGCTACAGAACAATTATTGTAATGCCTGAAACAATGTCTAACGAAAGAAAGATGCTTATTAAGGCTTACGGTGCAGAACTTGTACTAACAGAAGGTAGCAAGGGTATGAAGGGTGCATCAGACAAGGCTGAAGAACTATCTAAGGAAATTCCTAACAGCATTATTGCAGGTCAGTTTACTAACCCTATTAACCCTAAGATGCACTACGATACAACAGGTCCTGAAATTTGGGCTGATACAGAAGGCAAGGTTGACTACTTTGTAGCAGGTGTTGGTACAGGTGGTACACTTTCAGGTGTAGGTAAGTACCTAAAGGAACAGAACCCTAATGTTAAGGTTATTGCAGTAGAACCTGAAACATCTCCACTACTATCAAAGGGTCAGGCAGGTCCTCATAAGATTCAGGGTATCGGTGCTAACTTTGTACCTGAAACTCTTGACAGAGATGTTTATGATGAAATTATTGCAGTACCTAATGATGAGGCTATCTTAACTGCAAGAAAAGCAGCTAAACAGGAAGGCTTCCTAATCGGTATTTCTTCAGGTGCAGCTCTATGGGCAGGTAAGCAGTTAGCAGCTCGTCCTGAAAACAAGGGTAAGAACATTGTAGTTATCTTCCCTGATGGTGGCGAA
>OIXU01000715.1_pt1 | contig 11324 bp, 11 predicted proteins | sample 1587921 | NCBI WGS metagenome assembly OIXU01 (sample SAMN03283238) | human gut metagenome | biome: human-associated habitat; material: feces | host: Homo sapiens | place: Peru | collected 2012
GATGTGTCTTGCGATGGGTATTGTTTTCGAGATACCCATCCTCTCGTGGCTGTTTGCCAAATTGGGGTTCCTGTCGGCAGATTTCATGCGCAAATACCGTAAACACGCCATTGTGATTATTCTTGTGGTTGCCGCGATTATTACACCGACATCGGATGTGTTCACGCTTTCGCTGGTCGCACTGCCGATGTGGGTACTTTATGAAGTGAGTATATGGATTGTAAAAAACTCAAAAGCCAATGAGAATACTTTTGCAACATAAAATATTCATGGGATATTTCCTTTTGATGGCAATCATCGGCAGCATGGTTGCTATTGTTCTCCATGAGCGTAACCGAGTGCAGAAGATAGAAAGCGGAAGAGCAAAAACTTCGTGGCTTAGGAGATTTGTTGAAAACTATGAAAAAAGAAGACTTGATATGGACAGATGGACGAAATTGGTTTGAGAAATAAATTTCGTTGAAATCCAACTATTTCGTCGAAATTCGACGGATGACAAGGGATAATCCGTCGAAATTCGACGGGCTTTATAGCGAAAGCGACTGATTGTAGCGAATCCGACCGACAAACCGACCTTTTTTGGTCGAACCTAAAAACAACGGATATGTTATTAGAAAACAAGATAAAGGAATTAAGAATCAAACATGAGGTGCTACAACGGCAGTTGGCAGTATACTTGGAGATAGATACCCCAATGTTCAGCAAGATAGAACGTGGCGACCGTAGGGCAAAGCGAAGTCAAGTGATACTATTGGCAAAGTATTTCCATATAGACGAAAAAGAAATGCTTACCCTATGGCTTGCCGATAAAGTTTTGGATGCATTGGATGGCGAAGAAGAACTGCGCCTTGATGCACTTGATACCGCAAGGAACGAGTTAACGGATGTTAATCACTAAAATATAATACAAGAAGCAATGTTGGGATAATCTTTAAGAAGAGAAAACTCTTTCAACTAATGGGAACTTTATGGTATCAATTCAACTTGATATTATAAGGTTCCTTTTGATTTACAGATACTTACAAAATATATACTGGTTCAAGCGTGGAATCGTCCTGTTGTCCATTCCACGAGTCGAGGCTCTTGCATTGCCTATTATAGTCGAACAGACAACGTCAGAGCCCACGCCGATATGAAAATCATTACCGTTAAGAGACCTATATAATACATTTGATTGCATCCAAAAGGGTACAATCCATGCTTACAAGGTCTCCACGGGATTGATATAATCACACCCGGGACATCTACCGTTGACCATATTCGAGACTATAATTCAGAATGTTTGCAAGATTCGACTCGTCTCAAACACAGCGTCAGATAAACGCCTTCTATATGTCTTGACTCTCTTCCCACCCATTGCCCGCTTATTACCGAGAATGTTGTTTGGACTTCTCAGCTTTCAGCTCGGCGTTGGCTGTCTGCGTATCGATATTGAGTAAACCCAAATTGATGCACAGAATCGAGAGCCACTGCAAAAATAACAAAATTTCTTCAAAACGAGCAAGGTTTACTTGGATTTTCTGTCAATACTGTCCGATTTTAACATTTAAGGGACTATTATTGCTGTATATGGAAGTATAAAAAGTGTAACATCGCCATCTAATGACTTATAACAACAATTGTGACAGATACGAAAAAAGGAGTAAGAACATTATTACCTTACTCCTTAATACGCATTTTATATAATGTGAATATACATTTACAACGATTTGCAAAACAAATCTTTCATCTTATCCAAATCAGGCAAAGCCTTCTGTAATTCTTCAGGCATATCCTGTTTGGTTTTATATGTTGCCACTCCCATTGGGCTGTCGTAGTTCCTTACAACAATGTCAACAAAAGCCTTGTTCATTTCTTTGCATAAAACAATACCAATAGAAGGATTTTCGTGTGGCTTTTTTACAGTAAGGTCTAACGCCTGTAGATATGTACATAGTTGTCCCAAATATGAAGGCTTGAACTTACCGTATTTTAGTTCCACGGCTACCATTGCTGCAAGTTCTCGACTAAAGAACAAAAGGTCTATGAACATTTCTTCTCCTTCAAGTACGACTCGATACTGGTTACCCATAAATATGAAATCCTTTCCGAATTGAAGAATGAAATCGCGCATGTTTCTTACAATTTCTTGCTCAACTACACGTTCGTCAATGTCCTCAATCTCCAGTCCCAAATTTTCAGTATTGATGAAATCAAGCAAATATTCATCCTTAAACATTGATATTGTTTTCATTGATTGCTTGATGTCTGGTATCGCTTTCGGAAAATTGTTAGGCATATTGCCTTGATGGTGATATAGGTCATCTGATAAGTATTTCCGTAATACGTACTTGTTCCAATGATGCAAGTTCACTTGATGTATATAGTAGATGCGCTCATCTAAAGTGGTAGTTTTATGCAAAATTTCCATATGATGAGTGAAACTAATGCCCACAAAATCCTCTATATGCAAGTCTGCTGACTCTATAGGTCTGTTAATACAAAGGAGTGTCTTTTCTCCTATTTCAACACCTTCTTCTATCTTATTTTCAAGCTGTTGTAATTGGTTCGCCAATGGCGAACCAATTGAAAGGCATTGCCATTCCTCATAGAAGATACGCATTTTCTTCAAGTTACCAGAAGAAAAACCTCTTAATCCTGGTAATTCACGCTGCAATCTCTCACTAATAGTTTCAAGAGCCTTTGCACCCCAATGTGCTTGCTGTAAATTGATAGACACATAACGCCCTATACCATAATATAAAGACAACTGTATGGCATTACTTGACTGGCTCGCCTGTGCTTGAGCTCGCAAAATTGCCCCTTTTATGGTTTGGACAGCTTTATCTACTGTTATATTGTTTTCTTCCATTATACTCTGTTTTGATATTATTTACAAAGGTAGTGCTTTTAGCCTATAAGCCACTATTGCACAACCCCTTTCTTTGAAAAGAACGTCAAATCAATAGTTTTATTGCTGTGATTGTACTTTTAGTAATCGCTTAACTCGTTGTACGGTACTTACCCCTTTACCACTCAACTTTGCCACATCCCGAATGGAATACCCCTTGCGGAGTAAACTTATTACTTCCCTATATTCGGCTTTCATCTGTTCTGCCGTTTTTACAGAGCCTACCTTGCGCCCGAGTTTTCCACCTTTCTCTATATACCGCTTCCGTCCTGACTGCAATCGGTAGGAGATATTGTCACGTTCCAATTGCGAACATGTCGAAAGCGTGGCTATCATTATAGGAGCAAAGAGGGACGGATGCCCTTCATCGTCGAATAATATAAGTTGTTCCTTTTGTATGTAGAGGTTGATGACACTGTCAATGAGTTGCTGACAATGGGAAACGTGAACATGGCTTACATATTTAGCTGAAATGTACCGCAAGACCTTAAATGTGTAACGCACTTTTGCGTAACGTGTAACGCAATGTGTAACGCATTTTTGGCTCATCGTGTCACATTATGTCCTCTTCTGTACTCATAGCGGAATTCCACCGTGATGTTAGACAATAATGTTAACCTCTAAATAACCTAATATAGAAAATAGATTTTCCACTGAAAATCAGCCTATTATACGCGAAAAGAGGACTTTACGTTATGTAAAAGTCCTCTTTCTTTCAATTTGAAATTTCGTTTCTTGGTGATCCGCTTGGGGTTCGAACCCAAGACCCCAACATTAAAAGTGTTGTGCTCTACCAACTGAGCTAGCGGATCTACGCGCCGCTTTATGTTTCAAAAGCGAGTGCAAAGGTAATGACTTTATTTTTAATAACCAAACATTAGCAACTTTTTTTCTTGAAATTATCTATTTTACATTCACTAAAAACGAATTTGCCGCATTGTAGGAGCAAAGTCGCAGTTTAAGCTCATTTGGAAAATGAAAAGCCGAAACAAGACAAAAAACGACTAAAAATGACACCAACAATGCTTACGGGTGATTGGGAAAGACGCTAAAAGATGCAAAGGAAACACGTTGTTTTTCTCGGTAACGAGCACAAGTAAAGTTTGAATAATTTTCTTTCAAGAAGCTGCAAATAATTATCATTTTTTACACATTTAATGGCAAATCGTTTAAGAATTATATGTAATTTTGTATTCAAATTAATGAAGTGGCAAATAATATGAAATGGCATTATGACGCCTAAATAATTCACCATACTAATCAAGCATTATGTTAAAACAAATTGTCAACGGACACATTCTCACACCCCAAGGTTGGCTTGACAACGGGTCTTTAATCATCGAGGACAACACCATCAAGGCCGTGTCCAACAGCGACCTGCATATCGAGGGAGCCGAGATTATAGACGCGAAAGGTTGCCATGTAGTGCCTGGCGGCATTGAGATGCACGTTCATGGCGGTGGCGGCCGCGATTTCATGGAAGGCAGCGAGGAGGCTTTCCGCGTGGCCATTAACGCCCACATGAAACACGGCACCACATCCATCTTCCCAACCCTGTCATCGTCAACGGTTCCGATGATCGAAGCGGCATGCGAGACGTGCGAGAAACTGATGAAGGAGAAAGACAGTCCTGTGCTCGGCCTTCACCTTGAAGGTCCATACTTCAACCCCAAACAAGCAGGAGCGCAGATACCAGAGTGGATAAAGCCCCCAGTTGCCAAGGAATACGAACCACTGATGGAGAAGTATTCGTGCATAAAGCGTTGGGACGAGGCTCCGGAACTTCCTGGCTCGGTAGAGTTTATCAAGGCTTGTCGCAAGCACAACGTGCTGCCGGCCATTGCCCACACTCGTGCCACATACGAAGACGTGGTGGCTGGATATAAAGCCGGCATGACACACGCGACTCATTTCTACAACGCCATGCCCGTGGTCTACAAGGAGCACGAATTCAAGGTGCCAGGCACGGTGGAGAGCATATATTCGCTTTCCGACATGACCGTGGAGGTCATTGCCGACGGCATACACGTGCCACCTATAATGCTCCGCGTGGTCTACCAGATTAAGGGCGTGGAGCGCACGGCTCTCATCACCGATTCCTTGGCATGCGCGGCAAGCGACGGAGACGTGGCTTTCGACCCTCGCGTCATACTTGAGGATGGTGTCTGCAAGCTCGCCGACCGCTCTGCCCTCGCGGGATCCATTGCCACGATGGATCGACTCGTGCGCACATGCGTGCTGAAGGCACAGATACCCATGGAGGACGCCTGCCGCATGGCCAGCGAGACACCGGCAAGGATCATGGGCGTGCTGGATCGCAAGGGAACACTCGAAGATGGCAAGGATGCCGACATCATGATGTTCGACAAGGACATAAACCTCACCTATGTCATGCAAATGGGCAGAGAGGTCACTAACACATTGTAAAGGCACTAATATCGAAGCATATATACACATATTATATATATAAGCTTAACGATTACATTTAACCAACAAAACGTTATGCTAAAGCAAATTGTAAACGGGCGTATTCTCACGCCACAAGGATGGCTTGCGGGTGGCTCCGTGGTCATCGACGGCAATAAGATAAAGGTAGTGTCAAACATCGACCTTCACGTGGTTGACGCGGAGATAATAGACGCTAAGGGTTGCTATGTCGTGCCTGGCGGCATAGACATGCACGCTCACGGCGGCGGTGGACACGACTTCATGGAAGGCACTGAGGAGGCTTTTCGCGCGGCGGTCAACGCCCACCTGAAACACGGCACCACATCCATCTACCCCACACTGTCATCATCGACAGTACCTATGATAGAGACGGCGTGCAAGACTTGTGAAAAGCTCATGGACGAAAAAGACAGTCCTGTGCTCGGTCTTCATATCGAGGGACCTTACTTGAACAAGAAGCAAGCCGTGGCACAGAATCCTAAATGGATAAAGGCACCGGTAGCAGCGGAATATGAGCCTCTGCTCGACAACTATTCGTGCATCAAGCGTTGGGACGAAGCACCCGAGCTGCCCGGTTCGGTGGAGTTTGTCACCGCATGCCGCAATCATGATGTCGTCTCCGCCCTGTCGTGCACGCATGCCACGTATGAGGCAGTGGCCGCGGCCAACAAGGCCGGCATGAGCCACGCGGCCCACTTCTACAATGGCATGCCCGTGGTCTATAAGGAGCGTGAGTTCAAGGTGCCTGGCACCGTGGAGAGCGTATTCGCGCTAAAGGACATGACCGTGGAGATGATTGCCGACGGCAAGCACCTGCCACCCGTTATGCTCAGGGTTGTCTACAGGGTGAAAGGCGTGGAAAAGACCGCGCTCATAAGCGACGCCTTGGCTTATGCCGCAAGCGATGGAGACGTGACCGCAGAGCCTGACGTGATTCTCGATGACGGCGTATGCATGGTTGCCGACCACTCCTCGCTCGCGGGATCCATTGCCACGATGGACACCCTTATCAGCACTTGTGTGAAAAAAGCCAATATCCCATTGGCTGACGCATGCCGCATGGCAAGCGAGACGCCGGCAAGGATAATGGGAGTGCTGGATAGAAAGGGAACCATTGAAGACGGAAAAGACGCCGACATCATGATGTTCGACGACGACATCAAGCTCACTTACGTTATGCAAATGGGCAAAGAGATAACGAATAACCTATAAGGCCCGTCAAAGACGGAAAGGCATGAAAAACAGATGGCCGTCGCAACCCCTAACTTTCGTTAGCAGGGTTGTGACGGCCATTGTTATTATAAATGGCGTGTGCTACTTGTAGAACTCGTGCCTTGCCGCTGAGAGCGTGTTTTTCATCAGCGAGCATATTGTCATAGGCCCTACTCCACCTGGCACAGGCGTGATATAGGAGCACTTTGGCGCGACCTCGTCGAACTTCACGTCACCATTGAGCCTCCATCCACGCTTGCGTGTCGCGTCTTCCACTCTCGTGGTGCCCACGTCTATCACCACGGCACCCTCTTTCACCATGTCGGCAGTGACAAAGTCGGGATGACCAATCGCGGCGATTATGATGTCAGCCTCACGACACTCTTGCTTCAAGTTCTTGGAATGTGAATGGCAAACGGTAACCGTCGCGTCGCCATATTGCTTCTGCATCATCAGTTGCGCCATTGGCTTGCCAACGATGTTGCTACGGCCAAGCACCACACATTTCTTACCCGATGTCTCTATGCCATAATGCCGCAACAGGGTGAGCATGCCGAGTGGCGTAGCCGAGATGAAACAAGGCAAGCCTATCGCCATCCTGCCCACGTTGATTGGATGGAAACCGTCCACGTCTTTCTTATAGTCGATTGCCATTATCACCCTCTGCTCATCAATATGCTTTGGCAAAGGCAACTGCACGATGAAGCCGTCGACTGTCTCGTCGTCGTTAAGGCGATTAACGCAAGCCAGCAGTTCCTCCTCTGTCACGTCGTCCTCATACCTGATGAGCGTTGACTTGAATCCGCATTGCTCACAAGCTATGACCTTGTTCTTCACGTAAGTCTCAGAGCCTCCGTCGTGGCCGACGAGCACCGCCGCGAGGTGAGGCTGCCTGCCTCCACCCGCTATGATGTTTTTAACCTCCTGGGCTATTTGCTCTTTTATGGCTGTCGCGGTAGCCTTACCGTCAATCAACTGGTAACTCATTTCATCTTCGGCATGTTGCGCATCATCTGTTTCATGCCACTTCCCGTGACCATCTTCATCATCTTGCGCGTCTGGTCAAACTGTTTCACGAGACGGTTCACTTCCTGTATGCTTGTGCCGGAGCCTTTAGCGATGCGCAACTTGCGGCTTTGGTTGAGCACTTCAGGATTGGTGCGCTCCTTTGGAGTCATTGAGCGTATTATAGCCTCAATGCCGTTGAAAGCATTGTTGTCGATGTCGATATCCTTTATGGCCTTGCCCACTCCAGGAATCATGGAAGCCAAGTCCTTGATATTGCCCATCTTCTTGATTTGCTCTATCTGCTTAAGGAAATCGTTGAAATCGAACTTGTTTTTCTGGATTTTCTTCTGCAGGCGTTTTGCCTCCTCCTCATCAAACTGCTCCTGGGCGCGCTCCACAAGGGAGACCACGTCGCCCATTCCAAGGATTCGGTCTGCCATGCGTTCCGGATGGAACACGTCGATGGCTTCCATCTTCTCGCCTGTACCGATAAACTTGATTGGCTTGGTCACCACGGTCCTGATAGACAGGGCCGCACCGCCACGAGTGTCACCGTCGAGCTTGGTAAGCACCACGCCGTCGAAATCGAGACGATCGTTAAACTCCTTCGCCGTGTTCACGGCGTCTTGACCGGTCATGGAATCGACAACGAAGAGAGTCTCATCAGGACAGACGTGCTCTTTGAGTGAGGAAATCTCATTCATCATCTGCTCGTCGACAGCCAGTCGGCCGGCAGTATCTATTATCACCACGTCGTGTCCATTGGCCTTGGCCTCCTGGATGGCATGGTCGGCAATCTCGTTCACGTTTTTGTTATCGGGCTCGCTATACACTGGCACGCCAATGCTCTCGCCCACGACCTTCAACTGGTCGATGGCGGCAGGGCGGTAAACGTCGCACGCCACGAGCAATGGATTCTTATGCTGTTTTTTCTTGAGCATGTTGGCAAGCTTGCCGCTGAACGTGGTCTTACCGGAACCTTGCAGACCAGACATCAAGACAATAGCCGGCTTGCCCGAAAGATGAAGCTCAGAAGCCTCGCCACCCATGAGCTTTGCCAGCTCGTCGTGGACGATTTTCACCATGAGCTGACCAGGCTTGATGGCAGTAAGCACATTCATGCCAAGTGCCTTGTCCTTTACAGTATCAGTAAACTCTTTTGCGACCTTGTAGTTGACATCAGCGTCGAGAAGCGCGCGACGAACGTCTTTCAATGTGGCCGCGACATTGAGCTCGGTTATTTTTCCCTCACCCTTAAGTATCTTGAACGAGCGTTCAAGGCGATCGGTTAAATTCTCAAACATATTGTTAATTAGCTTATTTTCTGCAAAGGTACGATTAATTTATCAAAAACATGACCATTCCGGATATATTTCGTCATCATAATGTCATGCCTATCTCGTCGGTGAAAACACGAGTTTGGTGATTGACATGTTCCTTAAAAATTAGGGGCTTCCGGAATCTTGAGTGATAACGTATACAAAAGAACATACACACCGTTTTAGCTTTTGCCTTTGCAATTTCTTCACGACAAGTCAGTGGCCTGGAGGCAGCCCCTGCAAAGCATACGATGCATATCAAGATATTTTACGAATGGTCGTCTGAGAATCGATTTTTTTCAACCGAGGTGTCTCTTGGTTGGAAATGACGCGATTATGGGCTATTTTGATAAAAACCTGATTATTAACACGTTATATTTTTAACTGTTTTTTGGCGTTGCCAATTCACTAAAATGGCGTTGCCGTTACAGTGCAATCGCATCGCCGTTACGGTGCAATCGCGATGCCGTTACGGTGTAATCGCGATGCCGTTACAGTGTAACGGCGACGCCATTACGCCGTAATCGCAAAAATTTTTGGCAAAAATCCGGTCGGTGGCATTGTCGAAGGGCGAAAGGCTACCCATTTTCCGCTCTATTTGCCCCTGTTTCCAAGTGTTAAATTTCAGCAATAATATTTTACAACTCGACGTGATTATACTATGCCTGTCATGGATTAAAACAAGGTTTAGACAGTATTGTCTTCCTTACGACTCCAGCCAGCCATACGACGGAAAGGAGTTCACCGACGTGCTAAGGGCGATGGAGAGTGCTCAAGTACGGCGCCGATGGCAAGGAGGTTCTTGCCATAGCGAGGGGCAAGCTCATGCAGAGTGGCATGGCTCACGCCTCACGGCTGAAGAAGGACATAACCCATAATGCACTTAATTGCACGATTATCGTCATCTTTTGCGAAAAAGCTTCGCAGATATAAAATAATTTTTGTATTTTTGCTCACGGCTTAGAAGTTTTTAATCTTTATTGTTTAGCGATTGTAAAGAAACTCATTTTCTGTGAGTGATACAAACTTCAGAGTCTTTTTTCTTCCAAAACAACTTAAAAATAACGCTTGTGATTTTTCACTTGCGAAACTTTAGTCAATTTATGATTAGAACACTAAACTCTTTACGATTCATTCTCATCTTGATGATTGTGATTTCGCACTCGGCACTTCCCATGTCCCAAGGATTACATGATTACTTGGGTGAATGCCCTGTAGCAATATTCTTTGTCATTAGTGGTTTCGTATTGTCATTAAGCAAGGGAGAGAAATTAGAGAAGGAAGAACTTAGCAATAAACAGTTCTTCCTTTCCCGCATATTCAAACTCTATCCATTACATCTACTGATAGTAGCTTTCTTTATCCCCTTAGATTGGCGATTAGGATATTTAGAATCTTGGAGTCAAACCATAGCCCATTGCTTTTTGCTGCAATGCTGGGTGCCATCTCACGAATTCATTGCAGTTTTAAATGGACCTACATGGTTTCTTTCAGACATCATATTCTTTTACCTTATATTCAAATATTTATATCGTTTTATTATCAGAAATTCATGGAGAACCATTTTGCCAATTCTGAGTATATACATGATAGGATACATCTTACTGAGCTTTAGCACAACCAAAGACTATTCTGCAGGATATATTTATTTTTACCCACCATTTAGGTTGATAGATTTCTGTCTCGGAATATGCCTTTACAAATTCTACCAATCAACAACAGGACAAAAGCTATCCGAAAAAATCGCCAAAGATATGTCCTGTTGGCAAGCCTTTATAGCAGATACTATCATCGTACTTATGATAGCAACCATGTATGAATTAGCCATCCATAGCAATCCTAATTTTCGATGTGCAGCTCTCTACTGGTTATCCTCTATAATCCTTGTCTTTTACACTGTATCGATTGAAAACGGAAAAGGTTGGCTTTCATGTTTACTTCACAACAAATTTCTCTTTTGGTTGGGGAATTGTAGTTTTGAAATCTATCTTTGGCACATGCTCTGTTTCCGTATCATACAAAGTATTGCCCTAAGAATATACGGAGAAGACATACCATATAGTGGCATACAGTTCATGATATCCCTATCTTTCACCATTATGATGGCATGGATAAGCAAGAAATACATTGTTATCCCTATATATAATAAACTCAAAAACATAGCACGCAAATGAACCAACTCTCGTTATTTATTAACAGTAGAAAGCAACAGCAATAAGTAACAAGGAAAACTTCAGTTAATTTCTATATTTACATGCTAAAAGTTATACCATCCTCAGTGTCCCATGCGCGAGGTATCTACCTCCTTGACCGTCTTCTCCTTGTAGCCACCAAACTTATAGATAACTGCGAAGGTGACAGATGCCCAGCTGTAGTTGATCTTCATACGGTAGTCTTGGTTGCCTTGCACGGAACGGGTATCGTATTTATTGTTGAAGATGTTGTTG
>OIXU01000721.1_pt1 | contig 11292 bp, 9 predicted proteins | sample 1587921 | NCBI WGS metagenome assembly OIXU01 (sample SAMN03283238) | human gut metagenome | biome: human-associated habitat; material: feces | host: Homo sapiens | place: Peru | collected 2012
ACAAAATCTACAGATGTACTGGAAGAGTACTTCAGTCAGTATGAACTGATTCGTGTTTCGAATGAACAGAGATTGATTCTGCGGTAAAATGTCTGCACGAAAGTACGATGTGGAACGCATAAGGGAACAGATATAATATTAATATAAATTGAAAGATTAACGAAAGAAGCGTAGGAAGTTGAAGAAGATTGCAATCAGAATACAGAACAGTCTTCAAGCCGGAGGAGTTCTATCAGTGCTGAAGAAGAATGGCGGTTTTATTCCATACAAACTGTCTACATCTAAGACGTCGGATATTATTTTGGACTGTAAGGCATTAGAACCGGATATTGTTCTGATGGCGGTGTCATATTTACCGGAAGAAATCATAGAAAACAGTCTTACTATCAGCAACGCAGTCCGTGATGAACATCCGAAGTGCAAAATTGTTTTCTTGTGTGATGAAAATTCATTTCCGGAGCTTGCTGAAAAAATAGTATCCGCCAAGCAGGATAAAAAAATCGATACATTCTTCTACTCTTCAATTGATGGAAAGTATTTAGCAGCAGTTCTTTCTTCTCTGTAGAGCCTGAAAAAGGAATCCGGCAACGAGGTGTATCAGAGAAAGAAACAGGACTATAGGACGAAAAAAGATGCAGAAGAAGGAGGAAAATTATGGGATTATTTGGAAAGAAAAAGAAAGAGGCAGAGCAATGCCCAATTTGTGGCAAGAAAATATCATTTTTTTCGGGGTTAGCAATCTCGGACGGTACCATCTGTGATGACTGTGAGAAAATGGTCAGAGGTCAGTTCGATATCGAAGAATACTTTGGTACGGACGGTTATGGGCGTGAGGACTGGAAGCTATCTACCAGCGATCCGTTGAAAGCCATGACAGTCGAAGAAATCAAGGAGATGATCAACGAAAAGAAAGCAGAGCAGACGCAGGTAGTGGAAGAAATTGGCGGTGACTATGCAGCAATCGCCAAGGTGAAAAAAACATTCAGCATCGCTCCGAAGGCTATGGATGTGGGACTGAAACGTGCAAAGGCTTTGAAAAATAAAATTGTTGCCACAAGCTATATCATGTCAGGCGAATTCAGCAGAGGCGATGCGGTAACGGTTTCATTAGATGGTGCAAATATTACTACGACGATTCTGGATGTCATCGAATGTAGTTCAGCAAGTACATTTAAAACAGTGCTGGAAGCCAATTTCGGAAAGCACAAGGCCAAAGAAGGAGTCAGTGCCTGGATCATTCTGGATGTAATGGAAGGAGTAGACGAAGGCGCTCTGATTAAGAAATAAACTGTTGATTGCCAAATTAATTGAATATGAAAACCATAATCTAATCACATTAAATGAAAAAGTCATAGCACAAGTTTGAATAAAATTAAAATGCGGAGAATTTAGGGGATTATTTGAGATGAATGAGTGGGCTTGTTAAGATAAAGAAAACAGGGGGATAGTGTTATGGGCAAAAAGATATTATCTATGTTAGGCCTTGGAATAGTGTGAATTGGTATTGTGTTTGGGGGCAATCTTGTATTGATTCTTGCTGGAGCTATTTTTCTTGGGTTAGGTCAAGTGTCAAAGGAAAACGGTAATAATTCAAAGAATAAACAAGTATTTCATGAGTTCTTTGATGATGTAGAGGTAGATCCTGTTTTCCATTTGTTGGATGTATCAGATACGAATATTCCTTTGCCTAAACATGATTATTGTAGTGGCAGTGGATGTGTACAAGGTAAATATAAAGGTCTAGATGTAGAGTTATGTACTATTAAACTTACAGATGTGACAGAAGTTTTGCGTGATGAGACTGGTTTGTGGGAGAAGAATAAGAAACAAATTTATGAAGATCAATGGATGTTATGCAATCTGGATTGCAAGTTTAGTACTTGGCTAACTATATATCCTCATAGTTTATTGGATGAACAAACCATTAAAACAGGTAATGATGCTTTTGATAAGAAGTTTAATTTAAGTTGTGGGGATCAAGAAGAGGCTCTTAAAATATTGGATTCGAGTTGTTTAAAGAAAATCATGACTTTGACAAATGGTCCATTTCGTAAATTTGCCCTTAATCTAAATATGGATGGTAAGCTGTATATTGCAACTCATAGTGGACATGGTTTTGAGAATGCGAGTAGGGATGAGTTGAAATGGTTTAGGGATTTGATGGATGTATTTAGAAGAAAATAATTGGCTTTCTTTAATGAGAGTCATTTTTAATGGCAATTATTTTGATTTATATATTTCATTCTTTAGTATTCTATAGATGTCAAAGGAAAAGAAAATGAATGAAAATTTACTATCAGAAAAGAAAAAATGGGTAGCCTCATTATTGGTATTATTCTTAGGAATGATGGGTATTCACAGATTCTATTTAGGTAGAAATGCATCCGGTGCAGTGATGTTAGTTGTGTTTGTTTTAGGTGTTTTGATTCCTATTGTAGGATGCGCATAATTTAAAGATTCGTTGATGATCAATGGCATAGGCAAATTATTTGTTTATGCTTTTTTTATTTTTTTGAACCAAATTAAAAACTTTTACGTCTCCATAGTGAAGGGAAGATAAGAAAGCTTATCTAAGGGTAAAAAATTATGGAACAATTAAGAGAAAAAATGATGAATCAAAAGTCAATGGCAGGTGTACAAAAGTATATGCATTAGTTTAATAAGGGGACTCGCAAGGACAAGAATGGTAAGGGAACAGGGAATCATAAAAATGATATTGTGTTCAAGGAAGTGGAGAACAGCTTTGGAAATATTGATCGTTGTTTAAAGGTATTGTCTCGTTATGTATATACGCAGATTGAAAATGAAAAAGTCATGAGCGTATATGATGTGTATCATGTAGAGAAAAAGAGAAGTGGAACAAATCTTAAACACTGCTAGCTATATGGGAATGCGGTATATGAATATCATGAAAGAACCAAGAAAAAGAATTGTCGTTATCCAGTTTATGAAATCATGCAGAAGGATATTCATGATCTAACAACATTAGATGTAACTACATGTACATATAGAGAGGCCGGTATTGAAGAGATCAAGGATTTTTGTAGAAGCTTAAGAAATACGTTTGAAACCTATTGTTTAAGTCGTTTTATGGGCAAGGACAGAGTTGTATATGTGGATTGGAATACAAATGTGGAAATGCTAGAAGATTACAGCTATCGAAATACGGATTATGGATTTTATTTTGAAGTGTGTGGTTAGATATGTGATTTACTTTATTACGTATCTTGGATATGCTTGTATGCCATAAGAAAAGGAGGCAGGAAATCAATGTCATTAAGTTAAGAGATGACGAACCATCCAGATACTATTGTCTGGATGGTATTTTTATTTGAAGGCACGACGAAAATTGTAGTATTGCTACTACATTTTAAAAAATATATAATATTAGTTGTTAATCATATCGATAGTTAAAAGATACCGGTGATTTGGCTTTCACTTTCCGTTCATTCTGGCGATTAGGACGGATTGGCAGTATTTCTTTAGCTATCAGTGATTCAATATCAGGTGGATTCTTTCCACCTTTTTCTTTTAGGTAGTTACGTATTATATGAAAAGCACGTACATAATTTAATTGATACTCGTATTTTCTGTCTTATTTTTCTTCATTATTTAAGCATCAAAAGGTGTTATAATACTTTCTTGTAGAGGGCATAAAATGAATTTTAATAGGGCATTAAGTAAAGAACAAACAACATGCATCAATGGAATTTTTGTATTGTTTGTGTTCTTATCACATTTTGGACAATATGAAAATATGCCATGGAATTGGCTTTTGTTAGGGCTAGGACAATTGATGGTAGCACCATTCTTGTTTTATTCGGGATATGGCATTATGGAACAAATTCAAAGAAGAGGTGTTGCGTATATTGACGGTATGCCTAGAAAAAGAATATTGAAGTTTTATATTCACTTTTGTATGGCATTATGTATTTACTTGTTTTTATCATTCTTATTAGGAAAAGAGTATTCCTTTGTTCGTATTGTATTATCATTTACGGCATTAAGTTCCATTGGAAATAGTAATTGGTATGTGTTTGCGATATTAGCAATGTATAGTATTGTATATATTTCGTTTAAACAATTTAAGAAACATAGTATGACTTCATGCGTACTATTTACCATTCTTTATATAGTTATGATGGATGTAATAAAGGATCAAGCTTGGTGGTACAATATCATTCTTTGTTTTCCTGCAGGTATGATTCTATCGAAATATAAAGATCGGGTTTGTTCTATCATTCAAAAGCCAGTATTCTTTGTATTTATGATTACTTTAGCTTTGATTCTATATATATTTCATTTAGATATTCTTGCATATGAAATAATTTCGATTGCGTTTTGTTTCCTTATTGTAGATGTATGTGCATATAAAAAAATTAAAAATGATTTGTTTCATTTCTTGGGTCAATATGTATTTGAAATCTATATTCTTCAAAGAATTTCTATGAACTTATTTGATCGATATTTAAATGATTGGATCTATCTAATTGTATGTATACTTGTCACTTTCATTCTTGCCTATAACTTTAAAAAGCTAGAGACAAAAGTGGATGGGTTACATATTTTTAAAAATTTTAGTTGACAATAAATATCATTTTCCTGTATATTTTTTTGCGTACAAATCGTACAGAAATTGACCGCCTAGATATAGGCTAAGGCTACACGGACGGCCGGGTCAAATGCCGAAGACTTGTTGAAGAAGCAAGAACCGTATTTAGGGAATACGGAAGGGTGTTTACCCTTATTGATTGAGTTAAAAGCTCAGTTTTGTAAAGTACAATATACCTTATGAAATGGTCAATAAGCTGGAATTTCTGTTACGAAAAGTATGCAGATAGATGATGGACGAAGATAGGTGTATATTGTGCGCCTATCTTTTTTTGTGTTTGGTAAAGGAGAAAAGGAATATGAAAAAGATTTTAAAAGCAAGCCTTAGTGCAGTATTGGTGTTGAGCCTAGTGGGTTGTGGTTCGACAAAAGAGGAAGCAGTTTATCAAGATTCGATTGATGCCTATGTGAATGAAATTGATATGGACTATGCGTATGACTTCACAAAAACATTGTCTACAGATACTTCATTACATGATAATTCACTTGGATTTAGAACGAGTGGTTCCGATGCAGAGCATAGAACCGCAAATTATTTGGCTAAGGAAATGAAGGCCATTGGTTTAAAGAATGTAGAAAAGATACCTGTGAATGTGGATAAGTGGCAGTATAATGATGCTTCACTTACAATTGAAGGAACAGATATTGATTTGATGCCCGTATCGTATATGGTGAATGGTACGGATGAAAATGGGATTACAGCACAAATCGTAGATTGTGGTACTGGTTTTGCGAAAGACTATGAAGACAAGGACGTTGAAGGTAAGAATGCATTAGTTGGCGTGGATCAATTTAATGAGTCTTGGATTGGTGGATATATCTATGAGGCGTATGAGCATGGTGCAAAAGCATTAGTCACATATGATTTAGATGGATATGGAAGATTTAGTGATGATGATCATCAAATTCAGGATGTTTGTGCAGAAGACATTATGCCTACGACAATCATCACAATGAGTGAGTACAAACAAATTAAAAAGGCTTTAAAACAAGGCCATGATATGGCCACTTTAAAAGTAGATAGTGTGATGGAAGAAGGCAATGGTACAAGTTATGATGTGGTTGGCTATATTCCTGGTAAGTCACATGATCAACAAATTATTTTTGCCGGACATTATGATATGTATTTTACTGGTTTTCAAGATGATTGTAGTGCTATTGGAACCATTATGTCGATGGCTAAGACAATGATCGATAGTGGCTATGTGCCTGAAAATGATATTGTGGTTGTTGCGCATGGTGCTGAAGAATGGGGCGCAACAGGCACTGAATTTGACTGGACAAGAGGTGCTTATGAATTGATCAATAATGTGCATCCTGAATGGGCAAATAAAACTTTAGCTTTATTTAACTTTGAATTGGATGCCTATGATGATGGTTCAGATACATTCATGGTGACTTGTGTTCCTGAATATGCATCTTTAGTAAAAAGCTTAGTGGATTCCGGTGCATTGGATGGTGCTGTAAAAGAATATAAGAATGGTATTTCTACAAAAACATATGATACAACGACAATGGAAGATGGTGTTTCTTATCGTAATGCAGGAGTTCCATATTTCTTAAATACAACAGATACTTGTTCTAAAGAAACAAAGGATGATGGTGAATATACTTGGACACAACTTCATTATCATACAGAATCCGATAATACGGATACGTATAGTGAAAAGGTGATGAAGGCTAATATTGCGGTATTTGGAAGTATGGCTATCGCCATCGATCAGCTTCCAGCTATGTCTTTAAATATGCAGGCTACCATTGATGATTTAAAGGAAAGCTTTAATGAAAATTTAGCTTTGGAAGCTGGTGTTTCTAAAAAGGATTGGGACAAGTCTTTAGCTGTTTTTGAAAAAGAAGTGGATGCACTAAATAAAGAGGGTCAAGATATTAATGATCGTTATGTAAAGGCCGTAAACTCTAAATCGGATGTTACTTCGATTCAAAAAGAAGGAAAAGCCTACAATAAGAAAGTATTAGAATTATTTAAATACGTACAGGATAATTTTGTCGGAATTGTATTCTCGAGTGATGTTGTGATGAAACACGTGGGATATCAAAACAACATTGAATATATGGATGAAATCATTCAAGATTTAAAGAAAGACAAAGTAAAGGATGCCCTAGATGTGGCATACCAATTAAATGGCTTGTGTGAATACAATTATTACTTATTCTCACCAAATGCGGCTGCTAAAATTGATGCGCATGCAGATAAGGCAGTTGAAAACAATAAGTGGTGGGGCAATGATAAAGGCTACTATTTCACAGACACAAAAAATGCTACAACATCTTTATTAAATAAAGAAGATGGAGATGATGTAAGTGAAGAAATCAAAGTATATGAAAGTGCTAGAACAAAACAGTTAGATTCTTATAAAGAAGTGCTTGAAAATGAAATCTTGGCAATGAACAAGATGGGTCAATAAATATAGGCTTGGCAATATAAATGCCAGGCTTTTTTGGTTATAAAAAAAGCTTGTGCAATGTTGACATTTGTTCTTGAAAACAAGTTTTTTTTAGATGTATACTTTAGCTAACTAACCATATGGTTATATGATGAAGTGGGAATAGGGTTATGAAAAGTTTAGAGGAAAGACAGAAAATTTTGATTGTGGATGACTCCAAATTCAATCAGGAATTATTGATGGAAATATTGGGTGAAAACTATCAATATATCGTGGCCAATGATGGTTTAGAGGCCATTTCCATTCTACAAAAGGATTGGACAATTGACTTAATGTTGCTCGATATCAATATGCCAAAAATGAATGGGTTTGAAGTTTTGGAATATATGAATAAGTATCAGTGGATCAATGAATTTCCGGTAATCGTGATTTCTGCAGAAGAAGGGACTTCAATTATTGAAAAGGCGTATAACTTAGGGGTTGTTGAATATATTCAACGTCCTTTTGATGCGTTTATTATTAAACGAAGAGTTATGAATACACTTGTTTTATATGCCAATCAAAAACGATTGACCAATGTAGTAGTGAATCAGGTGTATGAAAAAGAAGAAAACAACAAGATCATGATTGGAATTTTGAGTAATGTCGTTGGTACATATAATAAGGAGAGTAAGGAGCACATTCTTCATATTCGCATTGCCACACAGATGCTTTTAAGAAGGTTAGTTGAGAAAACGGATGCGTATCCATTAACGGAGTCTGATACTACATTGATTGCGACGGCATCGTCTTTACATGATATTGGTAAGGTGGGTATCTCAAAGGATATTTTAAATAAGCCTGCAAAGCTGACGGATGAAGAATATGAAATTATGAAGACACATACTTTACTTGGCGCAAAAATGATTCGTAGTATGGAATATCCGAATGATAATCCATTGGTTCAAAAGGCTTATGAAATTTGTAGATGGCACCACGAACGCTTTGATGGAAAAGGCTATCCGGATGGTTTAGTGGGTAATGATATTCCTATTTCTGCCCAAGTTGTATCGGTTGCCGACGTATTTGATGCACTGACAAGTACGCGTGTATATAAAAAGGCCTATGATTATAGAACGGCCATTCAAATGATTTTGGATGGTAAGTGCGGATGTTTCAATCCGTTGTTACTAGAGTGTTTAAAAGAGATGGGCACAGATATTTATGTGGCTTTTAAAACGCAAAAGGATGATTATAAAGATTATCATGAGGCAAAAAAATTGTCTGGTGAAATATTAAAATCGGAAACATTGCCATATAATGATCATTCGCAACGTATCATTGATTTCTTACAGGAAAAGATGGATTTTTTTGAATTGAGTCAATCTAAAGTCTTATTTGATTACAATCCATTAATTGGTGAGTTAACCATTATAGATCGAGAGAAAAATAAAAAGTATAAAAAGAGTACGTTGGAATTTGAGTCGTTTGATGTGAATGAAAAAGTGATTGAAAAAGTTAAAAAACATCTAAATGAAACGTCTGTGGAAAATAAAGATTTTACTTTACAATTTAAAGAGTTAAATATAAAATTCCATACGTTATGGTCTGGTTTGGATACAGATCAATATATTGGTGTGATTGGTCAAATAGATAGGAGGAGATGATTTGAAAGGGAAACGAATAATTACAAGTTTATTGAGTCTATCTTTACTTGTTTGTTTACTAAGCGGATGTAAGACAAGTGATTTAGAATCGGACGAATTCAATTTACCTGTTATTACTTTAGGTAGTGATAATTATCCTCCATACAACTATTTGAATGAGGATGGAAATCCTACCGGTATTGATGTGGATTTGGCAAGTGAAGCTTTTAAGCGATTGGGATATCGAGTTGAAGTGGTTTATATTGATTGGGAAAAGAATAAGGAACTTTTAGAAAGCGGAAAAATCGACTGTATCATGGCATGTTTTTCTATGGAAGGAAGATTAGATGACTACAAGTGGGCTGGTCCATATATATCAAGTCGTCAGGTGATTGCGGTCAATAAGGATAGTGATATTTATACTTTGGATGATTTAAAAGGTAAAAATGTAGCTGTACAATCGACCACAATGCCAGAAGATATTTTATTAAATGGCAATTATAATGTAGGTAATTTGATTAGTTTAAACCATAGAGAATTGATTTTTACATTCCTACAAAAAGGATATGTGGATGCGATTGGCGCTCATGAAGAATCAATCATTCAATATATGAAGGACTATGATGCGAATTTTCGTATTTTAGAAGAGCCATTGATGAAAGTAGGCGTTGGTGTGGCTTTCTCAAAAAATGATAAGCGTGATCTTTGTGAGAAGTTAGACAAGACTTTAAAAGAGATGCGTAAGGATGGCACTTCGAAAAAGATCATAGGTAAATATCTATCGAATCCAGAAAAGTATTTGGAGGTGGATGATTTTGCGTATTAAAAATTGTTACTACCATATACTGATAGCACTACTAGGCGTTTGCATGATTTTCTCTTCCGCATTTTATTTTATTCAAACACAAAAAGATGAAACAGAGGCCAAGTTGGTAAAAATCGTAAATTATGTGAAGATACAATGCTCCACTTATACACATTATAATGAGGCGAGTGAATCGAAGAGTTTGTTACGAACGATTGAGAGTTGTCGTCAGCTTCAAACGAATATTCAAAGTGAAGTGGATGCAGGAAACCCTATAGATCAAGCTTTTCTAAAAGAAAATCTGAGTACGTTATGGATGGATGGAAGTCTTGTATTGGATGAAAATGGGAATATAAAAAGTTCCTATAGTACAAATGATTCCATTTTAAAACAAGTTCATCAATATATCCGTAAAGATATTGTTTTGGACTATATGAATTATCCAGAAAGAACGTATTCTCAACGTATTGAATTGGATGATGGGTCTCATTTAGATATTGCGACATGTGCAAGAAGTGATGCACCTGGCATTGTGGCTACTTATTTTTATACTTCCGCTTATTTTGCGCAGAATTATAATTTAACGCTTCAAAATCTATTAAAGGGATATAGTACAAAATCGGATGGAACTATTCTTGTTTGCGATAAGGGAAACATCATTGCGAGTAATGATCGATCACTGCTTCATATTTCGACAAAAAACAATGAAGTCGTTCAATTCTTAAAAAAGAATAAGGATAGTCAACATATTTATCGTTTTAATAGTAAAGGCGCAGGCTATTATGGCATTATGTTGAAACAAAGTAATTATTATATCTTTGCCTATATTCCAGATCATGTGGTATTTGAAGGTGTTTTCACAAAATTAGTTGCGATTTTACTTATATATATATTGTTTGTGCTTGTACTAAGATATATTGGGTATCGCAATAATCGTATAAGACAGGTTAAAGATCAAGAAAAAGAGAAGGCGCACCAAGAAGAATTATTAAAGGCAGCTAAAAAGGCAGAGGCGGCGAATGTTGCCAAAACCGAATTTCTTCAAAGAATGTCTCACGATATTCGTACTCCCATCAATGGAATCATTGGTATGGTTGAAGTTGGTGATTATTATAGGGATGATATTAAAAAGCAGGCGGATTGTCGTGCAAAGATCAAAGATGCTTCAAATACATTACTTGAATTAGTGTATGAAGTATTAGACATGAGTAAGCTTGAGTCGGGTGAAATCGTCCTTGAAGAAGTTGGATTTAATATAGATAAGTTGAGTGATGAAACGATTGGAATAGTAGAAGAACTCGCAAAAGAGCGTAATATTCAAATTGTCGAAGAAGAAAAAAGTATTACCCATCCATATTTGATGGGAAGTCCAATCCATGTAAAGCGTGTACTAATGAATGTTCTTTCCAATGCCATTAAATATAATCGGGATAATGGATTTATCTATATAAGCTATAGGGAACTTGAATCGAAAGAACCATCCCATGTCATTATTGAATTTATTTGTCGTGATACAGGTATTGGTATGTCTAAAGAATTTCAGGATAAAATCTTTGAGCCTTTTGCCCAAGAACATATGGGAAGTCGTTCTAAATATGTGGGGACAGGTTTGGGTATGCCAATCGCAAAAAGCCTTGTCGAAAAGATGGGTGGATCCATTGTGTTTACAAGTCAAGAAGGTGTGGGCAGTCAATTTGTGATGCGCATTCCATTTAAAATTGATCAAGAACACAAAAATGAAAAAGTAAAAGAATCAGCTTCTGTATCGATTGAAGGACGTAGCGTTTTACTAGTAGAAGATAATGAATTGAATATGGAAATTGCTCAATTTATTATCGAAAATGAA
>OIXU01000722.1_pt1 | contig 11292 bp, 10 predicted proteins | sample 1587921 | NCBI WGS metagenome assembly OIXU01 (sample SAMN03283238) | human gut metagenome | biome: human-associated habitat; material: feces | host: Homo sapiens | place: Peru | collected 2012
AGGCAATGCAGTGCATAACTGAATATCGCGGGGTAGAGCAGTTGGTAGCTCGTCGGGCTCATAACCCGGAGGTCGCAAGTTCGAGTCTTGTCCCCGCAACCACAAAATGAAGCCACCCAATTTGGGTGGTTTTCTTTTTGTGCTGTGAGCTATGCTCACGGTTGCGACCGACGGGTTCACGGAGCACAACTGCCAAGCGCTCCCGGTGGGAGATACAGCGCAGGCTGTTGTGGCGTAGCGGTCAAAATTTATCGGCGCTCCAAGCCGCAATAAATTTTGGGCACCGCAAGAGTGCAAGCAGGGGCGTAGCCTCTGTGCGACATTATAAAAGTTTTTTGCCTTAAGCCTTGTAAATAAAGGCTTTTCAGCGTTTGCCACCTCGCATTTACTATATCATTTAATAGAAATATTGTACAGCCTGATGTTATCAAGATTAATTCGCTTTGTCATATTGCTTCCTCCTTACAGATTTATAATAGCATTTTTATAATAGCATTCCTGGAAGACTTCTTCCATATATCATATCGTCGGTTGAGCAAACTAAACCGGTGGTTTACTTTTTTAGATAGGCAAACTGATAAATAAAGTGATTTTTTTTAAAATAGACTAACTGATAAACTAATTTTTTTATTGCATTTTGGGTAGCGTTTTATTTAACTTGTTTTAATATTGACTAAAAATATTGCAAATGATATAATTGCAATGCGACATAAATCTCAATTTAATAGCTTTAGTTGGATTAATCAGCACGGTTTTTATTTTTATAAAAACACGCGCTTTTATTCGTATGCTGGTTTATCCAACTATTGAGGTTTTTGTCGCAGAAAACTTTGAAGCTGTGTGTTTTTTGAGCGTGGCTTCGGCTACGCTCTTTTTGTTTTTACGACTCGGCTTCTTGCGGAGGGATATTGTGTCAAAAGAATATGAGTTGGAAAAAATCTATCGGATAATCGTTGAAAAAGCTCCTGCCTGTTCAAATCCAAGATATGATATACTTGCTGAAAAAGAGTATGAAATGAAAAACTCTGTTGTTAACGAAATACAAAAGTATAATCCGGAGTTCGGTGCGTCGGAATATGAAAACAAAATACTTGTTAAAATCCGTGAAGTAATTAACGAATATGCATTGGATGCTTTTGCAAAAGGAATAGAGTTTGAACGAAATTTACATAATCAATCGGGTTCACATATAAAAACAGAACATAATTTTTAAAAGTGATTTTGTTGAATAGTTTACATTGTAAACTTTTACCGAAATTTAGGTTGACAATTTGAATTTGTGTGATACAATATAAATCAATTTGGCGAAAGCCGAAAATAATTTATTGAGGTATGTGACTATGGCACAAACAGAAAAAAAGAAAACAAATTCAAAAGTAACCGATATTGTTTACATCGGTCTTTCTGCGGCAATTATTGCGGTTTGCTCGTGGATTTCTATTCCGCTCACAGTTCCGATTACATTGCAAACAATGGGCGTTGTGCTCATTTCAGGCTTGTTCGGTGCAAAGAGGGGAACACTCTCAACTCTCCTTTACATTCTTATCGGCGCAATCGGTGTTCCTGTATTTTCGGGATTTAAAAGCGGCTTCGGCGTTCTTTTGGGTTCAACGGGCGGATACATAATCGGCTTTATTTTTACCGCTCTTATCGTAGGTATTGTTTCGGATAAAACAAACAAACTTTGGGCACTTATTTTGTCTATGGTTGTCGGCATTTTGGTTTGCTATGCATTCGGCACAGCATGGTTTGCCGTTGTTTATGCAAAGACAAATGAGCCGGCTTCACTTGCAACAATCCTCGGCTGGTGCGTTATTCCTTTCTTAATTCCGGATGCGGTAAAAATTGCACTTGCCGCCGTACTTACAAACAGACTTAAAAAATTTGTAAAATAATGGCTTATTACTGTTGTTTTTGTACCGATGATTTGTTATAATATTTGCAACAAATTAGAGAGGGAAGCAGAGAATAACTCTGTAAGGTAAATTATGGGCGGATTTTTCGGTGCGGTATCAAAAGACGATTGCGTGTTTGATTTGTTTTTCGGTGTAGATTATCATTCTCACCTCGGCACCCGTCGTGCGGGTATGGCTGTATATGACAAAGAAGCAGGTTTTGACAAGGCAATTCATAATATTGAAAATGCTCCTTTCAGAACAAAGTTTACAAAAGAATCAAACACTATGCACGGTCAATATGGTATCGGTTGTATAAGCGACTTTGAGGCACAGCCTATTTTGGTGCGTTCACATCACGGTACATTTGCGGTTGCTACCGTAGGCAAAATTAACAACATCGACAAACTTGTTGACGATATTATTAAAAACAACACTCATTTTTTTGAAATGCAAAACGGTGACATTAATCAAACCGAATTGGTTGCCGCTCTCATTAATCAAAAAGAGAATTTTATTGACGGCATAAGATATGCTCAGGAGGCTGTGGATGGTTCGATTTCTATCCTTGCACTCACGCCTAAGGGAATTTATGCCGCAAGGGATATGCTTGGCAGAACCCCTATTTCAATCGGTCAAAAAGAGGACGGCTATTGTGCTTCGTTCGAGAGTTTTGCATATCTCAATTTGGGATATAAAAATTATAAGGAACTCGGTCCGGGTGAAGTTGTGTTTATGGATGAAACCGGTGTTAAAACTCTCATTCAACCGGGCGAAAAAATGCGTATTTGCACATTCCTTTGGATTTATTACGGCTATCCGTCAGCTTCGTATGAGGGCATCAGCGTTGAAAAAATGCGTTATAACTGCGGCAAGGCTCTTGCAAAAAGAGATAATGTTCATCCCGATATTGTAGCAGGCGTTCCGGACAGCGGTATTGCTCATGCAATCGGATATTCAAACGAAACAGGCATTCCTTATTCCCGTCCGTTCATCAAGTATACACCAACTTGGCCTCGTTCGTTTATGCCGCCAAACCAAACAAAGCGTAATCTCATCGCAAAGATGAAACTTATTCCAATTCCTGATTTGATTAAGGATAAGAGCTTGCTTCTTATTGACGACTCTATCGTTCGTGGTACACAACTCCGTGAAACAACCGAGTATCTTTTTGAATCGGGTGCAAAGGAAGTACATATCAGACCTGCGTGTCCTCCGCTTTTTTACGGATGTAAGTATCTCAACTTCTCACGCTCAACTTCGGATATGGACCTTATCACAAGGCGTGTTATCACCGAGCTTGAGGGTAGAGAACCGGACGATGCACTTATTCAGGAATATGTAAATCCGGACAGCGAAAAGTATCAAAAGATGATTGATGTAATTTGCAAGCAACTTCACTTTACATCGCTTCGTTATCATCGCCTTGATGATATGATTGCCTCTGTAGGTATTGACAAAGACAAGCTTTGTACATATTGCTGGGACGGTCAGGAATAATTGTAATACTATGCAAAAATAAACGCTGTGAGGCTCAATTTTGGCTTCACAGCGTTTTTAACACATCTGTTGTTAGTTTTTGGACTTTGACAGTTTGCTTACAATATTGTTATTGTATTTTGCTGCCGTAGGTAGTATATTATAATTAAGAAAAGAGTGAGAAAAATGCATATACCTACCGATGATTCTCATTTTATTGAGATAAAAAGTTTTGACGAGGATTATAACGACTCGTTGTCGGCAACATCGTTTGATGCGAAAAAGTGGATTTATGTTCCGGGTGAGTATCGGGATTACCGTTATCTTCTCGGCACAAGAGGTGAAAATCCCGTTATCTGCATAGGTATTAATCCGTCTACGGCAGAGCCTGAAAATCTTGATAATACCCTCAAATCCGTTGAGCGATTGGCTCATTTTAACGGATATGACAGTTTTATTATGTTCAATGTTTATGCTCAAAGGGCAACCAGACCCAAGGATATGGATGCCGAGGTTAATACTTTTTTACATAACGAAAATATGAAAGCGTTTGATTATGTTCTTTCTCATTCGCAAAATGCAACCGTTTGGGCGGCGTGGGGAAGTATAGTTAACGAGCGTGACTATCTTAAATCCTGCGTAAAGGAAATGATAGAAATCGGCGAAAAATACAATGCAAAATGGGTGCATGCAGGCAAACTCCTAAAAAATGGACATCCGCATCATCCACTTTATCTTTGCAAAACAACGCCGTTTGAAGATTACGATATTAAAGATTATGTTGATACACTTTGATTTGGTGATACTATGAATGCAGTCAGATTAAATACAAAATGCGGCAAAATCAAGGGCATTGATTTTGGAGAATATTTCGAGTTCAGGGGCATAAGGTACGCAACGGCAGAGCGTTGGAAGTATCCTGTTATCACAACAAAATTTAACGGTGTGTATGACGCAATTATGTTCGGCAAATGTTCATATCAGCGTCGTGCGTTTGAAGATGACGAGATTTGCAATGCTTTTTATCACAAAGAGTTTAGGCAAAATATGAACTTTGAATACAGCGAGGATTGCCTTTATCTAAATATTTACGCACCTAAAAATGCCGAAAACGCTCCCGTGCTTCTTTACATTCACGGCGGCAGTTTTACAGGCGGTTCGTCAAACGAGGGACATATCAGCGGTGTGGAATATGCCAAAAGAGGCGTTATTTTTGTATCAATCAATTATCGCCTCGGTCCGTTCGGTTTTTGCTCACATCCCGATTTGACGGATGAAAAGGGCAGATGCGGCAATTTCGGACTTTACGATCAGCTTGCGGCAATTAAGTGGGTCAAAGATAATATTTCATCCTTTGGCGGCAACGGTGATAAAATCACAATTATGGGTCAAAGTGCCGGTGCCATGAGCGTTGATATTTTGCTCAGCACTCCGGTGTGTAAAAATTGGTTTGGCGGTGCAATTATGATGAGCGGCGGAGCACTTCAGCGTGAAGTTGCAAAACCGTTGTCACCGCAAAAAACAAAGAAGTTTTGGGATAACATTATCTCAAAAGCGGGGGTTAATAATATTGAAGAACTCCGATGCGTTGACCCTAAAACTCTTTATTATGCGTGGTTTGAAGCGTGCAAGGAGGATAAACTCAGTATGCTTTATACTATGCCTGTTAAGGACGGCAAGATTATAACAAAAAATACATTCAATATGTCTACAATTCCGAGCGATGTTTCGTATATGCTCGGTGTTACTCAAACGGATATGGTGCCTATTGTCCTTGAGGGTGTTACCAAAAGGTTTGCAAAGGCAATCATAAAAAAAGGCGCAACTTGTTATGTTTATAACTTTAATCGTGATTTGCCGGGTGACAACAGCGGTGCATGGCATTCAAGCGATTTGCTTTACGCTTTCGGCACATTGGGCAATAATTGGCGACCGTTTGAGGATATAGATTACACAATTTCGCATCAAATGCTTTCGGCAATTACGGCTTTTGCAAAAACAGGCAATCCCAACTGTGCCGAGATACCCGATTGGCAAAGCGGTTATGCCGAGCCTATGCGATTTTGTGAAAATACACGATGCGAAAAATGGGATACAAAAAAATTATTCAAAAACACTTTTTCAAATAACGGAGCAGAATTTTAATGAAATTTAATCACAATTTTAAGTTGGTGGATTACACCGATAATTACAGACTTTATGCTTGCGATGATGTAAACGCAAGGCTTGATTTTGTTGAAGAAAATATTGTCAGAGTTGCGATTTACCGCCACGGTGAAGACATTTTGCCTACTTTTTGCATAAATCCTTACGGTCAGCCAAACTCTCCGGCAAGGAACAGGCTTGATACCGAGGGATTCCACTTTGACACTCCGGAGGTTGAAAGCACCGATAACGGCGAAAAAATCATGCTTACTTCGGGAATAGAAATAGATGTTGATTTTCATAACTTCCTGCTTTCGTTTATTGACGACGGTGAGGTGCTTTTTGAGGACAGACGCCCTCTTTCGTACAATCTTGAAAACGAATTCGGCAGGGGATATTATCACTATATCTCACGAGAAGAGGACGAAAAAATCTTCGGCTTGGGCGATAAAAGCGGTTTTATGGATAAAGCGGGCAGAAGTTTCAGAATTGAAACTACGGACGCACTCGGCTACGATGCCGAAAGTTCCGACCCTCTTTATAAGCACATTCCGTTTTATATTTGTGAAAACAGCGTGGGCAATTACGGTATTTTCTATGACACAAGTGCCACCAGCTATATGGATTTCGGTGTTGAAATTAACAATTATTATCAGCCGTATAAGTTTTTCAAGACCGAGGACAACTGCATAGTTTATTATGTTATTTTCGGCTCAAAGCTTGAAATTTTGCGTTCTTTTGCCCGCATGTGCGGCAAACAGGCGTTTCCGCCGAAGTGGAGTTTTGATTATTGTGCTTCCACCATGGCTTATACCGATGCCGAAAATGCCGGTGAGCAAATGCAAGGCTTTCTTGATAAGGTTAAAGACCTTGATTTTTCGTGCTCGGGTTTCTATCTTTCTTCGGGCTATACCTCCATCGGTAATCAAAGATGTGTGTTTAATTGGAACAAGGATAAGTTCCCGGACCCTGCGGCTTTTGTAAAAAGCTATGAGGACAGCAACATTCACCTTATTCCGAATATTAAGCCGGCATTTCTCACCACTCACCCTATGTACGGTATGATTGCCGAAAAGGGACTTTTTGTAAAAAATGAGGACGGCACTCCGTTTGTAACCCAGTTTTGGGACGGACTCGGCTCGTATCTCGATTTCACAAATAAAGAAGCTTATGATTTTTGGGGCAGTCAAGTAACGGAAAAACTCCTTGATAACGGCATTGTTGCCACTTGGAATGACAATAACGAATTTGATATTAAGGACAGCGACGCAACAGTTAAAGGCTTCGGCTTCGGCAAAATCCGTGCAAGGGATGTAAGACCGGATTTAACTTATCTTATGGTTAAATCTTCATACGAAGCACAAAGAAAAAAGCATCCCGAATTTCGTCCGTTTCTTTCTACAAGAAGCGGCAATATAGCTGTCAGAAGAATGGCACAAACCTGGTCGGGTGATAATATGACCTCGTTTCACGATTTGTATTACGGTCATTATATCGGGCTTACTCTTTCAATGTCGGGTATGTTTTTCTACGGTCACGATTTAGGCGGATTTGCGGGCGAAATGCCGTCAAAGGAACTTTTGCTTCGTTGGATTCAGCACGGTCTTTTTGAGCCGAGATTTACAATTCACAGCTGGAACACCGACGGAACGGCTACAATGCCTTGGACATATGAGGATGTAATCGATGATGTCAGAAAAATTTTTGCACAACGCAAACAACTTATTCCGTATCTTTACAGCTCGGCTTACAACAGCGTGTCTTATGATGAACCTATGAATGCTCCGCTCTTCCTTTATTATGACGATGAGGATATAGAAGAAGATTGCGAATCGTTCTTGGTCGGCAGAGATGTGCTTGCAACCTGCGTTCTTGATGAGGGAATAGAAAATATTTCCGCTTATCTTCCGGAGGGCGATGATTGGTATCTTGACGGCAAGTTTTATAAGGGCGGCCAAAATGTCAGTCTCCACATTCCGCCAACATCAAAAATGCCTTATTTCATCCGCAGCGGTTGCGTGTTCCCAACTGATGAGGGCAAGTATGGATTTGAAAGCGAGCAAAAACTTGTGTTTACCGTTTATCCGCTTGAAACAGGCTTTTTCCAAAGTTCATTCTTTGATGACGACGGCGAAACCTTTGAGTATAAGAGGGGCAACTGCACACGCCTTATTTTCTCCGTTGTGTGCGAAAAGGATAAGGTGTCCGTTTTCTACAAAAACATCGGCAAGGTGCATATTACACCCGATATTAAGTTGGTTAACTCCGACGACCGCAAACTCATAATCGAATCAAGAGATTAAAAAAATAAGGACTGCTTCACTTAAATTTGTGAAGCAGTTCTTATTTATTCAGAATAATATCCCATATCTTTAAACATTTGCAAAAGTTTATCTTTTTGCTCGATTTTACAACCGCCGTATACAAAGGTGTTATTAATATATGCTTTGCAATAAAAGAATTCATCATTTTGTGAACCTAAAAATTGCTTATCGGTAATTGTGTAGGTGTCTGCCGGCAATGAAGCCGAATCATATAACAGTTTTGCGTTTTTGTTGGAGTTAAGTACGCAGTAATCAATTCGTATGTTATATGTGTTGACTGAATATGATTCTGTTATTATTGAACCCATACCGAATTCTTTTTGTATTTTTTTCAAAGAGTTTTCTGCCGTATATCCCTCGGATTGCATTATTTGAACAAAGTCGTTTGATTTTATGTTCTTTTGTGCAAACGGTTGAAAATACATCAAAATAATTGCCAAAACTAAAAAACAGGCAAAGAACAAAATTATTTTTAAATATGATTTTGATACACTTTTTCGATTTGGTTCTAGATAATGTGGTTCGTTTTTTTCGTATTCAACATCGGTGAAAATAAGTCTGTTTTTCCAAATAATCACCGTGAATATTACACCGCCGAAAATCGATACAATGCCGAAAAACAATATTATAATAAATTTTGAAGTATCAGGAGCTGTTATTGTTGTTGATTTTGACGGCTCGTCAGGATTGTACTTGATGTTTATGTTCCTGCCTACTTGGCTCGGAACTTCGGATCTTATTTCATTAGTATATTCAATGCCGTTGACTTTGTAATTGTATGTAATTATATAAATTGTTGTTGTCATGTCGTACCGACCTCCGGAAGTTTCATAGCTGTCCATATCTGTAACTATGGCTTCTGTCGGTTGCCATTTCACTTCTTGGCAGTCGTTTATGTATTCAGTTGTTGCATATCCTGATAACAATATCCCGACAATAATACATATTATCGGGAATATTATTTTGATTATATAAGTTCTTTTTTTCATATATGTATTTGCGTTATTTTAGCAATGCTTTTTGATAGTAATCAAGAGCGTTGTTGATTGCTTTTTGACCGTATTCGTCAAAAGGGTCGAGCACGCTGAAAACATGCGGCAGTTTTTTACCCTCTTTTAAATCGGTGAAATCCTGAATTTCACATTCATAGCCTTTGTCGGCAAAATAGTTATATGCATTTACCGTTTGGTCGTGGGCAAGAGTATCGCCCGAACTTGTGATGAAATATGTTGGCGGCATATTGTTTGCAAGTTCCATAATTTCATCAAGGTCCATATAGTTGTATGCGGCTTTGGCTTTGTAATCTTTGCCCCACATCTTTTTTGTGTAAATGCTGAACCATCCGCCCGATTTTGCGTATGTAACAGGGGAAGTAAGCAGCAGGCATTTTATGTTCAACTTTGTGTCAACCGTGCCGAAAATTTCTCTTGCGTCAGGATTGTTGTTAAGGATTGTGCTGTATAGTGCAAGCTGTCCGCCGGCACTGTCGCCTGTGAGCATAACTGTTTTTTTGTTGGCAGGATAATTTTTCATATTGCTGTTTATATAAGCAAGTGCATCGGTGCAGTCCTTGATTTGCTCGTAAACGGTAACATCCGGCACGAGTCTGTAACTTATGCTGAATACACAATATCCCTTGTTTGCAAGCTCCATACAGTAGTATTCGTTGAGGTCCTTTGATGCGTACATCCATCCGCCGCCGTGAATGTCAATGATAACAGGCAAGCCTTCTTTGGGAATTGTGCCATCCGGATAAAATACATCAAATTTATGGTACGGGTTGCCGTCATCAAGATATTCAACATCCTTTACCTTTACAATATTTTCAGGCGGAGTTTGTGTTGCCATTCTTTTTTTGTCCGACTTGTCACAGAATTTCCACGAAACCTGCATTATTTTAACAATAATGTCATTTTCAAGACCTTTTGCCGAATCCGATTTGTAATCAATGCTTTGTGACGAACGCATACCGCCTACATAAATTGCCTTGTCGCTTGTGTCGTCAACAGGCTTTGTGAGATAATATATAACGCCGAAGCCGATGCCGACTATCAACGCAATGATAAGTATAATAACACCCAAAATTTTCAACCCCTTATGCTTTTTCTTCTCTTTCATTTTTTCAGCCATTTTGCACAGCCTCCGTATAATTTATATTTTTATTTTATATTTTATATTTGTTGTTGTCAACATCACTTTTTCAGCGATTTCAAATACTCTTTTTGTTCGGTTGTTATTCGATAACTTTCCCGTGCTTTTTGAATTGCTTTGTTGTGCACCCATTTGTCAAGCACGCCGTTTTCAATATACACTATTGTGCTGTCCCATTGTTTTGCAAGTGCTGTTGCATAGAACCACGCAATCATCATATTTATATAGTATTCGTCACTTTTTATTTTCGCAGGGATTTTGAGATATTCCTTTTTGAAATCGTTGTCCAAAAAATGAGCCATTAGGATTTTTAGTCCAAAACGGATGGTGTAGGTTTGGTCGCTGTCCACCCACCGCAAAATATCGTTCATCAATCTTTCGTGCTTGTTTTTAAAAGCCTTTGGCGACATTGTGTCGCAAACCGCCCAGTTGTCAACATACGGCAAAAACTCGTCAATATATTTTATGCACTCGTCATAGTCTTTTATTTCGCTGATTAAAATCGAGTGCAGAATGTTCTCATCATAGTATTTGTGTGGCAGGCTGTTCAAAAAATTTTTGTGTTCGTTTTCTTTGATGATTTCTTTTGCAAGTTTTCTTGAAGCAGGGATTCGCACACCTAAAAATTTTTCTCTGTCGATACCGGGTGTTAGTTTCGCCGAAAAATCGGCGTTCTTTTCGTCACTTAATTCAAGCAATCTTTTTTGAATGTTCATAGCATTAGTTCCTTTTTAAAGTAAAAAAGAACCGAAGTGATTATCGGTTCTTTGTGTGCATTAAGCATCTTTTTTGAGCTGACGCTCAAGCCAAGTAGCTCCGAGGTCAAGGGCTGTGAAAAGACCCTTCTTTTCGCTCTTTTTAACGATTCTGTCCTTTGGTGACAATGTTTCGTCAGTAGCAAGCAACTGAATTGTGATGTCACCTGCAAGAGTAATGTCCTTGTAATCTTCGGCATTTTTGATTGTAAGACAAACAACATATGCGTCGTTCATATCACCGTAGTAAATCGTATTGCCGCTTCTGACCAAAGGCTTTCCTTTGTATTCAAAAAACTTTTCTGCCAAAGGTAACCCTCCTTAATAATGTATTAGCTGAGGTAATACTTTACCATTTCTGCCAAAAGCTCATCTCTGTCTATCTTACGGATCAAGCTCCTTGCGTTGTTATGAGTGGTGATGTATGTTGGATCTTCGGATAAGATGTAGCCGACTATTTGATTTATCGGATTGTAGCCTTTTTCCTTTAATGCGTCGTATACGGCGGTAAGGGTGTCTTTCATTACATCCTCGTTGTCGTTT
>OIXU01000723.1_pt1 | contig 11287 bp, 11 predicted proteins | sample 1587921 | NCBI WGS metagenome assembly OIXU01 (sample SAMN03283238) | human gut metagenome | biome: human-associated habitat; material: feces | host: Homo sapiens | place: Peru | collected 2012
TGGGGATACGCTCTTTTCGCTTCGATCAGGTGAGGGGGCGGATCGTCTGACTTTCTCGGAATCCGTGCGCTGGCTTATTCACGTTCACGCTTTTGATACTGCTGGAATTAAAAGCGGAACGGTTGGCGATGCGCGCGTTAAGAAAGGGAAGAGCTATCCAATTGGTACCGGATGGTCGGGCTGTTTAGGAGGGTTGTGCTTTGAGGGCCCTTCGCTTAAAGAAACCCTCTTGCTTAATACTATTCTCAGCGGCGATGAGATAAATGAGCTGTTTTCGGACAATGATTTGCCTTGTTGGGAGAAGACGACAGCACCCGCTGGAGTTGATGATCTTACTCCGACTGGTAGGCTAGATCTTTACACGTGGCAAGCTCGAAGAGTTCGTTTGATTCCTGAGAGCGGCTACGTGGTCGCCGTGGTTTTGACGAACGGCGACAAGCTGGCGCAGATTAACCGTCAGGGCTATGAACCCATGACGGCATGGAGACGTAGTCCGAACCAGGAAAGACAGTTGAAATTGCCTCTCGTTTACCTGCCCAAGATGCATCAGCCCAGAAGAGCCCTCTGGCGAGGTCTCGATTCCGTGTTTGGCGTAAGTTCGCCAGAAGCGGACTCAACCGTTCTTGGGTCCGGGCTGAAAGGTTGGGTCTCTTATCTTGCGAGCAGAGATGCGGGATGTCAGCTCGATAATGCGCTTATTCAAGTCCACGCGATTGGAATGGAATATGGTACACAAAACTCAGTCGTCTCCAATGTCATCAATGACACGGTTGAGTTGAGTGCATTTCTCCTGTCAAGCGAAGGGGAAGACTTGGCTGCTCTTGCCAAAAGCCTTGCTTCTTCAACGTCGGACGCGGTTTTTGCCTTGGGTACCCTTGCCGCAAACCTCTGTGTAGCGTCTGGCGGAAATGGGGCAGATGATGGTGTCGCCGCCCCACTCCTCGGGGATCAGGTCGTACTTGGTCAGCTGCTCCTTGATCTTGTCCGGGTTGGCGGTGGGCTTATCCATCTTGTTGATGGCCACGATGATGGGCACCTTGGCGGCCTTGGCGTGGTTGATGGACTCGATGGTCTGGGGCATGATGCCGTCGTCGGCGGCTACCACCAGAATGGCGATATCCGTGACCATGGCGCCGCGGGCGCGCATGGAGGTAAAGGCCTCGTGGCCGGGGGTATCCAAAAACGTGATGGGCTTGCCGTTGATCTGCACCTGATAGGCGCCGATGTGCTGGGTAATGCCGCCGGCCTCGCCGCTGGCCACATGGGCGTTGCGGATGTAGTCCAGCAGGCTGGTCTTGCCGTGGTCAACGTGACCCATGACCACCACCACGGGGGCGCGGGGCACCAGCTCCTCGTCCTTGTCCTGATGGTCGTCGATCAGCCGCTCCTCGATGGTGACCACCACCTCCTTCTCCACCTTGCAGCCCAGCTCCTCGGCGATGATGGCGGCGGTGTCGAAGTCGATCATCTGGCTCAGGGAGGCCATGATGCCGTTCTTCATCAGGCACTTGACCACCTCGGCGCCGGTCTTCTTCATCCGGCTGGCCAGCTCGCCCACGGAGATCTCATCGGGGATCTGCACGGTGACGGGCGTCTTCTTAATGACCTCAAGCCGCAGCTTGCGGAGACGGTCGGCCTCCTCCTGCTTGCGCTTGTTGCTGTTGAAATTGTTGTCCCGGCGCTGCTTATTGCGGAACTTCTCCTTGCCCTGGGGCGCCTGCTGGTCGCGCTTGCCGCTGCTGCGGGCGTCGGCCATGTCCTGCAGCTTCTCGTCGTACTTGTCCAGGTTCACATTGGTGGCCTTGCGGGTATCCACCACCTGTCGCTGGGGTACGCGGGACATGGGCTGCTTGGGCTGCTCGGCGGGTTTGGCGTTCCCGGCGGCAGGGGCCTGCTGCTGGGGCTTGCCGCTGCTCTGGGCAGGCGCGCTCTGGGCGGGCTTGGCCGCCGGCGCAGGCTTCTTTTCCGCGGCTTTTGCACCCTCGGCATAGATCACCGCGATGCTGCTCACCGGGTTGTGCTGGGTCAGATACTCAAAGATGAGGCTCAGCTCCCGATCCTCCAGCACCTGCATGTGATTCTTGGGCGTTTCGGCGTACTTGGTCAGGATCTCCGTGATCTCCTTCGTGGACACGCCGAAATCCTTGGCCACCTCATGCACTCTGTATTTGTTAGCGATACTACCCAAATAAAGCCACCTCCATCTCAGTTGCTCGCGCCGCTTCCGCGCCGCGCTGTGTTCTTCCTTACTTGCCGGACGGCTTCCGGCTTCCCTTGCCCTTCTTCACCGGCAGAGCGTGCTCATACCGCTGTCCGGGCGCTTCCTTCTTCTGCGGCCGCTTGCTTTTCACATCACGGCTGCTGCGTTCCTTATATACCCTGTCCGGGCGGTCAGCCCGCCGGGGCGGTCTGTGCTCCGGCTCCGGACGGCCTTCCGGCGGGTGCGCCGGTTCCTCCGGCGGCTTGGCGGCGTGAACGCGCCGCTTGCCCTGCCGCAGGTTCTTCTCGTGCTGCGCCTGCTCCTCTTTTCGCTCCCGGGCGCGCTTGGCCTTGATGTTCAGCGCCTGCGACGCCGCGCCGTAGGTCTCGCCGTCCGCCGCCGCCAGCTTCTTCACCAGCGACTGGGCGAAGCCGATGTCCGTCACTGCGCACATGGCCACGCTGGTGCGTCCCAGCGCCCGGCCGAAGGCGTCCTTATCGGCAGGGAAGGGGAGGCACAGGCAGCTGCCCGCGTGGGCAAAGCTGTACGCCCTGCGGACGGAGGACGCCGCCGCGTCCCGCGCCGTGAAGATGACCCGCGCCTTCTTGCCCCGTGCCGCCGCGCCCACAGGCTCCTCGCCCACGGCCACCGCGCCGGCGCGCAGCGCCAGTCCCAATGTGGATAACAAATGCTCTGTCACAGCGCCACCATCTGCCCTTCCAGCGCGTCATAGACCTCCGCGGGGATGGCGGTGTCGAACGCGCGCTCCAGTGCGCGGCTTTTCCGCGCCTTTTTCAGACACTCCGGATCGGGACACACATACGCGCCCCGTCCCGACTTCTTGCCGGTGGCGTCCAGCAGGATCTCGCCCTCCGGCGTTTTCACAATGCGCAGCAGCGCCTTCTTGTCCTTCATCTCGCGGCAGCCTACGCACTGCCGCTGCGGTATTTTGCGGGGCTTCTGCATAGCGGCCGCTCCTTTCTTACTCGGCGTTGGCCGCCTTGATGTCGATCTTGTAGCCGGTGAGCCGGGCGGCCAGACGTGCGTTCTGACCCTCCTTGCCGATGGCCAGACTCAGCTGGTCGGCGGGCACTGTTACGCGGCAGGCCTTGCCCTCGTCGGCCAGCTGCACGCTGACCACGTCCGCCGGCGCCAGCGCTGCGGCGATGAACTCGGCGGGATCCTCGCTGTACTTGATGATGTCGATCTTCTCGCCCCGCAGTTCATCCACGATGGCGTTGACGCGCTGCCCTCTGGGGCCAACGCACGCGCCGATGGGATCCACGTTGGGATCGTCCGACCACACGGCGATCTTGGTGCGGTTGCCCGCTTCCCGGGCGATGGAGCGCACCTCCACGGTGCCGTCGTAGATCTCCGGCACCTCCAGCTCGAACAGCCGCTTCACCAGACCGGGGTGGGTGCGGGAGATCAGCACCTGCGGGCCGCGGGTGGAGCGGCGCACCTCTACCAGATACACCTTGACCATCTGCCCCTCGTGCAGCTCCTCGCCGGGCACCTGCTCGTTCATGGTCAGCACCGCGTCGGTGGCCTCCGCACCGGTGCCGATGCGCAGCATCACGTTGCCGCTGCGGGGATCGATACGGCTGACGGTGCCGGTGAGGATCTCGTGCTGCTTGCTGCCCCACTCGTCGTAGATCATGCCGTGCTCGGCCTCACGCAGACCCTGAATGATGACCTGCTTGCCGTTGCCGGCGGCGATGCGGCCGAACTCCACGGACTCCACCGGGAAATTCACCATGCCGCCCAGCTCATTCTTGGCGGAGATACGCTTGGCATCCTCCAGCGAGATCTGGCTGGCGGGGTTCTCTACCTCCTCCACGATCTCCTTCTGGACGTACATCTTCAGATCCTTCTTCTCCTCGTCCACGTCCACCACAACGTACTCCACGCCCTCGTGGTCACGCTTGTAGGCGGTGGTCAGCGCCTGAATGATCTTGCCCATCATGAAGCTCTGGGGAATGCCCCGCTCCTTTTCCAGCATGGCAAGCGCCGCAAAAATTTCGTCACACTTCATGTCGTTTCTCCTTATATCAAGTCGTCTTAAAATTCCACCCGCAGGCGCACCAGCGCCACCTCGTTTTTCTCCAACCGCACCGGCTCCGCTGTGCCCATGTCCAGCAGCACCGCGCCGTTGTCATAGCCCGCCAGCTTTCCGGCGAACTCCTTCCGCCCGTCCTTGGGCTGATAGGTCTTTACCAGCACCGGGCTGCCCATGAACTGCTGAAAATCGCCGGGGCGCTTCAGCTGCCGCTCCAGTCCGGCGGAGCCCACCTCGAACACATAGCTGCTCTCGATGGGGTCGGCCTCGTCCAGCAGGTCGCTGACCTTGCGGCTGATGGCCTCGCAGTCCAGAATGTCCACGCCGCCGTCCTTGTCCAGATACAGCCGCAGGTACCACTGTCCCGCCTCCCGGACGTACTCCACGTCCCAGATGCGGCAGCCCTGCTCCTGCACCGCCGGCTCCGCCAGCTCCCACACGATGTCGGTGATCTTCTTCACAGGCGTCCCTCCTGATTTTAACAGATGAAAAATGCTCAAGAAAAAGAGCGGACACATCGTCCACTCCCAGTCAATACCTTACTTACACGCACAGCATACCATATAAATGCGCAAAGTGCAAGCCTTTTTCTTGAAAAACTCCCGTGAAATAGGTGGAAAAGGGTCAATTCCGTCCCGCCGTCATCCCATGGGGGGGTGGGCGGTTTGTATAACCCCCGCACCTGTAGGGCGGGGCCCGCGTGCCCCGCCGCGAGATCTGAGCTGCTTCCGGCGGGACACATGGGTACCGCCCTGCAAAGTACAGTGGCTGCACAGGGCGGACAGAGTCGTCCGCCCCTACAAAACTCCCGCGAAATAGGGGGGGAAAAGTGTCATAAACGAAGCAAGAGAGCGGCTCACGCCGCTCTCTTTATCCGCATAACGCCCCGCGACAGCAGAAACGCCGCCAGATTCACCAGCACCACCGTGGCGCCCACCGGCGTACCCCACAGGTACGACCCGGTCAGGCCGATGCAGAAGCACACCACGCTCAGCCCGGCGGCGCACAGCACCACGCCCCGGAAGCTGCGCAGCAGCCCCATGGCCGTCAGCGCCGGGAAGATCACCAGACTGGAGATCAGCATGGCGCCCATCATCCGCATGCCCAGCACGATGGTCAGCGCCGTCAGCACCGACAGAATGGTGTTGTACAGCCCCACCCGCACGCCGGTGGCGCGGGAAAAGCTCTCGTCAAAGGTGATGGCGAACAGCCGGTGGTAGAACAGGATATACAGCACCAGCACCGCCGCGCACAGCACCACGCTCAGCGCCACATCCGCCCGATCCATGGCCAGAATAGAGCCGAACATGAAGCTGTCCACGTCCGTGGTCATGCCGGTGGTCAGGCTGGTGACCACCACACCCACCGCCAGCGCCGAGGCGCTGACCACCGCGATGGCGGCGTCCGCCCCCATGCGGCTTTTCTCCGTCATCCGCAGCAGCCCCAGCGCCGCCAGGATCACCACCGGTATGGACACCGGCAGCGGCGCCCAGCCGCAGGCCAGCGCGATGCTCAGCGCGCCGAAGGACACATGGCTCAGCCCGTCGCCGATCATGGAATACCGCTTCAGCACCAGCGGCACGCCCAGCAGCGCGGCGCACAGCGCCACCAGAATACCCACCACGAACGCCCGCAGGATGAACGGGTAGGTGAACATCTCCCACAGCAGACTCATACGCCGTCACCTCCGAACCGCTTCCCCCATGGGGAGGCCAGATATTCCGCCGCCGTGCCGAAGAAGTACGTCCCGTGCCCCGCGTGGAGGATGTGGGTGGCGTACCGCAGGGCGCTGCGGATGTCGTGGGTCACCGTCACGATGGCGATGCCCTCTTTTTTGTTCAGATAGTCCAGCGTGCGGTACAGTTCCTGCGCCGCTGCCGGGTCAAGCCCCGTCACCGGCTCATCCAGTATCAGCAGCTCGCCGGCGGCGCACAGTGCCCGCGCCAGTAGCACCCGCTGCTGCTGCCCGCCGGACAGCTCCCGGTAGCAGCGATCCTTCAGCTCCAGCACGCCCAGCTTGCCCATGTTCATCAGCGCCTCGGACTTCTCCTTGGGCGTGTAGAAAAACCGCATGCCCCGGCTGCTGAGAAAGCCGCTGCGCACCACCTCCGTCACCGTGGCGGGGAAGTCCTTCTGCGCCTTCGTCTGTTGGGGCAGATAGCCGATAGCGCCGGAGCGCAGGGAGGGTGCGCGCACGATCTCGCCCGCCATGGGGCGCAGCAGCCCCAGCAGGCTCTTCACCAGCGTGGACTTGCCGCTGCCGTTTTCACCCACGATGCACACATAGTCGCCGCTGTGCACCTGAAAGCGCAGGTGCTCCCACACCGGCCTGCCCTCGTAGCCCAGCGTCACGTCCCGGCAGTCCAGCAACATCTTTTTCTCCATCAGGACAGCCCCTCCTTCAATACCGCGGCGTTGGCGGTCATCAGACTGATATAGGTCGCACCGCCGTCAAACTCCGCCCGGCTCACCGTCTGGCAGGAGTGGAACGTCCGCACCTGCGCGCCGGTGGTCTCCGCAATGGCGTTGGCCACCTTCTGGCTGCTCAGCTCGATGGTGTACACCACCGGAATGTCCTCCGCACCCACCAGATCAATGAGATACTTCAGCGTGGCCAGTGACGGCTCCGTATCTCCGGCGCAGCCGTGGAACGCCGCCCGGTAATCCAGATCATATTCCTTGCAGAAATACAGCAGCGGGAACCGGTCGCCGAACACCACCAGACGCCGCGCCGCGCCGTCCACGATGTCCCGGAACGTATGGTCCAGCGTCTGCAATTCGCCCAGATAGTCCTCCAGCCGCGCCCGGTAGCCGTCGGCGTTGTCCGGGTCGGCCTCACACAGCGTGTCGCAAATGGCGCGGCACAGCGCCATGGCGTTCACCGGCGACGTCCAGATGTGCTCGTCGTACTCGATGTCCTCCTCGTGGCCGTCGTGCAGATGGCCGTCATGGTCGTCGTGATCATGGTCGTGGTCATCGTGGTCGTGGTCGTGACCGCCCTGCATCCCCTCGGCGTACTCCTCCCGGTATGTCTCCACGCAGTCCATCATGGCCAGCCGGTAGGGGATATCCTCGCCCGCCGCGCCCAGCACATCCTCCACCCACAGCTCGCTCTCGCCGCCGTTCCAGATGAACACATCCGCCCGGCTCATGGTGATCACGTCCAGCGGTGTGGGCTCGAAGCTGTGCGTCTCCCGCCCGGCGGGTACCAGCAGCACCGCGTCCACCGTGTCGCCGCCGATCTGCCGCACGAAATCGTAGTAGGGGAACAGGGTGCATACCACCTGCAGCCGCCCATCGTCCGCCGTATCCGTCTGCCGCCCGCAGCCGGCCGCCGTCAGCACCAGCACCGCCGCCAGCAGCGCCGCCGAAAATCGCCGCATGCGCCCCACCTCCTTACACATAGTCTGCGTCAGTATACCACATCTATCGGAAAAAGGGAAGTGGGAGCCTTTGTCGAAGCGGGGAAAAAGAGCGCTCCACTGCGTGGACGGCGTCCCCGGCGTCCCGTTCGTAGGGACAAACGACTCTGTCCGCCCTCGCCCCCTACCTGCTCCATTCCTCCGCGTCGCCCAGCACCACCTGCACCGTCTCCGCCGCTGCCGGCTCCTCCTCCCGCAGCGTCTTTTCCAGCCCCGTCAGCGTCTGCAATACCCCCGCCATCTCCTTCAGCTCCTTGATGCTCACCTCGCCATCCTCCACCTGCGCGGCTGCCTGCCGCGCGGCGGTCATCAGCGCCTTCGCCACCTGCCGCAGGTATCGCCTGTCATCGATGCTCTGATCTCTTCCCCGCGTTCTTCTCCCCTTCCAGCATTCCTTCTGCGCATGCGTCCAGATGCTCTGTATCGACACGCCGTATTCCTCCGCCAGCTGCCGGTATGTGCAGTCCTCCGTCTCATATCTCGCCCGCACTTCCTCCCACGGGGTACACCTTTTAGCCATCCGCCTCACCTCCCGTCACCTCATAGGCCGCCAGTATCTGCGCCGCGAACTCCGCCAGACACCCCCGGCACACGTTCTCCCCGCTGACCCGGTAATACCGCTCCCCGCACCGCAGATCCCTGCCGCACAGGTCGCACACGCCGCACACCGCGTCCCGTTTTTCGTTTATTCTCCTGTACCTCATGTCTTCCTCCCCCTTGTGGATTTCTTCCCCATACCCGCCCGTTCCGTCCTACTCCTCCCCCGTTTCGCCCCGGAAGTTGCACACAAACGGTCAACTTTTACCCGTTTTTCCAAAAATTTTTTCTCCATTACGCCCGCACCACTGGATTTTCTCCTTCCTTCCCTGTATAATGATTATTTGTGCCGCCCTGCGGCCAATCGAGAGATATAAGGAGAGAGAACCGCCATGTCCGCCACAAAGAAACTTATGGGTCATGTATACGCCATTTTCACCATACTGGTCTGGGGCAGCTGCTTCGTCCTGACCAAGGAGCTGCTGACCGCCTACACCGCCGTGCAGATCATCCCCCTGCGCATGGGTCTTGCCTATCTGACCCTCTGGGTGCTCCGTCCCAAGACCATGAAGCTCCCGTGGAAGGATGAGCTGATGTTCATCCTCATCGGCATCACCGGCGGCAGCTTCTACTTCTTCCTGCAAAACACCGCCCTGACCTATACCTACGCTGCCAACGTCAGCATCATCGTGGCTCTGTCCCCCATCCTCACGGTCATTCTGGCACAGCTGTTCTCCCGCAGCGGCGAGCGTCTGGGCAAGTTCGTCTACATCGGCGCCGTCATCGCCATCGCCGGCGTGGTGCTGGTGGTGCTCAACGGCCAGCTGACCTTCCACCTGAACCCTCTGGGCGACCTGATCGCCCTGGCCGCCGCCCTCATGTGGGCGGTCTACTCCATTCTTATTAAGAAGTACACCGAGCGGTACGACAATTTCCTCGTCACCCGCCGCGTCATGCTCTGGGCGTTCCTCACCGCTGTACCCCTCATGCTGCTGACGGACGGCATGCCCGACCTGACGCCCCTGTTCACCACCCCCCGCATCCTGCTGAGCTGGCTGTTCCTGGGCGTGTTCGGCAACGCCGTCTGCTTCGCCATCTGGAACATCGCCTTCCAGCGTCTGGGCGTGGTCATCACCAACAACTACCTGTACGCCTCCCCCTTCGTCACGCTGGTGGTGGGCTACCTCCTGCTGGATGAGCAGATCACCCTCATGAGCGTCATCGGCGCAGTGCTCATCACCGCCGGCGTCATCGTCGCCCTGAAAAAGCCCAAGGACGCATAATGAAGAACGCATAAAGAAAGAGGCTCCTGCGGGAGCCTCTCTCTTTATACCCTTCGTATGCCCCGCCGCCTCTCTACCAACCACAAAAGCGCGCCCCGACGGGGCGCGCTCCTGCTTGTTCCGTTATCGCTCATTCATGCCGGAATATCTTCTTCTCCAACGCGAAAATGCGGGGTGAGAAGGTACCCAGCTCCATCGTCTCATACGTCTCCCGGTATATCTCCATCCGGCTGTCCACCGAGTCGATCAGGCTCAGCAGCTCCGCCTCGGCGCACAGCGGCCGCACCGCCGCGCCGAACTCCGGCTCGCCGTGGTGGGAGAGGATCAGGTGCTGCAGCAGCACGGATTTCTCCTCCGGTACGCCCAGCCGCTGCGCCGTCTCCGCCGCCTCCTGCGCACCCATGACCAGGTGCCCCAGCAGCTGCCCCTTAACGGAGTAATCCGTGGCCAGCCCCAGCTGCGAGAACACGAACTCCCGCTCCTTGGCCATGTCATGCAGTAGCGTGCCGCACAGCAGCAGGCTCCTGTCGATGGTCTCCGGGTACATGCCCGCCAGGAAATCGGCGATCTTCATCATGTTGGCGGTGTGCATCAGCAGCCCGCCCAGAAAGGCGTGGTGCACGCTCTTGGCCGCCGGGATAGCCGCCAGCGCCTCGCCGTGAGCGTCCAGCATCTCCTCCGCCACCGCGCGGTAGTCGCCGTCCTCGATGGACGCCGCCCAGCGGCGCAGCTCGTCCATGGCGGCGGTGCGGTCGATGGGCGCGGTGGGCACCAGCGCCGCCACGTCCACCGGGTCGTCCTCCGCCGCCAGACGGATACGCCCCGCGGTGAACTGTACGGTGCCCCGGTATTCACCTGCGGTGCCCCGCACCTTGACCACCTTGCCCTCGTCACCGGTGCCCAGCGGCCCCGTATAATCCCACACCTTCAGCTCTATGGTGCCGGTCTTGTCCGACAGTGCGCCGGTCAGGAACGGCTTTCCGTTGGCCGCCACCTTGGGATTGGCAGACTTTAATATATAGTAGCCCTCCACCTCGTCGCCGGGCGCAATGGCGCTGATGCGTTTGTTGTATTCCATGCAGCTTCTCCTCCCCAAATTTTCTTCCACAGCATGATACCACATCCGCCGGAATTGAGCAAGCACATCCCCCTTTTTACGGCAACGTTCCCACCAGACAAAAATTCTGGTTCCCTGACGCAGTTTGTATTTTGGTTCGTGACAGGAAAACTTGCAGAATTCCCCCATTGTTAAGAATTTTTACAAGTTTCCTTTCACGACGCTTCTTAACATGATTCGACGCTTTATTTATGAAATTTTTATGTCTAACGTGAAAACATTAACGTGCAATTTATTTACTCGGTGCTATAATCTGAGCATGATTTTTCGGGGCGATCCGGACGTCCCGGAAAGAGAAAAATCACTTGACAAAGGAGTGTGTTTTTGTGCTGACATTTATCATCGGTCTGGTCATCCTGATCGGCGGTGCCGCTCTGTACGGACGCTTCTGCGAGAAAGTATTCGGACCCGACGACCGCAAAACGCCTGCCTATACCAAGGAAGACGGCGTTGACTATGTCCCCATGAAGGGCTGGAGAAACAGCCTCATCAACCTGCTGAACATCGCGGGCACCGGCCCCATCATCGGGCCGATCCAGGGCATCCTCTTTGGGCCCATCGCGTTCCTGACCATTCCTATCGGCAACATCATCGGCGCAGCCGCTCCGCTGCCGATGCTGGTTCCGCTGCTGCTGGCGGTGGGGCTGGGCGTTCCGGCGCTGATGTATC
>OIXU01000724.1_pt1 | contig 11277 bp, 11 predicted proteins | sample 1587921 | NCBI WGS metagenome assembly OIXU01 (sample SAMN03283238) | human gut metagenome | biome: human-associated habitat; material: feces | host: Homo sapiens | place: Peru | collected 2012
CGGGCGGCGAGGCACGAAGCGGAGCGCATCCCCTATTTTTTAAGGATGCCAACGGCATCCTTAAAAAATAATCACGTCTTGATCCCCATCGTCTCCCACTTGCCGCTGCGGTAGCGCAGGAAAAAGATGACACTGCGCACCGACCAGTCCACGATCGCGTGCGCGAACCATACGCCGATGACGCCGTAGCCCATGTATTTGCCCAGCACATACGCAAGCAGCACGCGCACGACCCACATCGTCAGCATGCTGGCGAGCATCGTGAACTTCGCGTCGCCCGCCGCACGCAGGAAGCCCGGCACCATAAACGCCGGTACCCAGATGAAGATGGATGAGATGCCGTGGATCAGCGTGACCGTGACGGCGAGCTTCTCCGCCTCGGGAGAAACATTGTAGACGCGCATGATGAGCGGCAGCAGCGCGATGATCGTCAGGTTGACGGCCGCCATGATGCCGTACGTCCACTTGGCGATCTTTTTGAGGTATGCGCGCGCCTGATCGAATTCGCCCGCGCCGACGCACTGGCTCACGACCGCGGCAAGGCCCAAGTTGATGGCCTGACCGGCAAAGCAGTTGAAGTTTGCGATGGTGTTGCCGATGGCGTTGGCTACGATCGACGCCGTGCCAAACGTGGAGATCAGGCTGAAGAGCACCAGCCGCCCCAGATGGAACATGCCGTTTTCCACGCCGCTCGGCACGCCGATGTAGAAGATGTTCTTCATCAGGCGCATGTCCAGACGGAATGCGCGCACATTGGAGAGGTGCAGCGTCAGCTTGTCGTTGAAGAGCATGCCGAGGATCACCGCCGCCGCAACCGTGCGGGACACGAGCGTCGGGATCGCAACGCCCGCCACGTCCATGCCGAAACCGAAGATCAGAATGGCGTTGCCCGCCACATTGATGCCGTTCATCAGCAGCGAGACCTTGAGAGAAATGTCGCTTCTGCCCATCGTGCGCCAGAGCGCCGCGCCGCCGTTATAGAGCGCAATGCCGGGAATGGACGCCATTACATATAAATAATAGGTATTCGTCGCCGCCATGACGTCCGGCTCGATGTGGCCGAACATCACCGTCAGGACCTGCGCGCGAAACAGATACAGCAGCGCTACAAAGAACACCGACACCGCGGCCAGCAGCGCAATGAGCTGCTGGCCTGCATGGCAGGCGTCCTCTTTCTGCCTCTGCCCGATGTACTGTCCCGCGACAGCCGCGCCGCCGGTCGCCATGGCGGAGAAAATGTAGATCATCAGCGCGCTGACGCTGTCCACGAGCGACACCGCCGAGATCGATGCATCGCCCACGGTCGCGACCATCAGCGAGTCAGCAAGTCCCACCGTGATGGCCAAAAACTGCTCGAGCAGCAGCGGCCACATCAGCGCGACGAGCTGGTGGTTCGTAAACATCATATCCTTGTCAGCGCGCACCGGCGCTGCCAGCTTGCCCATGCTTTCACTCTCCTTGTATCGTTTGAGCCTGTATCATAAGCCATTTGCCGTTGTTTGTCAACGCCGCGTCAAAGAAGATACGGCTTCAGTGCCGCGCCCCAGACCTCGACAAGCTTTTCCTTCGTCCATCTGGCGTTAGCCGGCGAGGTGGAGGGAAGCTGGACGGCCTCGCGCCCGAGCTTCGCGCGGCAGTATTTTTTATAGCAGGCGTAGGACGTGCCGCCGTTGCAGAAGATGCGGCGGACCGGCGCGGCGTCCAGAATGCGCGAGAGGTCGTTCGGCGCCACGTTCGTGATGCTCGCGTCGGACGAGCCGGCAATGTCGCAGGAGGCGATGACGTCCCACAGCGCGACGCCATGGCGCAGGAGCAGGGACTTCTTTTCCGCCGCCGTCTGCGGCGTCTCCTCGCCGAGCACGGCGGCGAGCACACGCCAGAAGCGGTTTTGCGGATGGCCGTAGAAAAACGCCGCCTCGCGCGACTTCACCGAGGGAAAGGAGCCGAGGATCAAGATTCTGCTGTTTTCGTCGTATACCGGCGCGATGGTATGGAGCTGCGGCTGCTTTTCCATGGCGGTCCCTCCTTGCTTTCTCGCGGCTATCGTACCACGGCGGCGGAGAAAAAACAAGCGGGCGCGGCGGAAACCACCGGAGGAGGGGCGAGAGCCCCTCCTCCTTTCAAACGAGCGGCAAGGCAAGGTCATGCCGCCGCGCGTCTGAAGGTATCATGTGCGGAAATCCGCAAAAAATACGCTTTGCCATTTCCGCAGGATGTGCTACAATAGGTTCATTCTTATCTTTTGCCCGCGGGAGGAGCCGCCATGCAGCCTTTGGCACATTTCAAGACCATCACGCATCATCGGCACCTGGTGTGCAGATACTGCTTTCGTCTCGGCCTTTACCGGCAGGGACTGCTGCACGACCTGAGCAAGTACGCGCCCTGCGAGTTCTGGCGCGGCGCGAAATATTACCAGGGCTACCGCAGTCCGAACGACGCCGAGCGCAAGCAGAACGGCGTGAGCCTTGCCTGGCTGCACCACAAGGGACGCAACCGCCATCACTTCGAGTATTGGATCGACTACTGCATCGGGGAGGACGGAAAGCCATACATGGGCGGGTGCAAAATGCCGCTGCGCTATGTCGCCGAGATGTTCTGCGACCGCATCGCGGCGTGCAGGACCTACCTCAAGGACAAGTACACCGACGCCGCGCCGTATGACTACTATATCCGCTCGAAGAGCCATATCCTCATCCACCCCGAGACGAGCGACGCCATCGAGGCGATGCTGCGCGTGCTCCGCGACGAGGGCGAGGACGCCGCGTTCGCCTACGTTCGCGGCCTGCTGCGGGAGGAAAAGGAAAGAAAATAGGCAAAAACCGCTTTTTCCGCGTTTTCTCCCTTGCATTTTCTCATTTACAGGAGTAGACTATTTATCGAATTTTGCAATAGGACGGACACAACTGCTATGAGCCACCCCTACAAAACGAGGTCGGGCGGGGCGACGGTCACCATTTTTGTGCCGTATGACTGCCGCAACCACTGCCCTTTCTGTATCAATAAAAAGGAATATGCCGACTGCACCGGCTTCAGCGTCGAGGCGATTCTGAGGTCCATTGCCGTGATGGACGCCATCACGCCGGAATGCGACTTCGTTTTCACCGGCGGTGAGCCGTTCGCCCAACTGGGCGACCTGCAGCGGATGCTCGACGCGATCCCCGGGACGCACAAGGTGTATATCAACACCACCTTCCCCGTGCAGCCCCACTGTCCGGCGGAGGAGATGCTGGCCTTCACCCAGCGGAACAAGGACAAGATCACCTGCATGAACATCTCCCGCCATCTGGTGAAGTATGTGGAGGAGTCGCCGGACGAGGTCATCGCCCGCATCGCCTGCCCCACGCGCATCAACTGCGTGCTGTATAAAAACTATCCCGCCGCCAAGCTTACGGACTATGTGGAGCGGTTCCTGCCCTACGGCATCCCCATTCAGTTCCGCTATGACTACACGGAGACCACGCCGGAGAACCTCTACGAGGAGGACAACGACCCCATTTTGCAGGATCTGAGGAAGACCTTCACCTACATGGGGCTGGACGGCTGCCGTATGCGTAACGGCTTCCACTTTGTCTACAAGGGTCTGCACATGACCTACCACAAGACCTTGCCCTACTCCACCATCACGGAGACGGATGAGAATGGCGTCACCTACGACATCCTCTACGACATCCTCATCAAGCAGAACGGCGAGATCCACTCCGACTGGACGGGCGTAAAAATGGACGTGGACGCCTACCGCAAGGTGGTGTTTGAGCCATACGACCTGAAAGTCCTGAACGGCACGGTGGACTATTAATTAAATAAAAACAAGGCACAGCACGCCGTACAGGGTGCTGTGCCTTATTTTATCCGTATGAAAAGCCTCGCAGAGCTCGCGTCCGCAGACGCGAAAAATTAAAATCATTTTTCACCGCGACCTGCGCGTGGGGAAAAATACCTCTCAGACTGCAAGTGTGGAATTTTTGCGCTCCGCGCAAAAATTATGCGCGCAGCAGGCTGCAAGCCCTTTTGGCAGAAAAAACGAAGTTTTTTCGCCAACCTCACTCCTCCGACGGAGCCTATCCGTCGGGGATAACTTTTTATTTATAACCCTTGTCATTCCGAGACCAGTCCGCAGACTGGTCGTGGGAATCCGTAATACCCCTTGCATAAAGGGCAAAGAAAACGGACTGTCACAACCGCAGCAAGAATTTTCGCCGGTTACTCGATCAAAAGCTGCGCAATCTGCACGGCGTTGGTGGCGGCGCCCTTGCGCACCTGGTCGCCGCAGCACCAGATGTTCAGGCCGTTGTCGCTTGTCAGGTCGTCCCGAATGCGGCCGACGAACACGGTGTCCTGGTCGCTGGTGTCCAGCGGCATGGGGTACTGCTTGTTCTTCAGGTCGTCCACCAGCCGGCAGCCCGGGGCGGCGGCGATGAGCTGGCGCGCCCGCTCCACGGAAATTTTCTCCTTCGTCCGCACCACGATGGACACGCTGTGGCTGCGCACCACCGGCACCCGCACGCAGGTGCAGCTGACCTTCAGCTCCGGCAGGTGCATGATCTTGCGCCCCTCGTTCTGCATCTTCATCTCCTCGGAGGTGTAGCCCTCGAAGGCTTCGCCGCCGATCTGGGGGATGACGTTGTAGGCGATCTGATACTGGAAGACCTTCGGCTCGTAGCTCTTGCCCTCCCGCAGCGCCTCCACCTCGTTCATCAGTTCGATGGGGCCGCCGGCACCGGCGCCGGAGGTGGCCTGATAGGAGCTGGCCACGATGCTCTCAATAGGGCTGTCCTGATTCAGCGCGTTGATGGCCACCAGCGACACGATGGTGGTGCAGTTGGGGTTTGCGATGATGCCCTTGTGCTTTTTGGCGTCCTCAGGGTTGATTTCGGGGATCACCAGCGGCACGTCGGGATCCATGCGGAAGGCGCTGGAGTTATCCACGAACACGGCGCCCGCTTTTACGATGGCGGGGGCGAAGCGCTTGGCGATGTCGTTTTCCGCCGCGCCCAGCACGATGTCCATGCCGCGGAACGCCTCGTCGCAGGCCGGCTCCACCGTCAGGTCCTGCCCCTGCCACTGGATCTTCTGCCCCGCCGAGCGCTGGGACGCCAGCAGGTGCAGCTCCTCCACAGGGAAGTTCCGCTCCGCCAGAATTTTCATCATTTCCCGTCCCACGGCGCCCGTTGCGCCCAGAATGGCTACCTTGTATTTCTTCATGGTTCGTTCCTCCTTTATTTCACAAAGCTGTCATACAGCACCCGAATGGCGCCGGCGAAGTCCTTGTTGTCCACGCCCACGATGATGTTCAGTTCCTCGGGGCCTTGGGTGATCATGCGGATGTTGATGCCGTTTTCGCCCAGAGCGGCGAAGATCTTGCCGGAAATGCCGGGCTTGAAGGCCATTTTCCGACCCACCGCTGCCACGATGGCCATGTCCTCGGTGACATGGATGGTGTCGGGCTTGAGGGCTTTCTGGATCTCCCCCAGGATCTGATACTGGCAGGGGCGCAGCTTGTCCGCCGCCACCACCAGCGAAACGCTGTCAATGCCGGAGGGGAGATACTCCACCACCAGCTGATATTTTTCCAGGATCTCCAGAACGCGCCGCAGCACGCCCACCTCGTTGCTCATGCCGTTTTTGGTGATGGTGATGACGGAGAAATTCTTGCGTCCGGCGATGCCGGTGATGAAGCTGCTGTCCGCCTTCTCCTCCGGCTCGTCGAAGGACTCACGGATCATGGTGCCGGGATGGTCGGGCTGGTTGGTGTTGCGGATGTTCAGGGGAATGTTCTTCTCCCGCACGGGGAAGATGGTGCCCTCGTGGAGCACCTGCGCGCCGATGTAGCTCAGCTCCCGCAGCTCGGAGTAGGTGATGCGCTCAATGGGCAGCGGATCCTTCACGATGCGGGGGTCGGCCATGAGGAAGCCCGACACGTCCGTCCAGTTTTCATATACGTCCGCGTCCAGCGCTGCCGCCGCCAGCGCGCCGGTGATGTCGCTGCCGCCGCGGGTGAAGGTCTTGATGCTCCCGTCGGGCATGGTGCCGTAAAAGCCGGGGATCACCACCCGCCGGCCGGAGGCCGCACGGGAGAGCGCCTCGTAGCTCACCTCCTGATCCACCGTGCCGTCCAGCTTGAACCGCAGCCACAGCTCGCTGTCCAGAAAGTCGTAGCCCAGATAGTCCGCCATGAGCCGCGCAGCAAAATACTCGCCCCGGCTCACCAACTCGTCCTGACTGATGCCCTTGTCCATCTTTTTCCGCAGGGCGTCAAACTCGGACTCCAGATCGGTCTTCAGCCCCAGCTCGTCCCGAATCTCCATGTAGCGCGAGCGGATCATGTCGAACACGCTGTCACAGGCCACGCCGTATTTGAGGTGCGCGTGGCACAGGTACAGCAGATCCGTCAGCTTGTGGTCGTCGGAAAACCGCTTTCCCGCGGCGGACACAATGACCACCTTCCGGCTGGGATCGGCCTGCACGATACTCTTTACTTTTTCAAACTGCTTGGCGTCCGCCATGGAGGAGCCACCGAATTTCAGCACATTTAACATTTTTTTCGCCTGCTTTCCTGTGTTTTTATGCAAGATTTTCAATCACGATGACAAAAATCTATTTTTTGTCTTTCACAAAAAAACACTTGCTTTTTTGTTGGGGACAGTGTATCATATCGTTATGCAAAATGCAAGAAAAAGATTGGAGAAACTTGTATGAAATATCAAAGCACTCGCAATCGCGCTCTCACGGCGTCTCCCGCCGAGGCCGTGCTGGCAGGCATTGCGCCGGACGGCGGCTTGTTTATGCCCGAAGCCATCCCCAGCATGGACTGGCAGGCGCTCCTGCAGGAGGACACCCTCACCATGTCCGCCCGCATCCTCTCGGCGCTGCTGCCGGACTATCCGGACATGGACGCTCTGGTGCATCGGGGCTATGCGGGAAAATTTGAAACGGAGGAGCTGACCCCAGTGGTGCCCGTGGGCGGGCGCTATGTGCTGGAGCTGTTCCGCGGCCCCACCAGCGCCTTCAAGGACGTGGCGCTGAGCCTGCTGCCCCTGCTCATCAGCGAGGCGCGGAACATTTTGGGCGTGAAGGACGAAATGCTCATCCTCACCGCCACCTCCGGCGACACCGGCAAGGCGGCTCTGGAGGGCTTTCACGACGTGGCCGGCACCAAGATCATCGTCTTCTACCCCCACGGGGGCGTGTCCGCCGTGCAGCAGGCGCAGATGGTGACCCAGGAGGGCGGCAATGTGAAGGTGTGCGCCGTCCGCGGTAATTTTGACGACACTCAGACCGGCGTGAAGAAAATTTTCGCCGCCTGCGCGGAAAAGGAGCTTGCCGGCGTGCGGCTCTCCTCCGCCAACTCCATCAACATCGGCCGCCTGGCGCCCCAGATCGTGTACTATTTCAAGGCCTACGCCGATCTGGTGCGCTGCGGGCGCATCCAAATCGGCGAGCCGGTGCATTTCTGCGTGCCCACCGGCAACTTCGGTGACATTCTGGCGGGGTACTTCGCCAAGCGCATGGGCTTGCCCGTGGGAAAGCTCATCTGCGCCTCCAACCGCAACGACGTGCTCACGGAGTTCCTCTCCACCGGCGTGTATGACAAGCGCCGCACCTTCTACAAGACCACCTCCCCCTCCATGGACATTCTGGTGTCCAGCAATCTGGAGCGCCTTCTGAGTCTGCTGACGGGGGATGATGCCTATGTGGCCGGCCTCATGAAGCAGCTGAATGAGCGGGGGCATTATAAGGTGTCCGACGAGCTTCTCAAAAAGCTCAAGGCGGAGTTCTCCTGCGGCTGCTGCGACGATGCCGCTGCCGCCGAGACCATCGGCAGGCTCTGGGCGGAGGAAAACTATCTCTGCGACCCCCACACCGCCGTGGCGTGGAACGTGGCGGAGCAGTTCGGCAAGACCTGCTCGGACGGCGCGCCCGTGGTGGTGCTCTCCACCGCCAGCCCCTATAAATTTCCCGCCGCCGTTCTCTCTGCTCTGGGGCAGAAGGCGGGCGAGGACGAGTTCGCCGTCATGGAGGAGCTGCACGCCCGCACCGGCGTGCCCGTTCCCAAAAATCTGGCCGCTCTGCGGGAAAAGCCCGTGCGGCATAAGGACGTCATCGGTCGGGAGGACATGCTGGCCTATGTGCTGGAAAAGGCAGGTGAGGCGCAATGGTGACCGTTCGCGTGCCCGCCACCACCGCCAACTTAGGCCCCGGCTTCGACACCCTGGGGCTGGCGCTGGCGCTCTATAATACCCTGACCTTCGAGGAGGTGCCGGAGGGTCTGTTCTTCGACGGCGTGGAGCCGGAATACGCCACGGAGGAGAATCTCGCCGTGATCGCCTATAAGGCTGTGCTTTCCAAGCTGGGTCTGCCCATGTCCGGCCTGCGGGTGAGCATCAGCGGCGATATTCCCATCTGTCGCGGCCTCGGCAGCAGCGCCGCCCTCATCGCCGCCGGTGCCGCCGGCGCCAACGCAAATCACGGCTCCCCCCTCTCCCGAGAGGAGCTGCTGGCGGTGTGCAACGCCATTGAGGGGCATCCGGACAATCTGGCTCCCGCCATCTTCGGCGGCTTGGTGGCCTCTTTTGTGGAAAACGGCCGTCCCTACATCGCCCGCTACAGCCTGCACCGCAGCCTGCGCTGCACGGCGCTGATACCGGACTTCCAGCTCTCCACCCATCTGGCGCGGAGCGTGCTGCCCGAAAAGGTGCCGTATTTCGACGCCATCTACAACGTCTCCCGCACCGCCGTGCTGCTGAAGGCGCTGGAAAACGGCGACACGGAGACCATCTCCGTCGCGCTGCGTGACCGGCTGCACCAGCCCTTCCGGCGCACGCTGATCGCCGGCTTTGACGAGGCGGAGCAGCTGGCAAACGACTGCGGCTGCGTGGCCTTCTTCATCTCCGGAGCGGGGCCGACGCTGCTGTGCCTCTCCGCCGACCCCGACTTTGACGCGCGGCTGGCCGCCGGACTCCCCACCCTCTCCGGCCACTGGCGGCAGCTGCCCATGGCCGTGGATCACGAGGGGCTTACCGTTTCCTGACGGATACCGAATTTAATTCTCTTTGCGGCAGAACGCATTATGCCGGCGTTCTGCCGCTTTCATTTTATAATAAAAAAACGGGGCGGGAGCCGCAAAGGGTTCCCGTCCCGATCCTTTTATCTGGCTGCCAGATACACCGCCAGCGCCGCCTGCAATAGAAACATCACCGGCAGACCGATGCGGAAATACCAGTGCCTCGTCTTGTGGTGAAAGGTCGCCATGCCGAGGATGCCGCCCGCGCTGCCGCCCAGCAGGGGCAGCAGCAGAAGCGTCTTTTCCGGAATGCGCCAGCGCCCCTTTTTGGCGCGGCTCTTGTCCACGCCGTACAGAATAAACGTGACGACATTCACGCCGGCCAGCCACACCAGCAGGACGGCTCTTACCGCCACATTCATCCCTGCTGCTCCAGCTTGCTCAGGGAGCAGGCGATGGCGGAGGCCACGCGGGCATTGTTGAACACCAGCTGGATGTTGCTCTCCAGACTGTCGCCGCCGGTGAGCTCCTTCACCTTGGCCAGCAGGAAGGGGGTGGTCTCCTTGCCGTGTACGCCCTTGGCCTTGCACTCGGCCACGGCCTCGTCGATGGCCTTGTTAATGATGGCGGGATCCATGGAATATTCCTGGGGGATGGGGTTGGTCACCAGCAGACCGCCTTCCTGCCCCAGCACCTGCTTGACGTGGAAGGCCGTGGCCACCTCGTCGGGTGTGTCCAGCTCATAGTCCACGCCGAAGCCGGAGGAGCGGGTGTAGAAGGCGGGCAGCTCCTTGGTGCCGTAGCCGATAACGGTGACGCCCTTGGTCTCCAGATACTCCAGCGTCAGCCCCAGATCCAGAATGGCCTTGGCGCCGGCGCAAACCACCAGCACGGGGGTCTTGGCCAGCTCCTCCAGGTCGGCGGAGATGTCCATGGTGGTCTCCGCGCCGCGGTGCACGCCGCCGATGCCGCCGGTGGCGAAGACCTTGATGCCCGCCATGGCGGCGATCATCATGGTGGTGGTCACGGTGGTGGCGCCGTCCCGCTTCTCCGCCACCAGAATGGGCAGGTCGCGGCGGCTGGCCTTGGTGACGCCCGCGCCGGTCTTGCCCAGATAGTCGATCTCCTCCGGCGTCAGGCCGTCAGGATACCACTCCTCCACCTGCGGCACCCGGATGGTAAAATCGCGGATGCCGATGCGCTGCAAAAGCTCCTGCCGCCGGGGAGAGCCGGAGGCCAGTACGATTTTTGCCATACCGCTCACCGCCCTGTGGAGCCGAAGCCGCCTGCGCCCCGGTCTGTCTCGTCCAGCTCGCTGACTGGCACCACCGTGGGCCGCACCACCGGCGTCACCATCAGCTGGGCAATGCGGTCACCGTCATGGATGGTGTAGTCGGTGTCGGACTCGTTGAAAAGGGCCACCCGCAGCTCGCCGCGGTAGTCACTGTCGATGACGCCCACGCCGTTGGCCATGGTGATGCCGTGCTTGGAGGCAAGGCCGCTGCGGGCGCAGATCAGCGCTACATAGTCGGCGCTGGGCAGGGCAATGGCCACGCCGGTGGGCAGCACCTGCCGCGCTCCGGCCTTCAGGGTCACGTCGCCCTCCAGGCAGGCGCACAGATCCATGGCGGCGCTGCCGGGGGTAGCGAAATGGGGCGCGGGAATGGTATCGCCGATCTTGGGCGACAGGGCTTTTATCTTTAAGATCATGGTTTTCTCCTGATTTTTGATTACGGATTGTAGAAAATTGGATGGATAATACGGAACGGAGCGGGGGCTCGAGCTTCGGCGGCCTGAGGGCAGGCCGCCCTACGCATACTACCGATAGAACTCCGTAGGGCGCGATGCCCACATCGCGCCGCACAATAGACATAAAACACTCCCTCACTCCACGCCGCGGTAGAACAAGCCTCTTGTAAACTCCTCCGGCGTCCAGTCGCCCTCGTCCTGATAGCGGCGCAGCACCGCGTCGCACTGGGTGGGACTCTCGGTGGTGAACCGCAGCCGGGCCCAGGTCAGGCCGCAGCTCCGCCACTCCGGCTTGTCCGCCAGAAACAGCGTGCGGCTGTTCTCGATCTCGCACCGGCAGCCGTACTGCCCCAGCAGGGGGAACCGCGCCCCGGTGCGGTCGGTGAGGGCGTTCTCCCCGTCGCACAGCCGCTTGTCGCCGCGGCAGTTCCCGGCGTTGCCGGTCATGCAGTTTTCCGTGACCATCAGCGGCAGGCGGCCGTACACGATGCCCTCGCAGGGCAGGTACTTCCGCAGCTCCCGCACCT
>OIXU01000725.1_pt1 | contig 11270 bp, 8 predicted proteins | sample 1587921 | NCBI WGS metagenome assembly OIXU01 (sample SAMN03283238) | human gut metagenome | biome: human-associated habitat; material: feces | host: Homo sapiens | place: Peru | collected 2012
GATGCACTTCGCAATGCGGTCTCTCTGGGCGGCGACAGCGACACCCTTGCCTGCATCACCGGCGGCATTGCCGAAGCCTTTTACGGGATGCCGTCTGAATTGCAGCAGGAAACCTTGAAGCGTCTGCCGGAGGAGATGCGGGCAGCGTATGAGCTGTTCCAGTAGAACTTTGAGCGAAGGATGTGACACCGTCAGTGCTGCACAGACCCAAGCTGTATTTAAAAAACTGAGGATCGTACCGGAAGAACAGCAAAACACCCGCCTGCGTATTGTGTGCAAAGCACAGTACATGGGCGGGTGTGGTTTTGTTGTGGTTTGTTCGCACTGTCAGAACAGGTCGAAACATAATTTTTGTGGAGTTCCGTCCAGCAGATACCGGATATAGAGACGGTCGTTTTCCGCTTCTGCCTGCACCTGCGTGGCGTGATCAAAGAGGGTGCGCAGACGGCGGTACTCTGCCCGCTGCGCATCCGTGTAGTGAGACGGCATATCCGAGGTAAGGAACACATTGCCCAGCAGGGCATTGATTGTGGCAAGGGTGCGTTTTTGCTCTGCCGTCAGCTTGCAGTTTTCCTCCCGGAGGAAGAACACATCCGGGTCGCTGCCGTAGGCACGGTCATTGAGCTGACGCCGGAACACCGTGTTGTTCAGTGCCTGCTTTGTGGACACCCGCTCCCGGTGGAACAGGCGCATATACCACACATCGTCCCAGTCCAGCCCTACGTCACAGCTGACACGGCAGTAATCCACCAGCCCGAAAGCCGGCATCACCGGTACGCCGCAGCCGAGAATCTGCTTTTGCCCGCACCAGCTGCGCAGCAGCTCCATGGCACGGTACATCCGGGCTGCCCGGCTCTCGCGGGCGTTGCCAAAGGGGGCAGCGCCGTACAGAAAATCCAGCTTGACAAGGTCGAAGCCCCAGTCGTTCAGCACCCGGTCGAACACCCGGCGCAGATAGTCCAGCACGGCCGGGTTGTCGATATCCAGCGCATAAAAGCTGCTCCAGTTGCTGCCGCAGCACCACGGTTTGCCGTCCACTTTCAGCAGCCAGTCCGGGTGCTGCCGGAAAAGGGCGGAGTTCTTTTCGCACACAAAGGGTGCAAGCCATAGCCCGGCCTGAAAGCCAGTGGCATGAATTTCCTCCACCATGCCTTTCAGCCCGTGGGGGAATTTCTGTGCATCTGTTTCCAGCCAGTCGCCCACCTTCGGCTCCCAGCCATCATCGATCTGGAACAGGTCTCCCGGGCAAAGCAGGCTGCGGCATCCGGTCAGGTCCTCCCGGATGGTGTCCTCGGTGATGTCCTGATAGCGGTTGTACCAACTGGAATAGCCTGCCAGCTTCTTCTCCGTCCGAGGGCGTATGCCCATGGCATGAAACCAGCCGTCGAACACCTCGGTCTCGCCGCCCTCGGCAAAAAACAGGTCGAACAGAGCAAAGCTGCCGCCGGGATGCTCCACCCCGGCGCAGTCACGCTCCAGCGTCAGCAGGGCTTTGCGGCTGTCGTAGCGGAGGATGGTGTAGCCCGGCTTCTCGTCCAGCGATGCCACCAGCCGGAACTGTGTGCCCTTGCGGAAATAGCAGTAGGAAAAGCCGTGGCTCTGCCCCTTTTGATGCCCATAAGGCGCAAAATGATAATCGCCGTAGCGGTCAAAGGCGTATTTTTTGCGCAGAAAGCCGGGGATGTGGTCGGTGCCGCGCAGCTTGCCGTTCCGGTCCAGCTCCGGGCTGTAGGTCCATGTCTGGTAGCCGTTCATGAACAGACGCTCGTCTGCTTCCATCGTCCACGGCAGCGCGGCACACACGGTTTTCAGCGTCCCGGCAGGCAGGTCAGCGGAAAGATGCACCGCACCGCAGCCCGGGTGCACCGGGGCATCGCCCTGCCGCACGCCGCCGGTGGTCTCTGCGTACCAGTGCAGCATTTCAGTCATGGTGCGTTTCCTCCCCGTGGAGCTGTGCGCTGATCTCGGCAGCGCGGGCATCGGTCAGAACGAACTTGCGGCGGAACAGCACCAGCGCACCTGCCAGCACCAGCATGGGCAGCACGGTCATCATCAGGCGCAGACCCAGCAGCGTTCCGGCGCTCTGTACTGCCACCGGGCCGGTCTCCTCCGTGTTGCCCACAAGGCCAATCAGATCCAGCCCGATGCCGGTCAGGAACACTGCTACGCCGGAGGCTGCCTTGACCACAAAGGTCTGCATGGAAAAGATAACGCTCTCCTCCCGGCGTCCAGTCTTGAGCTGACCGTAATCCACGCTGTTGGAAAGGAACAGGGTGGTCAGCACGGTCAGCATTCCGTTGCAGGCGAACACCACCACGCCCGGAATGCACAGCAGGGCAAGGCTGTGGGACAGGCCGGTCAGGCAGAACACCAGCAGCGTGCCGTAGCCGCACAGCGCCAGCACAAGGCTCAGGTGGAATACCTGCGTGCTGCTGAACTTTTTGCGCAGCAAGGGGTAAAGCACCATCATGCCAAGGATCTGCGCCGCACCGCCCACGGTGGAAAACAGGGTGTAGGTGGCTTTCCAGCCTGCACCGCCAAGGTCGTATTTGAAGAAATAGATGATGAAGTTGGAGGTAAGGTACAGCGCCGAGTTGATCAGCACGATGCTGCCTACCACTACCATAGCCTGATCGTTGCGGAACAGGGCGGAGAACATCTCCTTTACGGTGGCGGTCTTCATCTCACTGGGGGTGGTTTCTTTCATGGAAATGCAGCACACCAGCTCTGTCACTGCAAAAATTGCCGCTACGATCAATGCCACCCAGCGGAAGCCAGCGCGTTCGCTGTCGCCGCCAAGGGCTCCCACCAGCAGCATGGTGAACATGGCGATAAGAGCCGAACCAACGCCTGCACAGGTACGCCCCACCATGGAAAGGTTCTCCCGGTCTTTTGGGGTGCGGGTCACGGCGGGGATCATGGACCAGTAGGGGATATCCATCATGGTATAGGTGACGCCCCACAGGATGTACACCACGCTGAAATAGACCATCAGCGCTGCTTCGTCCAGCACCGGGGCGGCAAACAGGGCGTAGAGCACCAGCGCATTGAGCAGCGTGCCGGAAAAGATCCACGGACGGAAACGTCCCCAGCGGGTGCGGGTCTTTGCCACCAGAACCCCCATAAAGGGGTCGTTGAAGGCATCAAAGAACCGGGCTGCCATGAGCACGACGCCCACAAAGCTGGCCGAAAGCCCCAGCACATCCTGATAATAATACATGACGTAAGAAGCCGACAGGGCATATACCATATCCTTGCCCACGGCACCAATACCAAATGCGGTTTTCTGTTTCAGGGTCAGTTCCATACAGCATCCTCCTTTTCAATGGTGAACCGCAGCACAACGGGCTGGGTCTGCGGTGCAGAAACGGTCAGCAGGGCTTCTCCGGCAGTGCCCACGGTGCGCAGATAGGTTCCGGTCATGCCGCCCTCGGCAACAGCGGTCTGCGGACCCACAAGGGCGGCGCTGCCCTCCACCGCAAACTGCACCGGGAACTGTGCGTAGGGGGCTGGGGTGCCGTTCTCGTCCAGAATGTGCACCCGGACAGCCGCCATATCGTAAGTGTCTTTTTCCCGAAGAGCCGTCCGGCTGACTTTGACTTCCAAGTGCAGCTTTGCACTGGGGCAGAGGGTCACGCTGCGCACCACGTTGCCATCCTGTACAGCATCGAACCGCCAGCGGGTAGCCTCGCCGCCCCAGTTGCCGACGTACTTGCCGTAGAGGGCTACGCCATCCTCAAAGGTCATTTTGTAGTGCAGCATACACCAGCCGAATTTGACCTTGTAGGCCAGCGGCAGTCCCGCCAAGCCGTATTTTCCGGCGGCCAGCAGGCAGTCCCGCACAGCGGCTGCCTTGGCGGGGGAAAAGTGCTCCTGCGTTTCCAGCAGCTCGCCGATGGTATCGTCCATCACAAAGGGCGGGTGGGGCAGCGCCGTCCACTCGCTTTGGCGCAGGGCGGTGACAAACACATCGTTTTTGTACAGCCTTACCTGCTGGGCATTGCTGAAAACGTAGGCTGTGCCCAGCTGCCCGGCGGGGTTATCGCCGATGTCCATGGAGGAGCTGACCGCCAGCACCGGGTCAGCGTCACCCTGACTGGCATAGACTGCTGCCGCCAATTTGGGGTTGCGGAAGCTGTCCAGCACGCCGTGGTAGCAGATGCGGTCCCCGGAGCCGAAGTCCTTGTGGGTCTGGTAGTCGAACATACACCAGCCAAAGCACCCGGCGTGCTCCTTGCTGGCATAGGCGGCGTTCTGCACCCGGACGTGCCGCAGGGCGTGCTCCTGTCGATGGGAACCATCGTCAAAGGCTTTGGTGGGGTACATATGACCGTTGCATTCCGAGATGAGCAGTGCCTTGCCCATATCCGGGGTCACGTCCTTTTTGGGCTTTGCGCCGGGCGTTACGCCGTTGTGGGAAAAATCGTTGTAGGCGTAGACATCCTCCAGCAGATGGCTTTTTTCCAGATACCGCACGCCGGAGGTGGCACGGCTGGGGTCCAGCTGATGGGCGATTTGATTGGTGCGGGTGTAGAAGGCATCGTCGTCCACGCTCTCGTTGATGCGCACGCCCCACAGGATGATGCTGGGATGGCTGCGGTTTTGCAGGAGCATCTCCTGCAGCATCTCGCAGGCGGCATCCTTCCAGTTGTCGTCCCCGATGTGCTGCCAGCCCGGCAGCTCGGTGAACACCAGCAGACCCCGCCGGTCGCACTCGTCCAGAAAATATGGGCTTTGGGGGTAGTGGCTGGTGCGCACGGCGGTGCAGTGCAGCTCCTCCTGCAAAATGCGGGCATCCTCCCGCTGCAGGCTTTCCGGTGCGGCGTAACCGATGTAAGGGTAGCTCTGGTGTCGGTTCAGACCCCGCAAAAAGGTCTTTTTGCCGTTGAGATAGAAGCCATCCGCCCGGAACTCTGCGGTGCGGAAGCCAAACGTCACCTGTTTGCGGTCGATGGGTTGTCCGGCTGCGTTCAAAAGCTCTGCCACGGCATGATGCAAAACCGGGTGCTCGGTATCCCACGGCTGTGCGTCCGGGACGGAAAGCTGCATCTTCCCGGTTTCTGCCGCCTGTGCGGTCTGCTGGACCAGCAGGGTGCCGTCTGCGGTCTCCAGCCGGATGCGGACCGCCACGGCTGCGGGTGTAAGCTCTGCCGTCCACTGCACCACGGCATCATGCAGGGTGGGCGTGTAGACGAACAGATCAGTCAGGCGGCTTCCTGCCGTAGCTTCCAGCCAGACCTCCCGGTACAGCCCGCCGTAGGTCAGGTAGTCGATGACAAAGCCAAAGGGTGGAATGGTCGGGTCTTCACGGGTATCCAATTGCACGGTCAGCAGGTTTTCACCCTCCCGGTCCACAAGGTCGGTGATCTCCACCGCAAAGCCGGTGTAGCCGCCCCGGTGCTGCCCGGCAACCCTGCCGTTGACCCGCACCACTGCCTGATGGGCGGCTCCGTCAAAGCGGACAAACAGCCGGGGCGCAGCCTGCACCGGCGGCACCCGGAACCGTTTGCGGTAGCCGCAGACCATCTCGTAATCGGCGGGGGAGGCATAGTGCAGTGGCACCTCCCGGCAGGTATGGGGCAAGCGGACGGCTTGCTGTTTTGGTACAGGCAGCCCCTTGCCAAAGGCTTCCGTCCAGTGTCTTGTAAACTCCCAGTCCTCGCAAAAGCTGTGTTTCATCGCGGCAGCACTCCTTCCAGTAAAATCGAGATCATTTCCTCCAGTACAGCCACATACTGCACCCCGCTTTCTGCCAGACTGCGGTCTGCCAGAAAGCTCTCGATGGATGCGGTGATCATCTGCCGCAGCACCGGCAGGGACACCGGACGCATGACCCCCTCTGCCACAGCCTGTTCCAGCAGCGCCATGGTGGGTTCCCACCCGTTTTCCAATTGACTGCGCACCCGCGCCGCCACCACCGGGTATTTCTCGTCCAGCTCCTTCATCTGCCGCAGGTCCAGCGCGGCGTATTCTGTCGGCATGGCAATGATGACCGCCCGCAGCTTCTCCTGCAAAGTACCGCTGCCCGCCAGAATTTTCTGCTTGCAGTGGTGGATCTCCGCAAAGGCATGGTCTACCATGTCCAGCAGAAGCGCCTCCTTGGAGGGGTAAACGGTGTAGATGGTCTTTTTGCTGATGTGCAGCGGCTCTGCCACCTGTTGCATGGTGAAATGCAGCCCCTGTTGACGGAATAACTGCATCGCCTGTGTGCGCACCAGCGCATCGAGCTTTTCCTGCATGAGCGTCCTCCTTGTGGAAACTGTGCTTGCTTTTCTGGTTTCCATTCTAGTGCGGAAACCGAGCTAAATCAAGCGGTTTCCGCATTTTCTGCGTTCTGCCAAGAAAGTGCAGACATTTTGCAGCAGAATGACAAAAAGAACCCCGGCGTGCCTTGAAAGCTGCCGGGGTCTTTTGCGTGCAGGTGCTTTTCCGCAGCGGCAAGCCCTCGTCAAAACTCCGGGTGCCATTCATCCCGGATGCCAATGTCGGCACAGACGATCTTTCCGCACAGGGGCGCAGAGGCTTCTGCGATATGCAAAGGCTTATAGCTGTCGAAGGTTACGGTCAAGTCCGCATGAGCAGCACCCTCGGCAACCTCACCGGTATCCGTATTGATGCCGCTGGGCAGGTCCACGGCAAGCACAAAGGCACCGCTCTTGTGCAGACGGCGTATCAGCCCGCAGGCAGCAAGGCCGGAAGGCCGCAATTCACCATGGAACCCGGTGCCGTAGAGGGCATCCACAGCAGCATCAAAGCGCTGGGTTTCCAGTACGGAACCGTCAGTGCAGATGTGCACCGGCAGGGAGTGCAGACGCTCAAAATTGCGGATGGCGTCAGAAGTTTTCGGCTCGCCCTCGGCCAGAAAAACGGTCACGCTCCAGCCATCTTTTGCAGCGGCGCGGGCGATCACGAACCCATCGCCGCCGTTGTTGCCCTTTCCGCAGACCACCAGCAGCCTGCCGGGATGCGGGAACTGCTTTTGCAGTTCAGCGTAAGCCGCCATTCCGGCATTTTCCATCATTTGCAGGTAGGACAGACCGTGGGCATCCCCGGCTCGTTCAATTTCCTTCATCTGCGCAGCCGTCACAATGCGATGTTTCATGTTGGCACCTTCTTTCTATCTCTATTATAATGGATGAGAATGTTTGGAACAAGATGAAAGATACCGGTGCATAGAATCTGTCCCCGGAGAGTTGGAACAAGCCCTCCGGGGGCATTTTTGTTTTTCACTATCTTTTCCGCAGGGGAAAACCATGGTATACTGAACGCAACGAATCCAAAGTAATAAACCGGGAGGTACCGTTATGAAGTGGGGAATTTTAGCGACCGGCACCATTGCCAAAAAGTTTGCGTCTACGGTGGAACAGATGGGCGCAGAAGGGGAGCAGCTTGTTGCCGTGGGGTCACGGTATCTGGAAAGTGCACAGGCGTTTGCACAGCAGTACGGCATCCCCCGCTGCTATGACTCCTACGAAGCCCTTGCCGCCGACCCGGAGGTGGAGGCCATCTACGTTGCCACCCCCAACACCCTGCATTACGAAAACTGCAAGCTCTGCCTGGAGCAGGGCAAGCACGTTTTGTGCGAAAAGCCCTTTACCATCAACCCGGAACAGGCACGGGAGCTGTACCGTCTGGCGGAGGAAAAGCACCGCTTTCTCATGGAGGCGTTCTGGATCTGGCTGCTGCCGCTGTACGACCGCCTGCGCGAGATCCTTGCGGCGGGCACCATCGGGGAGCTGAAGCAGATCACCTGTCAGTACGGCTTTGTTGCCTCCGGGGCACGGAAGGACCGCAAGTTTGATTCCGGTCTGGGCGGCGGTGCGCTGCTGGATATCGGCATCTACAATCTGGGCTTTCTGCGCATCCTCACCGGACAGGACCCGGAGAAGGTGGAAACCAAAGAGGTGCACATCAACGAGTACGGCACCGACGATTACAGCCGCCTTGTGCTGACCTACCCCGGCGGCTGCAAGGCGGAGTCTGTCCAGACCATCGGGCAGGAGCTGGAGCGCAACGCCCGCATCGTTGGCACCAAGGGCAGTATTTTCCTGCCGGATTTCCAGCACGCCGAGACCATGACGCTGGAAGTGGAGGGCAAAGAGCCGGAGGTCATCCGCTGCCCGGTGGACATCAACGGCTTTGAGTATGAGATCCGGGAAGCAAGCCGCTGCGTCAAGCTGGGGCGTACCGGCAGCGACCGCTACACCCCGCAGGACAGCCTTGCCCTGACCCGTCTAATGTACGACACCCGCATGAGCTGGGGCATGAAGTTTGCGGGCGAGGTGTAAGCACACACCTTGCACAGGGGGCTTTTTACGTGCGGAGACTATGGCATACGGAGAACGAGAACTCGGAATTTGTGGAGGAGAGTAATTTGCTGGTATTAAGGCAATACCGCACAGAAAAGAGTGCCAGATACCGCCAAGTGTGATATAATAAAGCCATGGATAAAGAAACTATCATTTACGCAGAACTTGATATGAATTTGCCTGCCGCCTGCAAAATGGAGCATGATACAATCGGACATTATGCCCGTCCGGATGTACTTGAATTAAAAGTCAATGAAAAATAACAATAAAAAAACACTAAAGAAATTGGCAATCCTTGTAATAGGTTCTATAATTGCGGCTTATGGAATTACACTTGCACTGTATGCTGGATTTGGCGGAGCTACGCTTGCGGTGCTGTGGCAGGGGATTGCAAGAACATTTCACATAAGCATTGGCACAGCATCTTTTGTTGTAGCATTGGGAATGATTTTGTTTGCGCTCATTTACGATAAAAGTCAGATTCATATAGGAACTGTGTTGTACCAGATTGTATACAGTACCTGTGTAGATTTGTTTGCTAACTGCCATATTTACAGTACCTATAAGTGGATCAATTTTTTAATTATGTTGTTAGGAGTGGTTTTGTTTGCTGTCGGAACAGGACTATATGCGTCGGCATCCCTTGGTAGAGGCTCCTATGAGGCAGTCACTTTTGCTTTAGCAGAAAAAAATCACTGGCAGATTAAATTTGTCCGAATGGCATTGGATATTTTGGTTGTTGTTACAGGTGTTTTGTTTGGCGGAAAGTTTGGTGTATGCACGCTTATTACAGTTATCATTTCAGGCCCAATTATCCAATTTGTTACTCTGAAACCAAACCTTCCGGGTAGCCAAAAAAGTGCGCACTTCTCCTATCAAGCTTTTTAAGCCTTTCGAAAGGTACTATATAAACTTACTGGAGAAGCTTATGCGGCAACTACAGGAGCTTCCCAACCAAGTGCTTTTAACTTCTTAAGATACGCATTTATTTTGCGTTCCTTATTGAACTGATTATAATAATCAGCTCCTAGATCCTTGAAAACCACACCATCCTTGAGGATGTGATATATGGCTATGAGCATCGAATGTGCAACTGCAACAAGGGCACGCTTTTTCCCTCTGTGAGCGCTTATTCTCGTGAACTGCGCATAGAAATAACTGCTTTTGTTCTTTACAGCAGCGTTGGCGCAAACGACAAGCGTCTCTCGTAACAGTGCATTCCCTTTTCTGGTTTTCCCTGACTTCCTTTTATGGGCGCTTTCGTTATTGCCAGGACATAACCCTGACCATGAGGATATGTGCGAGTCTGTCGGAAATCGGCTCATGTCGGTTCCTATGACTGAAATTATGGCCTGTGCGCTCGTATTCCCAATGCCGGGAATGTCCTGTATGACTTCGGCGGCCTTCTTTTCATCGGGCTTCATGAAGTTGTCAATGTCGTCGTCCAGTTCGCCGATGATGGCATCTAGTTCGTCAAGGTGTTTTAGAAGAAGCCTCATCATCTTCTTTTGAAGATCCGACAGTACGCCGTTCAAATCATCAATAATCTGTTCCTTAGAAGCCTTCAGGTTGTGCGCTATTATCTTCTTTTCATACAGAATGTCATATTCCGCTGAGTCAATCATTTTGCCTGACAGAATATGCTCAAGTATGTTGCGGGCACTTTTGCCATTGATGTCCGTAATTGTGCCTGAAATTTTGATATTCGCACCTTCCAGCATCTTTTGCAGACGGTTCAGTTCCCTGTTCCGTTCTCCGACAAGGCTCTTACGGTAACGAACCAGCTCGCGCAGTTCCCGCTGATCTCTATCCGGGATATAACTCGCCTGAAGAAGCCCGTGCTGCAGAAGATCGGCAATCCACTCGGCATCCTTCACATCCGTCTTACGCCCTGGAACAGCCTTCATGTGGTGGGCATTCACCACCATGGCATTCAGTTCGCAGACCTCAAGGATGTTGTACAGGGGCTTCCAGTAAGAGCCTGTGCTCTCCATAGCAGTCATCTCACAGCCGCCATCCTTGAGCCAGTCGCATAACTCAAGAAGTTCCCTGGTTGTTGCACCGAAGTCACGCACCTCCTGCTGGTTGCCTTTTCGAAAGCAGGCCACGATGAGCTTCTTGTGCACATCAATACCACAACATTTGTCGTAAACCTTTTCCATAACGGCACCTCCTTGGATTAAGATTTACGGCACGGCTTCCTGTCTCTTGTTATTTTACTCTACGTCCTTATTTGCCGTATACGGCGGGACAGATGGTGGTGCAAATGAGGAAGCCACAGGTCAGTTTGACGCGCGGGCTATCTGCTCCAAATAAAAACCGACCTTCGCCGATACATATAGTATAAACCAATATGTATGGCTTTGAAATTAACAATACCTGATGCCTTGCACATTTGTTTCATTCATGGTGTAGCCACGAATCGCGGGGCATGGGAGTTTGACGCAAAACCGCCCATTTCCGAGGCAGTGACTTTATCTCCACCCAGACTTTTCTCCGTAAATCGCCCCTTCACCCCTCCGCAAAGCCAAATACTTAATGTCACAGAGTCTGAAATTTCTTAATCTGTGAAATAATCTAATGGCACAGCTCCCGGAAATCCATGATTTGTAAAAGTCACTTAATGGCACGAATCTTGAAAACGCTCTGTTTGTTACAAATCCCAGAAAATATAATGGCATCATGCTTTGAAATCTCTTCTTTGCGAAAATCATCTAATGGCGCTCGGGCCGAAAACCGCTTGTTTGTAACAAAGATCAAAAAAACTAATGGCGCAAGATTACTATAAACGGTTTTTGTGAAAACTTCAGAAATAGTCATGATCCGTGATCCGCATGCTGCCTTTCTAAAACTTCAATCACCAGGTTTTCATCAGACTTTACCCCGGTCAGGATGCATGGGCGTCGATTTTTGTTTGCACGGGGCGGGTCCGATAAGTAAATAGATAAAGGCAATTGAATG
>OIXU01000727.1_pt1 | contig 11258 bp, 8 predicted proteins | sample 1587921 | NCBI WGS metagenome assembly OIXU01 (sample SAMN03283238) | human gut metagenome | biome: human-associated habitat; material: feces | host: Homo sapiens | place: Peru | collected 2012
CGATTTTCCTTTCTCAGCTTGGAAGCGGTTCTATTCAGGGATTTGCTGTCAGCCTTGCAATCGGTGTTGTTTCTTCTGTATTTACAGCGCTGTTTGTGTCTCGCCTGATGTTCGATTTTGAGACAGATGTACTGAAGTCAACAAGAGTAAGCATCGGCTGGAGGATTAAATAATGGAAAAGAAACTTATACATTTTAGCAAATTCTTTTTGCCTGCGGCTATAATCAGTTCTGTAATTATTTTATTTGGCGTTGCTGGTTTTGTTACACGCGGAATAAATCTTGGAATTGATTTTAAGCCGGGTTTTATTGAGGAAGTAAGAATTGCACCTGTTGCAGTTGAGCTTACATATTCTGGCTCTGCGAAGGTTACGGCAGATCTTTCAAAAGACAATTTTTCTCTTATCATTTCTGGTTCTGGCGCAGATAACGAAACAAAGGTTTTTCCTTACGAAACTTATGCGACTGTAAACGATATTGCAAAAGCCTTGGGCGAAGTTGACGGAGTTTCTGCCGTTGTAAAAACAGACGGAACGGAAGATTCTTCCCTGCTGTTTGTTAATTCTGCTGTATCTACCCAGCTTTCAGTTTCGCCGCTTTTCCTTTATGCCGCGCAAAAAAATGTTTCTGCTGACGAAGTTCGAGCAGCGCTTTCTGAATTTGAAGGATTTTCTGTAAAGGCCTTGGGCGGAAATAACGGCGCAAGCTATCAGGTTCGTATGCCTGAATCTATTGGCGAGATGTCTGGAACTGAGCTTCAGAATGCGGTTCGCGCCGCTCTTGATGCCCGGTTTGGTGAAAATACAGTAACAATTGTAAAGACAGATTTTATAGGTTCAAGTTTTTCAAAAACGCTTGCAAGCAAGTCTATAATCCTTATGATTGCGACTTTTGTCTTGATCTGGCTGTACGCCGCAATCCGTTTTCACTGGGATTTCGCGCTCGGCTCGATTATTGCGCTGGTTCATGACTCATTGATTATGATTACGTTCATTGTCTGGACAAAAATGGAATTTACGGCTACTGTGCTGGCTGCAATCCTGACGATAATCGGTTATTCAATAAACGCTACCGTTGTAATTCTTGACCGGGTTCGTTCAAATCTTCGTCTTGCAAAATATGACAATTTCAAGGACATCCTTGACCACGCTCTTTCTGATACATTGGGACGCTCTATTATTACGACTGCGACAACATTGTTTGCCGTTGTATCATTGTATCTGTTCACATCAGGAAGCATAAAGGACTTTGCCCTTGCTTTGATTGTAGGTCTTGTAAGCGGATGTTATTCTTCTATTTTTATTTCAAGCGGCTTTATCCTTGTTTTAAGAAGGAACTGGAAGCCTGAATTTGGAGTTCACCATTCTTTGAAATCAGAAAAAGGCGTTCTCCAGATGGATGGAATTCAAGTCTAAGGTTGATTGAAATGTTTTAAGGCCCGGAGTATTTTTCCGGGTCTTTTTTTTGTTTATTTTAAATGGTATAACTTTTACGATGAAAGTAATTCTTGCAGATGTTCTTGGTTATTGCATGGGTGTCCGCCGTGCTGTGGAAATTGCCGCTGATTCCCTTGAAAACTGTGGTTCTAAAAAAGTTTATTCGTTCGGGCCTTTGATTCACAATAGGATTGCCCTTGAAAATCTTGCCAAAAATGGTCTTTCTGTTTTGGAGGAAAAGCAGATTCCGTTTACAGAGAAGGGAAGCCTTGTTATAATCCGGGCGCACGGTGTTCCTCCTGTTGTCTTGAAAAAACTTTCGGATTCCGGTTGTCATATTTTAAATGCGACTTGCCCAAGGGTTCTTGCAAGCCAGAAGAATGCCGAAAAATATGCGAAACTTGGTTATACAGTAATTCTTGCCGGAGATTCCAATCATGGAGAAGTTGCCGGAATTTCTGGCTATGCCGGGGAGAATTTTGTCCTTGTTCAGAATAAGGATGAGGCGGAAAAACTTCCGCCTTTTTCCGACGGGCAGAATGCGGTGCTTTTGTGCCAGACAACTTTCAGCAAGGAAGAATTTTCCCAGATTGTGGAAAGGCTTTCAAAAAAAATAAAAAATCTTAAGGTTCTGAATACCATTTGTTCCGCGACAAAAGAGCGTCAGGAGGCCCTGAAAAGGCTTTGCCCGAAAGTTGAAGGAATTCTTGTTGTGGGTGGAAAAAATTCCGCGAACACAAGAAGGCTTCTTCAGATTGCGGAAGAAAATTGTCCTAAGGCGGCTCTGATTGAGACTGCGGATGAAATCCCGGAGGAGTTTTTTGCGCTGGAGTCTGTGGGCATAACTGCCGGCGCGAGCACGCCGAATTCTGTGATTGAAAAAGTTGTCGCCGCGCTGGAAAATTAGCGGAGCGTTGTTCTCCAGTTAAAACATTTGTTGAAAGATAGTTCTTATTGATATATAATTAAGCCTATGACACGATGTTTTGCTATGTTAAAGCCCGGCGTGCTTAATCGCCGTATTGTTGGTCAAGTTATTAGCCGCCTTGAAAGCAAAGGGTTAAAGCTTGCTGGTCTGAAAATGATGCAGATTTCCGAGGAACTTGCTCATAAGCATTATGCCGAACACAAGGAAAAGCCTTTTTTTAATGATTTGTGCAGTTATATAACTTCCGCTCCTGTTGTGGCGATGGTATGGCAGGGCGATGACTGCGTTTCCCTTGTAAGAAAAGTTGTGGGAGCTACAAAACCGTCGGAAGCGGCGCCCGGTACAATCCGCGGAGATTTCTGCGCTCATACGAATTTCAATGTGATTCACGCTTCTGATTCTGATGAAAGCGCAGCGCGCGAAATAGGGCTTTTCTTTGATGAAAGCGAAATTTTTGACTGGAAAGACAGTCTTTCTGAATGGATATAATCTGCGGCTTTACCGCTAAAAAAATAATCGGAAAAATAAAATTAAGAAGGTTTTTAGTATGCAATCAAAATCGATAGGTGTTCTTGGCGGCGGCGCATGGGGAACAGGTCTTGCTCAGGCTTTGGCTAATGGCGGACATAAAGTTCAGATGTGGGCGCTGGAACCTGAAGTAAAAGATTCTGTAAATAACGAGCATGAAAATAAAAGGTATTTGCCGGGATATAAACTTTCTGAAAACCTTACGGTTTCCAATGATATTATTGAAGTCGCGACTGACAAGGATTTTTTGATTGTCGCGTCTCCTTCTTTGTATCTTGCAGGCACAATCCGGAAAATCACAAGCGTTCCGAATGTTGCGGATGGAACTACGATTTTTGCGGCTCTTACAAAGGGTTTTGTTCCCGGTCGCGACGGTCCTAAGCTTGTTCTTGAGACAATAGAAAATACTCTTCCGGGAATTTACAAGGGAAACACCGTTTATGTCGCAGGACCTTCTCATGCGGAGGAAGTTGCTTCCGGTAAAATAACAGGTCTTGTGGCTGCTTCTGAAAATCCTAAAAATTCTATAAAAGTCCGGGAGCTTCTTAGGGTTCCGGGAATTTTGTGTTATTCAAGTTTTGATGTGATTGGAGTTCAGATTTGTTCTGCGGCCAAAAACGTAGTCGCGGTTGTTTATGGCGCGCTTGATGCTGTGGCTCAGCATTCGCAGATTTTTGGAGATAACACGGAGTCTTTGCTTCTTGCTGCCGGTCTGAATGAAATTCAGACTCTTGGAATGGCGATGGGCGCAACTCATGCGGAAACATTTACTTCTATTGCCGGCGTAGGCGACCTTGATGTAACCTGCAAAAGTAAATACGGAAGAAACAGGCGCTTTGGCCAGGATCTTATAAATACTGATATGCTTTCTAAATTTTCAAATCTGGATGATTTGATTGAAAATATCGCAAAAATCGGGTATTTGCCGGAAGGCGCAGTCGCCTGTAAATACATACATGAGATTTCGCAGAGCAAGGGCTTGAAGCTTACAATCTGCAATGGACTTTATAGAATTTTGAACAAAGAAATCAGACCGCTGGAATTTCTTGATGAACTTTTAAATTTTGGAAAAACCATAAATGCTTGAAAAAATAACAGATACTTTCAGTAGCATTGTCCGCACTATAAGCGGAAAATCTACGATTACAGAAAAAAATATTGAAGATTCCGTTGAGCAGATTAAAATGGCTTTGCTTGAAGCTGACGTTAATCTGAGGGTTGTCCGACGTTTTGTAAATTCAACGATAGAAGAGGCGAAGGGCGAAAAGGTCTTGAAAGCCGTTGATCCGGGCCAGCAGTTTGTAAAAATAATTTACGACAAGATTGTTGCGATGCTTGGCGACGAGGAAAAGACTGAGCTTTCGCTTCGCGGACCGGATGTTACAACCGTTATACTTATGCTTGGACTTCAGGGTGCGGGAAAGACCACCGCATCTCATAAACTTGCCTTGAAACTGAAAAAGCAGGGACGCCGTCCTTTGCTCGCTGCCTGCGATTTAGTCCGGCCTGCGGCGGTGGAACAGCTTTCTGTGCTTGGTGAAAAAATCGGTGTTCCTGTTTATAAGGAAAATTCAAAGGATGCCGTAAAAAATGCCGAAGACGCGCTGAAGTATGCGAAGAAAAATCAGTATGACACATTGATTATTGATACGGCCGGTCGGCTTCAGATTGACGCGGATATGATGGACGAGCTTGCCAGAATAAAAAAGGCGGTTTCTCCAGACGAAGTTCTTCTGGTTGCGGATGCCATGACAGGTCAGAACGCTGTTGATATAGCAAAAACTTTTGACGAGCAGCTTGGTCTTACCGGTGTAATCCTTACAAAGTTTGATTCCGATGCGCGCGGCGGCGCGGCGCTTTCTTTAAAGACAATAACCGGAAAACCGATTTTATTTATCGGTACCGGCGAAAAGAGTGAAGACTTTGAAACTTTCCATCCGGAGCGTATTGCAAGCCGTATTCTTGGAATGGGCGATGTGGTTTCTCTTGTGGAAAAAGCCCAGGAGACTGTTGATGCGCAAGAGGCTGAACGGCTTCAAAAGCGCATGATGAAAAACGAATTTACCCTTGATGACATGCTTTCGCAGTTTCAGCAGGTAAAAAAAATGGGCTCTATGCAGTCTTTGCTTGATATGATTCCAGGAATGGCAAACCAGAATGTTGATTTGAGCGGAATGAAAAGACAGGAAGCTATTATTCAGTCAATGACAAAAAAAGAGCGCGCGAATCATCTGATAATTGGGCCTGGACGCAGAAAAAGAATTGCGGCCGGTTCTGGCACAAGTGTCGCTGAAGTGAACAAGCTTCTGAAGCAGTTTGAAAAAACAAAACTTACGATGAAAAAACTTACGCGCAACAAGGGAATGCAGAGCCGCATGATGAGTCAGCTTGGAATGAGTCCTGATTCTCTTTCTGGAATGGATATGTCTAAGCTGCAGGATTTGGCAAAAAGGTTTGGAAGATAATTGCCTGGAGCAAGGGTTGATATGCCAACCCTTGTAAATCCTGTAAAAGTTTTTTTGAAAGTATTTGAAAGTAAAAGAACTTAAGTATCCGCAGCCTAATTTACTATTATTACGGAAGTTGTCCTTCCGTCTGCGGTGTATGCGCGCCTTGGGTTTGTCTTGTCTACGATCGCGTTCATTCCAAGGTAATAATTGTAGTAGTATTCTCCTGCCGGAAGGGGAATGTTGAGCTCATAAAATCCGGGACTTGTTTCTTTGAGCTCGTAAATCCAGCTGTCCCAGTTTGTAAATGTTCCGCTAAGCCGTATGGTTTGCCCCGGCTTTCCGTTGTATACGAATTTTGTTCCGCTTTCCTTCGTGGTGTTTGTTATTTCTGGTTTTGTTTCATTTATTTCTATTTTTGAGATTGTAACGCCGCTTTCATTATCGTAATAACAGTTGCTGTTGTTCGGGTCAAAAGTCCATAAGCCGTCAACAATCAGTCTGTAAGAGATTTCCTTTAAAAAATCAGGCCGTTCCAGAATAAAAAACATAAGGGAATTTGTAACGTTTCCTTCTGCGTCCCTGTTTTTGTGAAGCATAAAAGGATGTATTGTCTGGTAATCTTCAAAATCGAAGGCAATTCCCACGAATCTTGGTCCTGTTTTTTGAGTAAATACAATATGGTTTTCCATTATGACCGGTTCTTTTGGAAAATCCAGTCTGGCAACGATATTGTTGTATTCATATAAATCTTTTTCCGGCAAAACGGGATTTTCTTCTGCATAGGCAAAAGTAGAAATCAGCATAATGCCTGTTGTAATCAGCGCAAAAAATCTTTTCATACTTGAAATATCGGAGAAAAAATCATTCTGTTTAAGCGAAAAATCTTATTTTATGATAAAATATTCTATAAAGTGGGATTATTACAATTCCGTTAATAAAAATAAGTGGGTTTCCATTTTTTATTTTGCACTGTTATAAAATGTGCCAATGGAGTAAAATTATAAAGATATGCCTGGTTTAAGTCAGCTAAAAAAATTCAATGCAGATATTCTTTCTCTTGGTAATGAACCGGCATTGCGTGCTTCCCGCGGTGAAAAACCTGTAGTTGTTCCTGTTCCAAAAGATTTAAAAGACATTAACGATTCTGACGATTTTTTGATGGGAATGCCGGAACCTGTTGAAAATACTGAGTCCGCGAAAAAATCTGAGAGTATGCCTGAAGATTTTTCAGACATCATGGGAACTGAATCTTCTTCGGCGGAACAAAAATCTTCTGAACCCGCCGATGCTCCGCATATAAATCTTTCTGTGCCGGATATTTCTTCAATAATCTCCGGGGATAACGGAATATCCGAGCCCGATCTTTCAATGTTCGACGAGCCGGTTCAGCAGGCGCCGCATCAGGATGAAAAAGAACCTGAGCCTGAAAAAGAGCCGGAAATCGCAGACTTAAGCCTTGAAGACCTTTTAAGCGGCGAAGGTTTTGACGGAACAACAGGAGAAGAGAATTTTTCTGGTTCCAGTTCAAATAATTCCGGTGATGATATTGAAAACCTTCAGGATGCCGAGGCGGTACCTGATGCGGAAGAAATTTCAGAGCCGGAGCCGCTCTTTGATTCGGATTTTAACGGTTCTTTTAATTCACCAACGGTAAAGGCCGCGGCGGAAAAATCTGTCGATGAGCTTATTGCGGAGGCTACAGGGAAAGCGGCTTCAGACCAAAAAGATGAAAATCCTCCTGCTGATGCGCCATCTGATGATATTGAAAATAAAATTCCTCCTGCAGGCGCGGGCGAGGCTCAAAAAACTGGTGCTCCGGAAGAACTGGATGTCGAGGAAAATTTTAAGAATTCAGATTTTCAGGATATAGATGGACTTGATTTGGATTCCCTTGATTTTAGCGGTGATTCTGAAAATATCAGTGATTCTGAAACTGAAAAGTCTTCTGAGCCTGACCATGATGCGAAGCCGCAGGAAAAAAACGCTGATAAGGATGACGCTGCTTCGCAGGCAGAAACTGAACCTGAGTTTAACTCCGGGTCTTCTGACAGCGTTGAGCCGGAAAATAATCCTGAAACTGACAAAAATAATTCTGAAACTGACAAAATTGCTGAATCGGAAAAACTTGCGGACAGTTTCGGCTCTGATTTTGATTTTTCTTTTCCGGAAGGAGATAACGGGATTTCGATTGGGGACGAAAATTCTGATGGCGATTTTAATTTTGATGGAAACGCAATTGATATGGGCGAGGGGCTTCCTGATTCAATTACAGAAAATGATTCCGCGCCAAAAGCTGAGAAAAAAGAGATTCCTGAGCAAAGCGATTCTTTTGAAACCGAGGATTTTCCTTCTGATTTTAATTTTGACCTGAATGACACGGATTCTGATACAGAAAATTCCGGCGACGGATTTCAGGAAAGCGCACCGACAGAAAAATTTGACACTTCCGAAATGGATGGTCTTGATTTTGGAATTCCAGATACTGATAGCGCCCTTGAAAAAGGAAATTTCGAGCTTGGAAATTCAAATGATTTTTCTTCGGAAACCGGCGATTTTGAGATTCCGGGATTTTCAGACGTTCAGACTGTAGAAGTAAACAAGAACGGAAAGTTTAAGGTTGCAGATGCTGAAAAACCTGAGGAAAAAACAGATGGCGAGCTTCCTCCGAACTCATTGTCTGATGACCAGTATAAAAAATTCCTGAAAAACCTTTCATCGTATCCGCTGAATGTGCGCATGGCGGTTGAAGAGCTTATTGTAAAAAATGAATTTACAGACGAAGCGGAATTTGAAATTATACAGAAAGTTCTGAAAAAAGTTTCCGCACGCCAGCTTGCTTCTGATCTTGAAAAAATGCTTGATATTGCAATTCCTGTTCCCCGTGATTTTGAGCGAAGAACGGCGGAGGAATATGAGGCGTACAAAGCGTCTTTTCAATATCAGCTTAGCAACAAGATTATTCCAGGCGCAATCATATCTTTCGCCGCCCTGATTGTATGTTTCTTTATGTTCCAGTTTGCGAAGTATTTTATTTATCGTCCTGTGCGCGCCTCATCTTTGTACAGCCAGGGATACAAGCTTCTTGAATCTGAAAATTTTCCGCAGTCTGAAACCAAATTTTCCGAGGCGACAAAATATCAGCTTATAAAAAAATGGTTCTTCAAATACGCGCATGGCTATAGGGAACACAAGCAGTTTATCCGCGCGGAACAGATGTACAGGAATATACTTTACTGCTTTGATTTTGATAAAACTGCCGGACTTGAATTCGCGGAGATGGAATATAAGGACCTTGCAAATTACGAAAAGGCTGAGCAGATTCTTCTGAGGGATGTTCTTGACCATCATATAAACGATGCCGACGGAATTTTAATGCTTGGCGATAACTATCTTGAATGGGCGGAAGAAAAAAATCCTGAGAAGTATGATGAGGCTCTAAAGAGATATTCGGAACTTGTGCAGCTTTACGGACCGACCGACAAATATATGGCAAGAATGTTGCGTTATTACATCCGCACGGATAATTTAAAGGATGTCTTAAATCTTAAGGAAAGGTTTTATCCGCGACCAAAATCTCTTGAAGGCTCTGACTGGACAGAGCTCAGCGGTTACTGTCTGGATAAACTTTATGGAAATCTTGCTCCGTCTGACGAATATCTCCGCACAAAAATTGAAGATGTAAAGAAAATGCTCGTGCGCGCGGTTCAATCTGACGGTTCAAATCCTGTTGCCTATTACAATCTTGGGCGTTATTACATAAACACGAATAATTCTGAGAACGCGGAAAAAACTTTGCTCCGGTCAATTTCTTTTTTTGAAAAGGCTGATGTTGTAAAGAAAAAGGACTGCTACAGGAATATTGATTCATACCGTCTTTTGGGTGAAATTTATATGAATGATAAAGAGTACCTGAAAGCGATGGAGTCTTTTACGGATGGAATCACGCTTTTTACCAACGCAAATGTTTCCAGCGGACTTGAAGGAAACAGAAATGTCGGAAATCTTTATGCCGATATGGGCGATATTGAATATTTTATTTCTGGAAATTATGACAATGCGCTGCAGAATTATCAGGATGCGGTGAATGCTGACTATGACAATGGAAAAATCCGCTATAAAATCGGTTATATTCAGTATTCAAAGAAAAACTATTCGGAGGCAGTCGGCTCATTTATGAAGACCGCCGAGGATTATGCTGATGATCAGAGCCTTTTGCTTGCGATGGGAAACACTCTTTCTTTGCGCAATGACAACTTTGCGGCGGAAGGATATTACGAGCGTATTCTTGACCAGATTGACAGCTATCGTGAGCAGCACGGAGTTATTTTTCCTCAGGCACGGAAGGACGAAAATGAGCTTGTTGAAACGTATCTTAAGGCTTCCAACAACCTTGGCGTTACTTTGTACAGGCTTGCAAAAAGAACCGGAAGCAGCTCAATGAACGCAAAATCCATGGTAAAGCTTCAGGAATCAATGCGAGCCTGGGATGCGCTTACAAGAAACCAGAAGACAATGGTCAGGCTTGGCGGAAGCAATCTTGCCGAACAGAATCTGAAATATGTGACAAATCCAATGCCTGATTATGAGCCTGCGATTTATACAGAATTGCCGCGTACATTGACCGCAGAAAAAGGATTGAGCCAATGACAGACAACGATTTTCAGAAAGGAATTTTAGTAAAACAGTATAGAATCAGTATTTTTAAGGAAGTCTTTAGAAAATCGATTCACCTGTGCAGCGCGTTTGTTCCGACTTTGCTGAGCGTTGCGTACAAGCCGGTGCTATTTCTTTTGCTTGCCGCGCTGGTTCTTTATTCTTTTACGGAATTTATAAGGTTAAAAGTCGGATCACCCATTTTATGCTCTAATTCTGCAATGCGATCTTCTTTGACAGCGATGTCAAAGAGATCCCCTCATTTCCTCTAATTTTGCTTGCAGATTTGTAATTTCAGGCTTATATTCTTCAATCAACAAAATTCCTCACAACCTTTCGTGTAGCAAATATTAGTTATTTACGGCCTCAGCCGTTTTGCCGAGTTCTTGCAAACAAGGCTAAGTAAGTCAGCAGCCAAGGCTGCTGACTTAAAAATTATTTCTTGGGTTCAGCTTTCAAATTACCCTCGTCACCCTCAGGAGTCGGGTTATTGGTGGAAGCATTTTCCAGCGGGTCTTCAACCTGCGGCTGGGTAATAACATTGACGCGGTAAATGTAACGAACAACGTCTTCCTTGATAGCCTCCATCATGGCTTCAAACATATCGTAGGCTTCAAATTTGTACTCAACCAGCGGATCCTTCTGACCATATGCACGCAGGCCAACGCCTTCACGCAGCATATCCATAGCGTCCAGATGCTCCATCCAGTGGTTGTCTACAACCTTCAGCATAACCAGGTTTTCCAGCTCGCGCATCAGTTCAGGACCGATTGCATCCTCACGTGCCTGGTAGTTGTCATCAGCAACCTTCTGCAGGTATTCGGCCAGCTCTTCACGACTGAGGTTTTGCAGATAATCTACTGTCAGCAGACCACGCGGAGCATAGAAATCCTCAGCGTAGTTAATCAGAGCCTGCAGATCCCAGTCCTCAGAGTAAACCTCAGGCGGTGCGTACATAGTCATAGTACGTTCAACGGTTTCATCAACCATTTCCTTGATGGTATCCTTAAGATTTTCCTGATGCAGGATTTTATGACGCTGAGAATAAATAACCTCACGCTGCTGGTTCATAACATCGTCATACTCCAGGACATGCTTACGAATGCTGAAGTTACGTGCTTCAACCTTCTTCTGAGCATTTTCGATAGACTTGGTAACCAAGCTGTGTTCAATCGGCTCATCGTCCTCCATGCCCAGCTTATCCATGATGCCGGCAATATTATCACTGCCGAACAGACGCATCAGATCGTCCTCGAGCGACAGG
>OIXU01000729.1_pt1 | contig 11247 bp, 14 predicted proteins | sample 1587921 | NCBI WGS metagenome assembly OIXU01 (sample SAMN03283238) | human gut metagenome | biome: human-associated habitat; material: feces | host: Homo sapiens | place: Peru | collected 2012
CTCGTTTTCAATAAATCGTATCCGATGGATACTGAGGTTTCCTTGCCTGAGCAGGCAGAATTCCTGCGTATTCTTGATGAAATGCATTATCAGTGTTGGCTCACATCGTGGTATCAACAAAACGCAAATCAACCTGCACAGAAGCAGGGACAGTACAGTGAAAACCAAAAAGATCCGGACAGTTCTTCTGTTCAGATGTTCTGATATAGTTTAGGCGGCAGAGGTTTTACTCTCTGCCGCCCTTTTGGTTTATGAAGAGTTATCGCTGAGCGGACAGTAGAAAAAGTCATAAACTTATAGGTGTATACGGGCGTGTCCTGTCCCAGCCTTTTGCCGTCAAGCGTCCTGTCACCCGCATCAAGCGTGACGGTGTCACCGAGCGTATAATTCACCTTGCCGTTTGATGTCAGGTGCTCCGGCAGAATAATTTTATAAATGAACACATTCCTCTTAAAGGGCGCTGCCGACTTTAGCCTTTTGGCTGACAAGCCAGGCGGTCATATCCCGCAAGGTCTCCTCAATCGGGCGCGGCCGATAGGCGAACCTCTCCGTTGCGGCAGCATGGGTAAACCGTCCGTTTGAACCAAGAACGGCAATAGAATATGGGGTGAAGAAAAGCGGCTTTTTTTCTTTCAGGCAACGGCGTTCAAAGAACGGAGCCGCAAGCCCTGCGATTTTTAACGGCAAACATATGGGGCGGTATATCCGCTTGGCAGCCTTTCCGACGATCTGCAGCATCCTGCGGATGGTGATGTAATGTCCGGACAGAATGTAACCCTTGCCCTGCTCGCCGCTTTCCGCGCAAGCCAGGATCCCTTTTGCCACATCCCGTACATCTACAAAGTCATACCCGCCGCGCACGGCAAAGGGCAGTTTCCCAGAGAGAAAGGACTTTGCCATTGATGTAAAGCTTCCGCCGATCACATCACCGGGGCCGATGATCCCGGAGGGAAAAACAATGCTGACGTTAAGCCCCTGCCGTGCTGCACGAAAGACCATTTCCGTTGCAGCTGCTTTGCTTTTGGCATAATCGCCGTCTACAAGTCCCGGGGAAAACTCGCAATCCTCTGTAATGACGCAATTCTTCGGTTTTTCCGGTATGGCGTGTACAGAGCTGACATGGATCATCTTTCCTATGTGATGCTCCAAGCATTGCCGGACAACCTTACAGGTGCCGCCTATATTGACCTGATAGAGCTTTGAGCCGGATCTGGAGGCGACGGAGATGATGCCGGCACAGTGGATCACGCAGGTGTTGTTATCCGTGTCCGCAAAGAACTGCTCAAGCGAGTCATCATCGCATATATCGCCGATGACCGTACGGACCTTTTCCGGGAGCAAAGCCACATAAGGGTCATCGTGCAGCACCAATGCGTCTACCCGTACATTGCGGCGCACCAGCTCCTCAACGATCGCCCGACCGAGAAAACCGGTGGCGCCGGTGATCAAATATCTGTTATACATAGAGAAAACCTCCTTGAGATAACCGCACAGGTGTTGACTATCTTTCACGAGTATAGTATACTGGATATAAAAGATAAAAGCAATCGGCACTCACGGTCTAACTGAAAGAAAAACAACATCTTTCTCGTAAGTGTTGCCTAACTTTGTGAACTTTTTTCGGAGGAAATTCGAATGGAAAAAACAGATGCCAGAAAACGCTATACACAGATGGTGCTTAAGCAGTCTTTACTGAAGCTGCTGAAAGAAAAACCGGTCAACAAGATCACCGTAAAAGAGGTGTGCGAGCTGTCACAGCTGAACCGGGCGACCTTCTACGCACATTACAGCGATTGCTTTGCATTGCTGGAGAGCATCGAGAACGAGCTTATCGGGGCGTTTGAACGGTCCCTTCGTTACGTAAACTCATTTGATGTTACGGCTCTTATCGAAGCTATTTACGATATGATCGATCAGAATCGGGAGGCCTGCAGTGCGTTGATCATCGGAAATACAAGCTCAACGGTCCTTAAGCGAATGATCGCGCTCGCAAAGAAAGACAGTATCGCTTACTGGCAAAAGGAACTGCCTTTGGCCCGGGATGCGGAGCTTGAAATGATGTATACCCATCTGTCCAACGGCTTGATGCATGTTGTCGTGGAGGATTACGAGCGGTATAGCAAAGAGGAGATCATTCGCTTTGTCAGCCGGGTGGTGAAGAACAGCCTTTCGCTGCTTAAAAAGCCCGCAGAGGCTTTTGCGTAACGCAAAGAAGGATCGGAGAGAGGAATAGCTATCATGAAAGAAAACAGAAAACTGTTAAGAGAAGTCCTAAACGATATCCGCCGTGATATGACGGATGAAGAGGTATTGGATCTGCTGGCGGACAGCAAGGTCTCGGTGCGGCCCGAAGGCGGAAAGGAAAAGTATACGCTGGGACAGCGTGCGGCGGATTCCATTGCAAAATTTGCCGGAAGCTGGGCATTTATTTTTTCCTTCAGCGGAGTTCTGATCCTGTGGATGGTCGTGAATGTTCTGCTGGCAGCCGGGGCGTTTGATCCGTATCCGTTTATCCTGCTGAATCTGGTCCTGTCTTGCGTGGCGGCCATCCAGGCACCGCTTATTATGATGAGTCAGAACCGTCAGGAGGAAAAGGATCGCCGCCGCGCCGAAAATGATTATAAAGTCAACCTGAAGACCGAGATCATGATCGAGGATCTGTACGATAAGGTAAATGCCATTCTTGCCAAGCAGTCGGCGCTTGAACGGCAGGTTCGGGAAGATCGCAAAGAAGAGGCGGAAGCAGACATATGATATAAGGCGAGGGCTATCCGCCCTCGCCTTTTCGGAAATATGTGTTATTGGCTCTGTGTCGGGTGATCGATACTCATCAGCCCTTACTGTTTGCAATGGCCTGGTCGATCAGCTTTTGCAGCGTCTCAGCCTGTTTCTTGGCGGTTATCGCACCGACGATCGGTTCGCCTACGATGTTGCCGTTCTTGTCAACAACATAGGTCGTGGGATATGAGTACAGTCCGGAGGTGAATTTCCCGGCTTCGCTTTTTGCGTCGAACCAAATGTTTTTGTAGGATACGCCCTTCTTTGCCAGAATATCCTTTGCATCGCTTATCGCCGTTTTATCCCCGTCAAGAGTGAACGAGTTGATTCCGACTACCGCGCCGCCTTTTTCGGCAAGCTGTTTGTTTAGCGCTTCCAGGTCAGCAAGCTCACCCACGCAGGGACTGCAGGTGGTAAACCAGAAATTTACTACGGTAACGGTGTTTCCCGCGAACAGTGTGCTGCTCTTCACTTCGTTTCCGTCAAGATCCTTACCGTCAAAGGCGGGGAATTTCATCAGATCCCCTTTTCCTGTCGGTTTGCCGTTCTCTGCCGGAACGCTCATATCGCCGTCGGATGGTTTTTTTCCGCAGCCGGGAAACTTTTGCTCAAGAACCGTCAGTTTTCCTTCAATCTCACGGATCTGTTCGGCGCCCTCGTTAAGTAGCTTCAGCTCATCCGCCTTGAACTGGTCCTTGGCGCTGTCGATCGTCTTCAGCAGGAAATCTCCGTAGTTTCCGCCTTCCTCGATCATCGCCATGCCTTTATTGGCAGAGAGAAACACCTTCTCCCAAAGAGCACTGTTTTCGGAAAGAATGGCGTTTTCCTGCTCCATCAGTTTTTGATGAAGCGCGGTTGCTTCGTCCTTCGTGCCGGGTTCCATTGCTATAAGAGCTGCAATTTCAGCCTTTTTGTTTCCGTCATCTTTCTTGTTGCCTTTGCTTGTGCCGCAGGCAGCAAGGCTGAATATCAGCAGGAAGACGGTCAATACGGTTAAAATTTTTGCTGTTTTCATTGTGTTTACTCCTTTTCTGTATCAGATATTTGTTTTGCTGATTCCGCCCTTTCGGCGGGACAATCACTTTCTTTTCCCCTGCCGAAGCCGTAGCGGAAGCTTACAGCCTTGGTGGGGCAGGCACGGATACACATGCCGCAGCGGATGCATTCGGTGTGGTCGGGGGCCTTGGTTACATCCACATCCATTTTGCATGCCTTTGCACATTTTCCGCAGGAAACGCATTTGTGTTTATCAACTTTCATTCCGAGAAGCGATACCTTGTTCAGCAGCGCATAAAATGCACCCAGCGGACACAGCCACTTGCAGAACGGGCGGTAGAAAAGCACACTCAGCAAGATTACCGCGACCAGAATGCCGAGCTTCCACGAAAAGAGCGCACCGAGTGCGGCGCGTATGCCGGAATTGACGGCGGCGAGAGGTATCGCTCCTTCAAGTACCCCTTGCGGACAAAGGTATTTGCAGAAAAACGGATCACCCATACCGACATCGTTTGTGATAAGCATTGGCATCAAAACCACCATAAAAAGCAGAACGGCGTATTTTATGTAGGTCAGCGGCTTCAGCTTTTTGGTGGAGATCTTTTTGGTCGGAATCTTGTGCAGCAGCTCCTGAAACCATCCGAAGGGACACAGAAAACCGCAGATGAAGCGGCCGAGCAGCACACCGAGCAAAATGAGAAATCCTGTGATGTAGTAGGAAAAGCTGAATTTCGACGATCCCACCACTGCCTGAAACGAGCCGATCGGACAGGCCCCCGATGCCGCCGGGCAGGAATAACAATTGAGCCCCGGTACACAGACAGCCTTTCCTTTCCCTTGATAAATTCCGCCCTTTAAGAAATTGGGCAGATGAAGGTTGGTCAGCAGTGTTGCTCCTGCTTGGAACAGTCCACGAAAGCGTGAGAGAAACTGCGATACGCCGCCTTTTTTCTTCTTCGCATTTTTGTTATCCAATTCCTACACACTCCAAACACAGCCGTATTGCCTTGCTCAGCACGGCCTCTGCCTCTCCTCGCCATGCTCCGTAAAACAGCATCGCAGCACCGCAGATAAGCAGCGCAACCTGAAATGCGGCTTTTTTCAATCGAATCAATTCGGTCACCCCTTTCTTTTGTGCTCTCATTGTAGTATAGAGGATATAAAATCCCGGTTAAGAACGAAAACTTAACAAAAATCTTATATCCGTGTGGTATAATAAAGTCGAAGAATTGGAGAAACAACGTAAGGAGATTTCCTATGCATATTTTAGTGGTTGAAGATGAACGCGCGTTATGTGAGACGATCGTTCGCAGTCTCAGACGGCTCGCTTACAGCGTGGATTTTTGCTATGACGGAAACAAAGCAATCGAACTGCTCGGTGTGGAGCGATACGATCTTGCTTTACTGGATCTAAATCTGCCGGGGGCGGATGGGATGACGGTGCTCAGAACGCTGCGTCAAACCGACAGAGATACCAAGGTGCTGATTCTTTCGGCACGCAGTGAGGTCGCTGACAAGGTGGAGGGGCTGGATGCCGGAGCCAATGATTATTTGGCAAAGCCTTTTCATTTAGAGGAGTTGGAAGCAAGGATACGCAGTCTTACCCGTCGTCAGTTTACACAGAATGATGTGGTTCTTATCTGCGGTGAGCTTTCCTTTGACACGAAGACCCGTATCGCCGCCGCCGGCGGACAGGAGCTGTCACTTACCCGAAAAGAAATCGGGATACTTGAATACCTGCTGCTCAATCAGGGGCGACCCGTCAGTCAGGAAGAACTGCTTGACCATGTGTGGGACAACAGCGTGGATACTTTCAGCAATTCGATTCGGGTACATATTTCCGCATTGCGGAAGAAGCTGCGTGCCGCACTTGGTTTCGACCCTGTCCGCAACCGAATCGGGGAAGGGTATGTTATGGAGGAAGAAAAATTGTGAAAAAGCTGTCCTTGCAATGGCGGATCACCATAATGACGGTACTTCTTATCGGAGCAACCTGTGTTTTTATGAATGTTCTGATCGGATATTCCGGCAGGCATTATATGGATTCCATAGGCTCTTATATTACGGGCTACGGGGATACGGACAGGGGAGAACCTGAGTATTTTGATCCCGAGCAAAAGAAGCTCGACGAGGAATTGACCATTGTTGTACACGGGGCGCAGGAATCATTTATCACCACTAACTGGTATATCACGGCAGCAGTAACGATCCTCGGCGGTGTGCTTGCGTACTTTTTAAGCGGACACGCGCTGAAGCCCCTGCGCACTTTTGCTTCTCAAGTGGAAAAGGTTCAGCTGCACAATCTGACAGATATGAAGATCAACGAAGACGTTCTGCCGGAGTTCCGGCAGTTCAGCCGGTCGTTCAATCAGATGCTTGAACGTCTTGACGAAGGCTTTACCGCGCAGCGGCAGTTTACGGGGAATGCCGCTCATGAGCTGCGCACGCCGCTTTCGCTGATGCAGGCACAGCTTGAGCTGTTTTCCGCAGAGCATCCCGAGGTATTGCCGGAAACGGCGGATTTTCTGCGCCTGCTGCGCGAGCAGACCGAACGTATGACGCAAATGACGAAGACGCTGCTTGAAATGAGTGAGCTCAAGACGGTACCCTGCACTGACCATATTGAATTAGCTCCTATGGCTGAGGAGATCCTTGCCGACCTTGCTCCGCTTGCGGATAGAAACGGCATAATCCTTGAAAGTGAAGGCAACGGAGTTATGATCGGCAGTGACACACTGATTTATCGTATGCTTTTTAATCTGACCGAAAATTCTATACGCTACAATCGCCCGAACGGAACGGTGCGTATTATGATTACCGATGAAAAAAATCGGGTAGTCATTCGTGTCACAGATACCGGCTGCGGCATACCGGAGAAATACAGAGAAAGCATTTTTCAACCCTTTTTCAGGGTGGATAAATCCAGAAGCAGAGAAAACGGCGGCGTGGGATTGGGACTTTCGTTGGTGTGGGAGATCGTCGCACTGCACGGCGGTGAGATCCGGGTCGAGGAAAGCTCGGAAAGGGGGACGACTATCGCGGTGAAGCTCCCGACGGACATGAAAACAAAGTAGCGGAGGCTACGCAGCAAGCTCTCCTCGGCAGACAGCAGGGTGCAGATCGGGGCTACGGCTACCGCCTGCGATCGGTCGAAGCCGATGAATATGAGGATGCATATTCGTACACTCTGTATGTGGATGTCGGAGCAGTTATGCAGTATTCGGCTTATCTGAATGCCGATTTTTTCGGCAATAATATATAAACAACAAATATTTGACAGAGAAAGGAAAATCCAATTATGAAAAAGATTCTTGCACTTCTCCTCGCTGCCGTTATGGTTCTCTCACTTGCCGCCTGCACCGATAAGGGCTCCGAAGGCGGTGCGACGCCGCCCTCCGGCGCTCAAACAAATCAGCCTAAAAGCGCTTTGGAAATTCTTGAAAAGGTCTGGAGCAAGTATTCGGCCGACGAAAAATTCCCCGCAACAGGCGGTTCCGAAAAACACATGAAGGAAGATATGCCCGGCAAATTCGATGTTTCCGATGCAGAAGCCCTTGACTTTGAGCTTGGCTTCCCGAAGGCGAACGCTTCCGAGATCGACGATGCCGCATCGCTTATGCATATGCTGAATCAGAACAACTTTTCCTGCGGTGTATACCATGTTAAAGACTCCGGAAACGTCGAAGCGCTTGCAGGTAAAATAAAAGAGAACATTCTTGCACGCCAATGGCTGTGCGGATTTCCCGAGAAGCTCGTTATCCTGACCATCGGCGATTATATCGTTTCCGTGTTTGGCGCCGGTGAACTGACAGACACCTTTGTCGCAAAGCTGTCGGCTGAATACAGTTCGGCAAAACAGCTTTTCGATGTGCCTGTCGCATAAGACAGAGCCATGCTGTTTTCAAGTATAACGTTCCTGTACTGCTTCCTGCCGTGCGTTCTGCTCGTGTATTTCGTTGTTCCCGACCGTGTGAAGAATACCGTTCTCCTTCTTGCGAGCCTGTTATTCTACGGTTGGGGAGAGCCGAAATATCTCGTTTTTATGCTTGCGGCGGTAACGCAGTCGTACGTTGCCGCGCTTCTCGTTGAACGCTTTCGCGGGACGAAAATTGCCAAGCTGGCGCTTGCCGTTTCGGCGGGCGCCAGTCTCGGCCTGCTTGCATACTGCAAATATGCGGACTTTTTTATCGGAAATTTCAATGCGGTAACAGGTCTTTCCATCCCGCTTCTGAAGGTGGCTCTGCCGGTAGGTATCAGTTTTTATACATTCCAGATCCTGAGCTATGTCATAGATGTTTATCGCGGCGATGTGCCGGCACAGCGTAATTTTATCGATCTTGCGATGTATGTGGCGATGTTCCCGCAACTGATAGCCGGTCCCATTGTCCGCTATTCAGACATTGCCGGAAGCCTGAAAAATAGGAAAACAACGCTTGCCGACGCGTCGGAGGGGATTACGCGCTTTTCCATCGGTCTTGCAAAGAAGATACTTCTTGCAAATTCGGCGGCACTTCTCGTATCCGAATTCAAGGCGTACGATGAGAAAACCGTGCTGTTTTATTGGCTATACGCCGCAGCATATATGTTGCACATCTATTTCGACTTTTCGGGATACTCCGATATGGCGATAGGACTGGGGCGCATTTTCGGATTTCGTTTTTGCGAAAATTTCAACTACCCGTATATTTCAGCAAGCATTACGGAGTTTTGGCGCCGTTGGCATATTTCTCTCGGCAGTTGGTTTCGCGACTACCTTTATATTCCTCTCGGCGGAAACCGTGTAAAGCCTACACGGCACATTTTTAACATTCTTGTCGTCTGGGCAGCTACCGGCTTTTGGCACGGAGCTTCGTGGAATTTCATTCTATGGGGGCTGCAATATGCGCTGCTCTTACTGTTTGAAAAATATATTCTGCACCCGAAAAGACGGCATGCCGTGGTTATGCACATCTACACGATGCTGTTTGTCGTGCTCGGTTTCGTGCTGTTCGATTCGGCAAGTATTGCCGACGCATTTAGGAGCTTTAAGTCCCTGTTCGGGCTTGCCGGAATCCCCGCCGCGAACACGGCGTCGCTTTATTATCTGAAAAGTAATCTCGTACTGCTTATTATAGCTGCGCTCGGCGCAACCCCCCTGCCCAAACGGATTTATGAGAAAATCGGAGGGACGGCGGGCGGAAGCAGGGTTCTTGCCGTTTTAACGCCGATAGCGACGGTCGCTTCGATTGCCGTATGCACGGCGTATCTGATCGACGGTTCGTTCAATCCGTTCGTTTATTTCCGGTTCTGACTTGCAGAATCAAACCTTTCCCCGGAGGAGTATTATGAAGAAAGCCCAACAAATACTTACATTGGTTTTGTCACTTGGTTTCCTTGCGGTTTTTGCTGCTTTGTTTTGGATTTTGCCCGATGCCGATGAATCGACAGTCGAAAGACGGCATCTTGCGAAAAGCCCTGCGCTGTCCTTTTCGTCGGTTGCAAGCGGCAGCTTTATGAACGACTTTGAAAACTATATGCTCGACCAGTTTCCGCTGCGGGACGGCTTTCGAACACTCAAAGCAGCCGCAAATGCAAAGGTGTTTATGCAAAAGGATAACAACGGACTTTATTCCGTCGGAGAGCACCTCTCAAAGCTGGATTTTCCGACGGATTTCGACTCGGTCAATCGTGCCGCACAGCGTTTTCGGTATGTATATGACGCTTACTTGAAAAGTCCCGGAGTAAAAACATATTTGTCGGTGATACCTGATAAAAATGTTTTTATCGCATCGCCAAACGGCTATCCCGACAAGGATTACAAGGCTCTTGTCGAACGCCTCAGAAACGGATTTCCGGAGGCAAAGTATATTGATATTTCAGGTCTTCTGTCGGCGGATGATTTCTATTACACCGATTCACACTGGCGCCAGGAAAGAATACTGAAGGTTGCCGACGAAATTGCGGACAAACTGGGTGCGGAGCGGATAGGACAGTGTGAAAAGCATGACGCGGGCGTTTCTTTTTACGGCGTCTATTACGGTCAGGCAGCCCTTCCACACGCGCCGGAGAGATTTTTCTATCTTGATAACGCCGTGATACGAGGCCTTAAAGTGTATAATGCCGAAACATCGTCGGACATTCCTGTTTATGACCTCAGCGCTGCCGCAGGCAGAGATCCTTATGAAATGTTCCTCGGCGGCGCACGCTCAATCATCAGGATCACAAATCCGAATGCCGCGAAGGAAGGTCGGCTCATCGTTTTCCGGGATTCGTTCGGCAGCAGTATAGCACCGCTTCTTACAGCGGGCTATTCCGAAATAACGCTTGTCGATATCCGCTATATCTCGCCCTCCTCTCTCGGAAAACTGATTGACTTCACGAAAGCGGACGATGCGCTGTTCCTTTATTCCGCGTCGGTCATCAACAACAGCGAGACGATAAAATAATTCGGAACTGCATTTATGACGAAAATGAAAAAGCCGCCCACACTGTGCCGGGATACAGTGTGGGCAGTCTCAAATTCTCAGTAGCTGATTTGAAAGCTGATGATCTGAAAAAAGCAGCTGATATGAGGTTTAAGGATTATGAGGATGCCATACAGAGTGCCTGCGCAACACGGATAAAGGCAAACTATATTGTTACGAGAAACATGAAAGATTTTTCAGAAAGCAAAGTGACGGCAATCAGGCCGGCTGAGCTTCTGGATAGAATCTGACGAATCTCAACTGATGAAGGACAGAGCTTCGGCTTTGTCCTTTTTTCATGCTTATTTTACCCTGCAATGCGTATTCCCGTTGTAAATACGCAAAGAGGTTAAGGTTGCTCCCACCTTCGACCGCAATCAAACGGAACGGTTGATACGGAGCATCGTTGAGGAGAAGTTATCTGAACTTCATACTATAGGGGAGATGAAATTTCTGTGGACCTGTTCGCTGCAGACGCCGGTGGACGTTAAAATCTCAATAGTTGAATAGGAAAGGCTAAAATGGCAATAATTACTTACGAAAGAAAGGAGTAGACAGATGAATGAGTTTGCGGATTCCAATGCGGAACGTTCTTCACTCAGGGAGATAAAGAATGTGGTAATCGACACTTCAATTCCTCGCAAGGAGAGAATACAGGACTATGTTGCTCAAATCGGCAATCCGTACCGCTATTTAGACGATGGCATTGTGGTGGAAATCGGTTATACAGATACTGAAATAAGCCTGCAAGATCGGCTTTTAGCTTACGCAAACAGTATGGATCGCACATCAGGAAAGTTGTGGTAGTGTATGTGTTCTCATTGACAAGTGCGCGGTTTTAATGCATAATAAATGTGGTCAATGAGGGTGGACGGTCATCCATCCGGGCAGGCACCGGAAACAAATTTCCTGAGATATTTAGGAGGTTTGTTATGGCGCTTTATTTTGACGGGCAGACAACGCTCGATTCGGAACAATATGATGCTATTGCATACTATCGTCTGTCAAAGGATGATGGCGCAAAGCGTGA
>OIXU01000730.1_pt1 | contig 11244 bp, 9 predicted proteins | sample 1587921 | NCBI WGS metagenome assembly OIXU01 (sample SAMN03283238) | human gut metagenome | biome: human-associated habitat; material: feces | host: Homo sapiens | place: Peru | collected 2012
ATTATTTTGCCAAAAAGATTCTATCAAAAATTAAACTCAAAAAATTTGAAAATATGATAGCAGGAGCGACGAACTCAGCGATAGTAAATAAATTTTTAAATTATATAATTGAAAAAGTCGATATAGTGTTATCAGTAGGCGGAGCAATTTCCGGCATTCTAGATTATATATTTGATAAAAGTATAAATAATGTTATATAGAAATTTAAATTATGGTGATAAAAATATCATGTAAATACATAAAAGATAATGCTTTTGATATTACAGTTGGGCAGGAGACACACACAATTACCCACGAAAACAATCAGGCTATTTTTAAGTTGAGCGAATCAAAAAATTACAATATTGAAATTTGCAAAAAGTCTTGCAAAAGCAATCATTCTTTTAGCAATCTTTTAATTTTCTTTTTCACTATGATATTGCAAGGCATTTTCAATATTCTATTGATGAACACCGATTCAAAGTGGTATAATAAGTTAAGTCCTTATATTATTAAAACTAACTTTAATATTTTCATAGATAAAGATACCGATTTGGAATTTATTTACAACGAAGGATATTTTTATTATGACAGGAAAACTAAAAAGTTACCCACGATAAGTTGGATAGATTGCGATAATATAGTTCTTGTTAAAACGGAATATACCATAGATAAGGTCAATTTGACCAATGCATATTGTAAATATGTTAAGAAGTTTATTTCTTGTGCATCAGTCTGTGAGCTGATATTCTTATTGCTAATACTACTTGCTGTTTCTTACAATAATTTTACAGCAGCTATCATTTGCTGTATACTTTTTGTTTTGGTAATAATTATTCAAATTATTGTTTTTAAAAAAGAGTTTATGAGATTAAAGGAAATAGGTGATGTGCTTTAGTTTTAACCCCAAAATACTTTATGTATTCCTGTATTTCTGCATCTTAGTGTAGCTTTTTGTTATTTTCTATTTTAACTTGCTATGTAAAGAAATATTGGCTCATATGACGGGAGCAGAACAACACAGGTTAGAACTGTTCGCAGTGACGGTACTCTTGTATTTAATAGATATAACAAACCGATTAACAAAAGTAATGCTAAAAAACGCAAAATACTTGTTCAACTTAGCACGAAAATGCAAGCGGTTTGGAATAGCAAGAAGAGTGGTTTTGCTTTATAAATTTTACAAATTAGTAAAAACAGGCGGAAAATGGGACCTTAAGAATCAAAAATCTTGGAAATTATCAAAGAAAAACCATTTTAAATTTCATGGACGTATAATAGCTTCACAAGATGTTGGTAATATACATTTTGGGTTTGTTGGCTCAGTTGTTTTCAAAGCAAATAACATTATGCACGGGAGCAGGTATTTATCAAATATTAAGTGGAACATCATCTTGGAGTTATTGGTATAGTTTTTTTGACGATTCCAGAGATACTCGTTGCATATTGTTGGGCAGAAAGTATTGGAGATTACTTTATAATCGGAAGGTGTTTCAATGGTAAAGAAGTTTTTTACGCTTAATTGCTTTTTTGTGGTTATGATTTTAATTAGTATTTTTTTACAGCGTGTAGTTTGGAATACTTGCCCCATGGCGAGTTAATTGATACTACAGTATCTCCTAATAATGAATATGTAGTAAACGCTTACCTTTGTTCGGGGAATGCAACGACAGACTTTTCAATAAGGTGTGAAGTAGTTGATTTAAAAACGAATAAAAGTCGAAATATATACTGGAATTATCATCAAGAAGATGTTTCTTGGTATTGGAAATCTCAAGATGTTATTGTCATAAATAATATCGAACTTAATGTTTTGACGGATGAGTATGATTGGCGAAATTATTGACCTTATATCAATTGCTCAGTATTGGTATCTCTCTATGTTAAGATATTTTGTTTCTGTAATCGAGTTGTTACGCATCTACCTGATGACAGATGCAGATAACGGATTTGATATTAAATGTGCAACGTAAAAAGTGAACAATAAAAAGACATCCTATGATAGAATAAAACCTACCATAGGATATTTTGTTATGTAAAAAATTAACTCGCATAATCCGTGAAGTTTTGTAAAAAGCACAAAGTTATCAAAACACGAGGCATACCGCTCGTTATGCCTCGTGTTGCCTGAATTAGTTATAACATTTTAAAGATGAGAGATTTATGTTTATTTTTGAAATTTCGCCTTTTTGTATGAAGCGTAGGGGAACTTCAAGCCAAAATTCTTTTACAACAGAGTTGTAAAAGAATCGCATAGGCTGTTTATTGTCAACGGTAATTGCTTATAAAGGAAAAGTTTCTTGCTGAATATCTTTTTTAGCGGTTCAATAAACAGGATATCCGCGAGCTTTGCCCAACGACCAGCGACAGTTCCATTGAAGGAGCTTTGAGGAAACCGGTCGCAGCCGGCGAACTTAAGAAAGAAGGTCACGGCAAGAATACATGCTATTTCAGGCTGAATTAGTTTTCCCTTAACACCTACGACTTTCCCTTAAAATAACGGCATAATTAAAGGGAACCGAACTATATTAAAATAAAGTGTGTAAGTTAGAAAAATAGCTTACACACTTTTTCATTGGGAAAGTGTACTATAATGAAATAAATGACAGAAAAGAAATGAACGAAATGCCTAAGAAAAACGACTCCACCGTCTCCAAAAAAATCGTGATATACTTTTTTAATGTTATTTAACTCTGTTTACGCTGTAAATTGTAAATCCGTTGAATTCCTTTTCATCCTTGTAAACAATGACGGAATCCTTTTTGCCGTAATATTGGTTAAGATAATTTTCTTTGATAAAAGTAATGTTCTTATCAATAACATATACATTTCTTCCGTCAACGACCGCCTCATAAATATTTGTTGAGAGGTTGCGGTTCACAAGCTGATTTGTCCGATGAAGATAGCCGAAGCCGTCAACATTATGGAGAAAATCGGAAGAAAATCCCCACAGCGGATGAATATAGTTATCGGTATATGAAATGTATTCTTTAGCTGTTACAGGATCAAGAACATAATAATTTTCGGGATGTCTGTCAACCTCAGTATAAAGATCACTCGGCTTTTTGTCATAAGAAACAGGAGTGATATGGAAGAAATATGATACACAGCTTGCCACACCTAATATCACAAGTACAATAACCGAAATAAGAACAGTTTTTCTGCTTTTATCTGTGATATTGATGTATTCGTCTTTTCTGAGATGACCGAAATCAAACGAATACATTGTAAACGAAAGAATCATCAGCAAAATTCCGTACATTGTGTATGCCGAAGAATCCATTGCATAACGAACATACATACAAGCCGCAAATCCCACCGCAAAATACAAAGCAGGGAAGAAGGCAAATCTTTTTTTCTGAACGGTAACAAAAACAACCATAACGGCAAGTATTACCGCAAAAGCAATAAGATATGAATCAAAATTTATAATATGTCCCCATGCATCTGAAAACAATGCACCCGCATTATCAAAAAAATTATACGGATTTTCCCGTTTTTGAATATCTGCAACCTTTTCAAGGGCAGCAGTATTCAGTCCGTTGTTTTCATCATAATATCCGTCAACAAAAAGTTCATACTCATTTGCCGAATTTATTCCGACCGAATTAAGCTCCTCACAGTAATCGGAATAGTTTGGAAAAGCATTATCATCGGTCTTATCGGCAAGGACGCTGTATCTGTACATCCCCGAAGTTTCTGCATTTGCATTATTGACCGAATATGAATAATATTCAAGACCGCAGCCGACAAGAACAATAAAGACAAATACAAGCACAAAAGGTCTGAAATACCAGAAGAATTTTCTGAACGGCAACTTGTACTTTCTTTTTGCAATCATATCACCGATGAAGAATGCAATGAAAAATGCAAGTCCCACAAAGAAATATTTAAAACATAAAAATGTTCCGAATATAACTTCAAGTACACCAATCCAAAACGGGAGAGAGTACCTTTTATTTCTGATTGCATTAAGTGCCATCAGAAACCCTGCCGTAAGTAGCAAAGCTGCAGTTTTACTGCTTAAAATGTTTGAATAATGGTCAAATGAAAACAAAATATTCAGCACAAGAGTGAATATGAAAGCCTTGTGCTTTCCGAATTTATCGGCAAAAACAAATGTAACAGAAGAAAAAGCGGCACAGGAGAGAAGAATTTGAAAAAGTACAAAACAGTTGAAATTCAAAAGAATGTACTGCAATGAACCGGTAATTGTCGCAAAAATGTAGTTAATATCATTATTGTAATAGTTATGATACTGACAGATATATAAAGAATTGTAAAAATCGTCAGCACTGTCATAGGAAAATGCAGTAACACCTATAATCAAAACCATAATAACAATATTAATTGCCAAAGCAAAGAAGGTCTTGCTTTTTAGTGCGTTTAATATTTTATCTTTCATAATAACTCCTCTGCATTATCTTTCTTGTTTAAAAATCACTTTCTTGATCTTCTTTCGTTAATCAAAAGCTGAAGATTCTTCTGTTCGTAAGTATTAAATTTAACATTCTTCTCAAATTCTTCGGGTGTATATTTGCCCTCATACCATGACTGCGAGTTAAAGTATGCATTAAGGCTTGCGTCCTTAAAAATTCTGCCTCGTCTTGCATAAATCTCATTAATTGCAAGCTGTAAGTCGTCATCACTCAAAGCGCTTACCTGTGCGTTGCTGAGATATGAAGAATCGCTGTTAGGGAAGATAAATCCGCCGTTATTATTAGTGTTTGTATTGCTTGATGACTGTGAATTTAAATTGCCCGATGAGCTGTTCTGACTATTTGATGACTGCTGAGCCTGTGTTGCAGGAGCTTCTGTTTCTCTCTGAATCTGTCCGCTTGAGATAACAAGTTTAACAACTGTACCCGTACTTGCGCTTGTGTCACCTTCCGGAGTCTGAGAGATAATATATCCTTCCGGATAATCATAACTGTATTCATAGTCAGAAATTTCAACGGTAAATCCTGCCTGTTCAAGAAGCTTCTTACCGTAACTGTAACCGTAACCGACAACAGGAACAACATTGTTATATGAAGAAGATGTTGTAACCTGTTCCGTTGTAGCAGGAACTGTAGTAGGCATCGCCGTACTCGGCGCCTGTGTGGTTACTTCGGCAGATGTTGCAGTTTCGGCTGTAGTAGTTTTATTGTCAGTAGATGAATTTGACAAACCGTTATAAACGCAGAAACCGATAAATCCGAGTGCGGCGGCAATTACAACGGCACAAAGAATAATAACAAATTTATTCTTCTTTTTCTTTACATTTTCTTTATTATCTTCTTCATCTGTATATCCGAATTCATTGTCATCATCTTCAAAGCTGTTATCGTCAAAGTCGTTTTTTTCTTCAATTTTTTTAGTATCGTCAGCTTTGTTGTCAGTACGCTTAACAGACGGCTCGTCCTCAAAGAAATCACCGTAGTCCTTGCTTGACTCATTGCTTGTAAGAACATTTTTATGATCTGCACCGGAATAATCGTCAAACACTTCAACGCTTGTAACAGGGGGAAGAACTTCCGGAGCTACTTCGCTGTTGCTTGAAACATCTTCAAATTCTTCAGCTTTTTTATCTGTAATAGTTTGTTCTTTCTTGTCATCTTCACTCGATACGGAACTGATATCTTCAAATTCAGGCTGTTTTTCTTCTGATACTTCGTCAGTTTTAACCTCGGAATTTTCAGGATCATCAACTGCATCTGTAACATCAACAACCTCAAATCCGCCGTTTTCATCAGCATCAGACTCACTGACTTCATCTGAATCTACAGGAGCATTACCGTCAACAGGCAAGGATTCCTCACCGGCTAAAACTTCGGCAATGCCAAGCTGTTCGCCGCCTTTAAATTCATTATCAAGAACAGCGTCATCAACTGTCTGAACTTCATCCTTATTGTCAAAATTATCCTGCGGTTCAGTCGGCTCTGTATCCTCAAATTCATCATAATCATATTCTTCAAATACATTTCCGTCAAAATCTGTGTTTTCCGGAACAACAACATTGGGATTCGGAACAGGGGAGGATGTACCTATTTCAGTTTTGATAGATGTGAGAGCATTTTTTATGTTGCTTGCATTCTTCCAGCGGTTTGCATTATTCGGCTGACATGCAATTACAATAACACTCTTGAGTTTTTCGTCACCATCAGACGGAGCGGTAACAGCCTTGCCCGAAAATCTTTCTTCACAGGCATTCTTTCTGTCGCATGAATCACTTTCAAACGGAATTTTACCGCCGTTGCACATTGCATACATAATTATTCCGACAGAATAAATGTCGGTTGTATAGTCAACATTTTCCTGCTTATAAACCTCAGGCGCAACAAATGAGGTATCCGCAATCTTGCCTTCAAAATCTGTAAATCCGCCGATTTTATACCTTCCGTCAGCGGTTACAAAAATATTCTTTGGCGAAATATTACCGTGAAAAATATTCTTTGCTTCCAAAGTTTCAAGCATTTCACTCATCTGAATACCAAAATCAACAACTTCATCCTCAGCGAAAGTTTTGGTTTTCATAAGTTCTTCAAGACTTGTGAGTTCTTCTGTAAATATGTACAAATCACAGGTTTTTTTGTTCTGATTATCCTGAACATAAACATCCAAATAGTTTGAAACACCGTCAAGCTCCTTAACCGATTCAATAAAATCAGCCTCTTCGGTAAAATACTCGGCATGTTCATCGGTATAATTGCTTTTGCCGACAAATGCGTGTCTGAGAATCGCATTCTGAGCAGTATTTTTATCAATCTTCCTTGATACCTTGTAAACTTCACAGCCGTTGTCTTCCCCAACAAATGAAGTAACCTTCCAATCCCTTAAATCTGCCGGCAATTTAATCGTTTTTGCCATACTAACACTCCTTAAATATTTCCTTATTTTTCATATTACATATTATATCTAAATCAAGGTCATTAACCCTCACTATATCATTCTCCGGATTATTGTACCATATTACGAGCTGTTTTACCATAGATATTTCAATTTTTTAAAAAATAATTCTAATTTGTAATTAAATCTGACATAAAAACAGCAGTCCGCCTAAACGAACTGCCGAAAACATAATTTCAGTAAAATATCTTACTCGATCTTATCTGATTTTTATTTTTTCCTTTTTGTTGACTCCGATAATTCCGCCTATTCCTCCTCCCAAAACAGATGACATCAGTTTTAGCAGGGTTAGTATCGTTATAGGCTCACCGTTAAAAATCAATGAAATAGAGGTTATGACAAGAAAAATAAAAAATCCTGTCAGCGAACCAACCGCAAGACCTGCACTTCCTGTAATTCTTGATGATATTATTCCCGACATCAGCGTTGCAACACCGACCATGCCGACCGTGCAGTAATCAAGTATATCCGCTGAAATTACTCCCGATGACATCATCACGGCTGCAAGCAAACACATCAAAATTACCAGTATGAGTATTCCGCATACTGATGAAAACAAAACAGCCTTTGCAAGTAGTTTTTTATCAGACATAAAACAACCCCCGAATATATTCTGTTACAAATATATTCGGGGGAAAGAACATTCATTCAAAAAGTTATTCTTTTGTAGCTTTAGTTTCGTCAGAATCTTTCTTCTTGCCAAAACCAAAGAAGCCTTTCTTTTCAGGCTGACCTGCCTGCTGTGGCTGTTCCTTAACTGTGTCAACAGTAGAAATACACCACTTTTTAAACTTCATCTTAACTCTGTCGGAGCCTGTTTCAATGATGATAGCATCCTCGTCGTCCTTAATGGCAACTACTCTGCCCATAATTCCGCCGATTGTTGTAATTTCATCACCGATCTCAAGAGAGTTACGAAGCTGAGCTTCTTCTTTTTTCTTCTTTGAGTTAGGTCTGATGAGGAAGAAATAGAGAGCTGCAAAAATAGCAACATAGAAGAGAATCATAAAAATCATACTTGATGACTGATTTCCGCCGCTTGCACTTGCTTCTGCAACTACAGGTAAAAAGTTTGTCATTTTCGTCATTCCTTTCATACAATGTATTGATTATATCAGTTTTAATCACATCTTGCAAGTATTTTTTCTGTTTTGAAAAAATATTAGATACGCACGCCTAAAATGTTGCGATATTTCTCGTAAAATTCCATATATGTGCCGTTATCAAGCTGAGTTCTGATAACTTCCATAAGATTATTGTAAAAATAGAGGTTGTGCAAAACGGCAAGTCGCATTCCGAGCATCTCACCGCTCTTGAGAAGATGTCTTATGTATGCCCTTGAAAAGTTTCGGCAAACAGGGCAGTCACAATGCTCGTCAATCGGAGATTCATCTGTTTCATATTTTGCATTATTGATGTTACGCACTCCGTCCCAAGTGAAGAGCTGACCGTGTCTTGCGTTTCTGCTCGGCATAACACAGTCAAAAAGATCAACACCTCTTGCAACGCTTTCAAGAATATTCACGGGAGTTCCGACTCCCATAAGATATCTGATTTTATTTTTCGGAGCAAACGGCTCAACCTCTTCAATGATATGGTACATCGTTTCCGCAGGCTCACCCACGGCAAGACCTCCGATTGCATAGCCGTCAAGATTAAGCTCTGCAATTTCTTTCATATGATTGACGCGCAAATCGTCATAGATACCGCCCTGATTTATGCCGAACAGCATCTGGTTTTTATTTATGGTATCATCAAGACTGTTGAGCCTTTTCATCTCTGTAACGCATCTTTTAAGCCATCTTGTGGTTCTTTCAACGCTGTTTTTTGTATATTCATATGGAGAAGGGTTTTCAACGCATTCGTCAAATGCCATCGCAATTGTAGATGCAAGATTTGACTGGATTCTCATACTCTCCTCAGGTCCCATAAAAATTTTGCGGCCGTCAATGTGAGAATTGAAGTAAACGCCTTCTTCTTGAATATTTCTCAACTTTGCAAGAGAGAACACCTGAAATCCGCCGCTGTCGGTAAGGATAGGACCGTTCCACCTTGTAAATTTGTGAAGTCCGCCCATTTGCTTAACCTTTTCATCACCCGGACGAAGATGCAGATGATAGGTGTTGCAAAGCTGAACTTGACATTTTATATTCTTTAAATCAAGCGCAGAAACAGCACCCTTGATTGCACCGCATGTTGCAACATTCATAAAGGCAGGAGTCTGAACCGTACCGTGAACCGTAACGAATTCGCCCCGTCTTGCGCTACCTTCCTTTTTAATTACCTTAAACATAAATCCTTAAAATCCTCCTATGATATGAACATAGCGTCACCGAAAGAGAAGAATCTGTACTTTTCCTTTACAGCTTCTTTGTATGCATTCATAATAAAATCATATCCCGCAAAAGCGGATACAAGCATAATGAGTGTACTTTCGGGAAGATGAAAGTTAGTAATAAGTCCGTCAAGCACCTTAAATTCAAATCCGGGATAAATAAAAATATCCGTAAATCCCTCACAGGGTTTGATTTCTCCGTACATTGCCGCAACACTTTCAAGCGTTCTGCAGGATGTTGTGCCGACTGCAATAACCCGTCCGCCGTTTTTCTTAGTTTCATTTATGAGCTTTGCGGTTTCTTCGGGGACTTCATAATGCTCGCTGTGCATTTTATGCTTTGTAACATCATCAACCTTAACGGGTCTGAATGTACCGAGTCCCACATGAAGTGTAACATACGCAATCTTTACACCCTTAGCCTTAATTCTGTCCATAAGCTCGGTTGTAAAGTGAAGTCCTGCCGTCGGAGCTGCCGCAGAACCGAGTTCATGGCTGTAAACCGTCTGATAGCGTTCCTTATCCTTAAGCTCGGCTGTAATATAAGGAGGAAGAGGCATCTGACCGATTTTGTCAAGAGTAGTAAAAAAATTCTCTTCACAGTCAAAATCAACTATTCTGTTGCCGTCATCCTTAACATCAACAACTGTTGCATGCAAAATGCCGTTGCCGAATGAAAATTTTGTGCCGACTTTTGCTTTTTTACCCGGCTTGCAAAGTGTTTCCCAACGGTTGTTCGCAACCTGCTTCAAAAGCAGAAATTCAACTTTTGCACCTGTTTCGTCTTTGATACCGTAAATTCTTGCAGGCAAAACTCTTGAATCGTTGGCAACAAGAAGGTCACCCTCGTTAAGATAATCAATAATGTCATAAAAATGCTTATGCTCCAGAGTTTGTTTTTCTCTGTCAAGCACAAGCAGTCTTGAACTGTCTCTCGGTTCAAGCGGAGTCTGTGCGATAAGCTCTTTAGGCAAATCGTAATAAAAATCACTAGTCTTCATTTTATTTCCTTTCAAGAACTAAAATTGCTTTTTAAAAGCTGTTCTGTCAAAAATCTTTGTAAAACACAAGTATTTGTCCTGTAAAATTCTCAAAATAATTGACATTACCCTTTTAAAATGATATATTATTTTATTATGAGCAGTTTGCATAATCGACAAACAGTCGTGTTTTCAGACATCTCTTCATATAATATAATATTTGTTTGAATAAGGCAACCGCTTTTTTAAAATTTGTTTAATTCGGAGGAATTATTATGAAAAAGTATAAAGTCGGTATTATCGGCGCTACCGGTATGGTAGGTCAGCGTTTTACACTTCTTCTTGAAAATCACCCGTGGTTTGAGGTTACTGTTCTTGCCGCAAGTAAGAGAAGTGCAGGCAAAACATACGGTGAAACAGTAGAAGGCAGATGGCATATGACTGCTCCTCTTCCAGAGAAGTACAAGGATATGGTTATCGTTGACGCTGAAAATGTTGAAGAGGTTGCATCACAGGTTGATTTCTGTTTCTGCGCAGTTAATATGAAGAAGGATGAAATCCGTGATCTCGAAGACAGATATGCAAAGGCTGAATGTCCTATCGTATCAAACAACAGTGCTCATCGTTTTACAGATGATGTTCCTATGGTTATTCCTGAAATTAACGCCGATCACATTAAGATTATTGATGCTCAGAGAAAGCGTCTCGGCACAAAAAGAGGCTTTGTTGCAGTTAAGTCCAATTGCTCACTTCAGAGCTATGTTCCTGCAATTCATCCTTTAAAGGCACTCGGCGTTGACAAGGTTCTTGCCTGCACATATCAGGCAATTTCAGGCGCAGGCAAAACATTCAAGACATGGCCTGAAATGGTAGATAATGTTATTCCTTACATCGGCGGTGAGGAAGAGAAGTCAGAGCAGGAGCCGCTTAAAATCTGGGGTAAGATTGAAGGCGACAAGATTGTTAAAACCGATGATATTTCAATCACATCACAGTGCATCCGTGTTCCCGTATCAGACGGTCACACAGCTGCTGTATTTATGTCATTTAAGGACGGCGTAA
>OIXU01000731.1_pt1 | contig 11243 bp, 8 predicted proteins | sample 1587921 | NCBI WGS metagenome assembly OIXU01 (sample SAMN03283238) | human gut metagenome | biome: human-associated habitat; material: feces | host: Homo sapiens | place: Peru | collected 2012
CCGCGTCTGCAAACTCAAAGAATTGTCCGATGCGCACGAAATTCGCTGGCTCTCCGACGTCTTCATGCATCTCGATGCACTCTGGGATACGTATCCATCTTCTTGCGCCGAGGCATTCGTCTCGCTGACCGAAGAATTGCGCGCCTTCCCAACCGAAGATATCGAAGCGCACGACGTCGAACAGCTCAATCACGACCGACTTCGCATGCTCTTTGCTCGCAAACCCGATGCTCGCAAACCATCGGCGTATTCCGTCGTCAACGACGCACGCCAATTGGCCGAAATCCTATTGCAACAGCTCGATACGCCCGCGGCGATGAGCTCAGCTCGCATTTATGAGCTTCTCATCGACGCTCGCCGCATTCATTGCTACGCCATCGAACGTTGTTGCGAAGTCCTCATTTCTCTCCTCGAACGCGTTCCCGCGCGCGAAGCCGGAAAACCTCTCGTCGTTCCACGAAAGCGTCGTCATACCCTTTTGCCCATAGAAACTCCTCGAAGTCCATTGAGTGCATGGTGTAGTCTTCCTTGTAGCCTACGCTGTTTGATTCTATCTCTCTATAGTTGATGCCCATGAGCGATCCAGAGCAGATGACATCGTATCTGCCGTCTATCTTGAACGCTTTCAGGCAGGTGGCACAGGCAGGGCAGTCTTGCATCTCGTCGAAGAAAATCAAGGTGTTGCCATCCTCTATCTTTATGGAAGGGTCTATGAGGGTCAGGTTGCGGACGATGTCGTCAACCTCGTAGCCATCGTCGAAGATGGCCTTGTATTTTTGTTGAAGCACGAAGTTGATGGCAACCACATTCTTGTAGTTGTCGTGCGCGAATTGTAGTATGGAAGCGGTCTTCCCCACCTGTCTTGCCCCTTTGACGACAAGTGGCATCCTGTCTTTGTTGTCCTTCCATGCTTTGAGGTATTCGTCAATCTTCCGTCGTAATAGTTTCATAACAAATGGCATCTTATCTGCTGCAAAGATAACCCTTTCTCACAAAATTCCTGAGGAAAACGAAGGGAAAATCACAAAATTCCTTTGCTTTTTCATTGTTTTATCACAAAATTCCTGCCATTTCGCGGAGCTTTATCACAAAATTCCTGGTTGGCAGGGGCTTCGCAATCACAAAAAAAGGCGCCCCATCCCTTTGTCATGTCAAGGGATGGGGCGCTTCAGCAAAGAGGGCTTGCCGAGACCGCGCGGTCACAGCCCGATGCTCTCTATCCTGAGCTCTATCGTCCCGGCAGGAGCCTTCACCTCTACGGTGTCGCCGGCCTTGTGGCCGATAAGGGCCTGTCCGATAGGCGACTTTATGGAAATCTTGCCCTCGTGTATGTTGGCCTCGTGCGGACTTGTCAGGGTGTAAGTGGCCTTGCGGTTCACGCGCAGGTTGGTGACCTCCACCTTGCATAGCAGCTGGACCGTGTCGGGCGACATCTGCTTGGTGTCGAGCACGCGGGCGTTGGCCAGGATGTTTTGCTTGTACCTTATCTTGCCGAGCAGCCGCCCGTGCGTCCTTCGCGCGGCGTGATACTCGAAATTCTCGCTCAGGTCGCCCTTGTCGCGAGCCTCCGAGAGCTCGTCTTGCGCCTTGGGCAGCTCCACCTTTATGAGGTGTTGCAGTTCAGCCACGAGCTTGTCGTAGCATTCTTGTGACATGTATTCCATCGTGTGAAATCAGTTTTTTGCGGGTGCAAAATTAAGAAAAACATTTCACGTGGCGACACCTGCGGCCCCACTTTTTTCATCATGTCGCGTCCGCTTTCATGGTGTTCAGTAGGGCAATGTCACCTTGAACGCGGGGCTGTCGGTGTGCTCTTTCTTTATGATGTCCACCAGTTGGCCCACTATGTCAGGGTGCTCGCTTGCCACGTCGTGGTCCTCGTGCAAGTCGGCGGCGAGGTCGTAAAGCCGCGGCTTACCCTTCACCACCACGAGTTTCCAGTCGCCTCGGCGCACGCCTATCTGGTCGGTCTCGTGAAACTCCCAGTAGAGGTGGTCGTGACGCTTCTGCGCCGTGGTGTCTCCGAGCAGCGTCGGGGCGATGGACAGTCCGTCGAAACCGTCGCCAGGCAGCGCGCGGTTGGTGTATCGTTTGCGGAAGTCCTTTACCCCGGCCAGGTCGCAGAAGGTGGGCATGATGTCGTAGAAGGCAAACTGCAGGTCGCTCACCGTCCCGGCCTTCACGTGTCCCGGCCACCACGCTATGAACGGCACGCGAATGCCGCCCTCATAGCACTGCCGCTTCAGTCCGCGCAACTTGCCGTCGCGCCCGAAATACGCCGGGTCGGCTCCGCCCTCCTCGTGAGGCCCGTTGTCGGAGGTGAAGATCACGAGCGTGTTCTTGTCGAGCCCCTTCTCCTTCAGCTTCGCCATTATCTCCCCCACGTAGGCGTCGAGACGCGTTATCATTCCGGCGAACTGCGCGTGGGTGTGCTCCACCGCGTTGTAGCGCGAGCCTTCCTGCCCGCCCCACGTCTTGTCCACGAAAAACCTCTTCTTGTAGCCCTCCAGTATCTTGTCGTCGGGCTGCGCCAGTTCGGCGTGGGGCAGGGTGTAGGTCAGGAAGCCCACGAAGGGATGCCGCGCGTCTTGCTTGCCAATCCATTCCAGCGCCCTGTCGTGGATGATGCGCGCCGAGTACTGCGTGCGCTTGAAGTAGCCGGGCCCGAACATCGGGTGCTTTATGTTTTCCGTCATCACCTCGCGCGTCACGGCCGTGTCGCCCAAGGAGCGCGAGTAGCGGTTCAGGAAATTAGGATAGTACAAGTGGGCCTGGAACTGGCAGATGTATCCGTAAAACTCGTCAATGCCACGCTTGTCGGGCGTTGACGGCGACCCCTCGTAGCCGCCGGCCCATTTGCCGAACAATCCCGTGCGGTAGCCGCGGTCTTTCAGCATCTCGGGCAGGATCTTGTGAGCCGGGTCGTAAGGCTCCTGTCCCACGACGGCGAAATCCACGTTGTCGCCATAGCGCACGGTCTTGTCATACGACCAGTATTCCTTGTTGCCTCTCACGTGCGAGTGTCCGGAGTGTTGCCCGGTCATCAGCGCCGCGCGCGACGGTGCCGACACCGGCGACCCGGCGTAGGCCTGCGTGAAGCGCATGCCTTCGCGGGCCATGCGGTCTATGTTGGGCGTGGATATGAACGGTTGGCCGTAGCAGGCCAAGTCGCCATAGCCCATGTCGTCGCACATTATGAAGAGTATGTTGGGGCGCGAGGGTTCAGCTTTCCGCGCCTTGCTTGGCTTGGCGGAGAGCAGTGCCGGCATGCAGGCAAGCCCGGCCGAAGCCAACAGGAGGTTCTTGTCAATAGTCATTGTAAGCGTTGTTTATGGTCATTTCTCCGCGTTGCTGAAATAGGGCACGAGCCTCATGTCGCCGTCAACGACAGAGGCGGGTATGGTGTAGCTGCCGTTCTTGAATTGCGCCTCGCCGACGGTGGTCTCGGTCCAGTTGTTGCCGGCCTCGCCGTCGAGATCGCGTCCGTGGCGTATCACGAGCTTTGAGAAATGGAAGCCAGGCGCGGGCACGACCTTCACGCCGAGCGGCTTACCGCACACCGCCGTCTTGCCGGTCACGGGACTGCCGTCGGCAAGCAAGATGTCGCCGTTGAGGCCGCCTCCCAAATCATCGACGCCACGGCTCAGGGCCACGCGGTCGCCCACGGCAAAGGTCTTGGCCCCGGCCTTGGCGCTTGTCGTGAAGAACGGCAGAGGGTCCGCGCTTAGTACTATGTCGTCGATGTAGGCGGCAAAGTCGGCGCTGAGGTCGTGGGGCGACGTGGCGTCGGGCACGATGAGCAGGTCGCGAATGGTTATGCCGTCGGCACCCGACACGGCGAACACGGCGTCGTTCCACTGGTTGGCGACAAGCGGTCGCGAGGCCGTGCTCCAAAACTGCTCGGTCATGGCCGACTGGCTTGGGCGGTCGGCGCGGTTGCCAAGGCCGATGAGCATTGCCGGGCCAGCCTTGGGCGAGTAAATCTTCACGTGTACGTATTGTTTCCGTTTGGTCTGGGCGAACGGCTCGCGAAGACCGACCAACGCGCCAAACGTGTTGCTGCCGAAGCGCGAGCGCTGCATGGCGAGAATCTTTTTCGATGGGTTGGGCGTGAAGCCACGCGCGGGGTCGGGTGCCGTCAGGTGGTTGCTCACCACGCGCACGTTGGCAGGCATGGCGCCCTTGCGTAGCGGTGACGATTCCCACGTGTCGTATGCCCCGATGGAGAGGCACGCCTCGCTTGTCTCAAAGTCGCACAACTTGCGGTCCTGTGTCTGCGCCTGCATGGCGAGCGAGAGCGACATGGCGATGGCCGCGCATGCCATGCGGTTGAAATATATGGAAGGTTTCATTTCTTTTTCTTTGTTGGTTGTTAAAACACCGCGAGGCTCTGTATCAGCGGGCAAGCCTTGCTGTCGTTTATCTTCACGCGCAGTGCGCGCACCTTGAAGCCGTCGTCGTAGCTGTGGGCCGTGGAGCCGTTGAGCGGGATGATGCGCTTGTAGCCTATTGTAGTGGTGGCGATGCCTGTGGCGCGTGGCGTGAAACGCGTGCCGTCGTCGCTTGTCTCTATCGAGAACGCGCGCACGCGCTGTCCCAGCCTGATGTGCTCCATCAGCTGCACGTACCTAACGGTCGTCGGCTTGTCCCACGTCAGCGTTATGGTGGCGCTTGTCGTGCCGTCGTCGGTGGCCCAGTAGGTGTCGGCGCGCCCGTCGGTGAGGTTCCGCGCAGAGTAGTCGCGGTGCCGTCCGGCTGCGCGTTCCTCGCTGACGCTTATCGTTGCCTTGCGCGCGAGGTCGTTGCCCAGTCGCGAGCGCAGCATCCTGCCCAGTTCGGCCATGCGCTTGGCCGTGGCCTCGGGTATGAGCCCGTCCTTGTCGGGCGGCAGGTTCAGTATCAAGGTGGCGTTGCGTCCCACGGTCTCGAGATACATTTGGAACAGGCGTTCCGCCGACAGCACCTTCTCGTTCTTCTTCCAGAACCATCCGCCCGTCGTGGCCTTGGCGTCGCTCTCTCCCGGATGCCATTGCCATCCGTTCTCCGTGCCGCTCTCGCCGTCGCCCATCGACCAGCAAGTCTCGCCGGCATGTCCGGCCTCGTTGCCTATCCAGCGCACCTCGCCGCCCACGCCCCACATCACCACGTTGGGCAGCAGCGCGTGTATGGAGTCGCGCAGGTTGGGTATGTCGTAGAAAGTCTGCGCGTTGTCTATCTTGCGGTGGCCCGTGGTGCCCTTTCCGCCATAGGCGCCGCCGTAGTAGCCAGCATGGTCGCCACCGGTGGCACCGTCAAACCACATCTCAAACTGGTCGTCGCCATACTTGGCCAGTTCCACGCATTGTGGCAAGAACACCTTTTTGGCGTAGTTGTCGGTGTAGTTGCCGTTGGCGTCCTTCTCGCCCCAGTATTTGCTGCTCAAGTCCCATGGCGACACGTAGAAGCCGTATTTCATCTTCAGCTTGCGTGCCGCCCTCGCGAAGTCGCGCGGGATGTTGGTCTTGCGCGCGTTGGCGGTGGCAGAGCCCAGCACGCTGTGCGTCGTGGTGGCCGTCGGCCACAGGCAGAAGCCATCGTGGTGCTTCACCACGGCAATGCCGCCTTTCATGCCCGCCGACTTGGCCACGCGCAGCCATTGTGCCGGGTCGGGCACGCGAGTGGGCGCGAAGGTCGCCTCGTCTTCAGTGCCGTCGCCCCATTCCTTGCCGGTGTAGGTGTCCATGCCATAGTGGAAGAAAGCGTAAAACTCGGTCTCGTTCCACAGCATCTGCCGGCGGCTCGGCAAGGGGAACACCGGGCGAGGCGTGTTGTCGGGATTGGCGACCTCATACCGCGTCAGCTCAAACTCGGTAGGGACAGACTGTGCCATGGCCGTGCCGGAAGACGACAGCAGGCATAGACCGCCCAACAGTAAATAGTGGATGTTCATATCATTGATCGTAATTGTTTCTGCTCAAAAACTTATGCAAAAATACGCATAATACCATAGAATACGCCTAATAAAAGGCGATAATATTATTAATGTGGCAGATTTTATGGCTTGGCATGTTACAATGTCGTGAATTGTTGGCCACGGCAAGCCTTCGCATGGGAAAAAATCATAACTTTGCGGAAAAATACCCATGACCATGACACGACGATTTACCATCGGCAAGAAGATATACGTGAGCGTGCTGTCGCTCTTCCTCTTGTTCGCAATAGCTTTCATTGTGTTCCAGCAATACCGCGAACGACAATATAAGGTGGAGACGCTGACGCTCCGCCTTCAAGACTGCAACGACCAAATCCACGACGCCATAATGTTCAACCACGACAGCGACATGGGCTCCTTCTTGCGCCTCTATTTGCGCAAGGGCTCCTTCCGCAACCTCAGGGTCACGATAATAGCCACGTCGGGCAAGGTGATTTACGATTCCAGTACCGATTTCCGCACCATGGCCAACCACGCCAAGAGGCCAGAGGTGGAGCAGGCCTTGAAGTCGGGGTTCGGCACATCGTTAGACCGCAACAGCAATACCCTTGGGTGCGACTATTTCTATTGCGCCACGTATTATCGCGCGGATGGCTACGTGGTTCGTTCGGCCCTTCCTTACGACGTCGACTTGGCCAAGGCCCTGCGTGCCGACTTCCATTACATCTGGTTCTCCATGGTCGTGGTCATCTTGCTCACCATGGTGCTCTACCGCTTCACCAACCGCATTGGCGGCAACATAACCAAGCTCAACGAGTTTGCCACGCGTGCCAGTTCGCGCGGCGTGTCGTTCGACAAGGACTGGAACGAGGTGCTCGGCGGATTCTCCAACGATGAGCTTGGCGACACCGCCGAGCGCATAGTGAAGCTCTATCTACGCCTGAAAAAGACGCAGCAAGAGCAGAGTGTGCTCAAGCGGCAGCTCACGCAGAACGTGGCCCACGAGCTGAAGACCCCGGTGGCGAGCATACAAGGCTATCTGGAGACCATTCTCGAACATCCCGACATGGCTCCCGCCACGCGCGACAACTTCCTGGAGCGATGCCATGCCCAAGGCCAGCGCCTGGCGGCGTTGCTCAACGACATGTCCACGCTCAACCGTCTCGACGATGGCGCCGAGATGATGGTCTTCGACAAGACCGACGTGGCGGAGATAATACGCACCGTGGGGCTGGAGAGCAAGTTCGCCCTTGAGCAGAAGGGCATGACCATGACGTGCGACATGCCCGACGAGATGATTATCCATGGCAACGGAAGCCTGATTTACAGCGTCTTCCGCAATCTCACCGACAATGCCATTGCCTATGCCGGAGACAATACCCACGTCAGCCTCAAGGCAAGTCGCGGCCAAGGCTGCTGGCGCTTCACGTTCAGCGACGACGGCGTGGGCGTGGCCTACGAGCACCTCGCGCGCCTCTTTGAGCGTTTCTATCGCGTGGACAAGGGCCGGAGCCGCAAGATGGGCGGCACCGGCCTCGGACTCGCCATCGTGAAAAACGCCGTGCGCGTGCATGGCGGAACCATCAGCGTGAAAAACAACCCTGGAGGCGGACTGTGCTTCGAGTTCTCGCTCAAAGACTGATGGAGTCTGCTTCTTGAATGGTGCCGTATCGCGGGGGAGGTGTGTGGGCAATGCATGAATGTAAAATGTAACGTTTATGTAACATCGATGTAAGGCGGCTGTAACATGCGGGAAGTAATTTTGCACGCAGAATTATTAATCACATTTACAGTTTTTTATGGAGACAATTTATTTATGCATTGTCATCTTTCTCCTCTGCCTCGCGGTTTTCGACCTCTTCGTGGGGGTGAGCAATGATGCCGTAAACTTCTTGCAGTCGGCAGTCGGCGCACGTGTCGCCACGTTTCGCACCATCCTCATCATAGCGTCGCTTGGCGTGGCCATAGGCGCTGTCATGTCGACCGGCATGATGGACGTGGCCAGGCATGGCATCATGGTGCCGAGCCATTACTCGTTTCATGAGGTGATAACCATTTTCCTTGCCGTCATGGTGACCGACGTCATAGTGCTCGACGTGTTCAACACCCTCGGCATGCCTACCTCGACCACCGTCTCGCTTGTCTTCGAGCTTCTTGGCGGCACGGCGATGCTCGCCTTCCTGAAGGTCGTGGCCGACGACAGTCTCGACTATGCCACGCTGCTCAACTCCGACCAGGCGTTGAAGGTCATCATCGCCATCTTCGTCTCCGTGGCCATCTCTTTCGTAGTGGGCATGGTGGTGATGTGGATAAGCCGCGTGGTGTTCACGTTCAACTTCTCAAGGCACAGCCGCTATTCCATAGCCATCTTCGGTGGCGTGGCTTTCACGGCCTTGGCCTATTTCATCTTCCTAAAGGGCGTGGGCAAGAGCCCTTACATACCAAAGAACGTGAGCGAGTATATCAGCGACAACACCAACATGCTGCTGCTCTATACCTTCATCGGCGCGGCTATCGTGACGGAAATCTTGCACCTTTGCAAGGTCAACATCTTCAAGATTACCGTGCTCTTGGGCACCTTCGCCCTGGCAATGGCTTTCGCCGGCAATGACCTCGTCAACTTCATCGGCGTGCCTCTCGCTGGCCTTGACTCCTACACCGATTTCACCACCAACGGCGCCGGTGCGAGTGCCGACAGCTTCATGATGAGCTCGCTCATGGAGAGCGCCAAGACACCGCCTTACTATCTTTTCGCCGCCGGCGTGATAATGATCGTGGCCATGGCCACATCGAAGAAGGCGCGCAACGTGATAAAGACCTCCGTGGACCTATCGCGTCAGGACGAGGGCGACGAGATGTTCGGCTCAAGCCGTGCCGCCCGTGCCATCGTGCGCTTCGTGCAGTCGATGGTTGAAGGCGTGGCCCGCTTCGCCCCAGTGTCGCTTCGCCAATGGATCAACTCACGCTTCGACACGTCAGCCAAGCCTGTCGACGACGACGAGAAGGGCGAAGGCGCGGCTTTCGACATCGTGCGCGCCGCCGTCAACCTGGTCATAGCCTCCATGCTTATCACCTTCGGCACCAACCACAAGTTGCCATTGTCTACGACCTACGTCACCTTCATGGTTGCCATGGGTTCGAGCCTTGCCGACCGTGCATGGAGCCGTGAGAGCGCCGTGTTCCGCGTGACGGGCGTGCTGAGCGTCATTGGCGGATGGTTCATCACCGCTGGCGTGGCGTTCCTCACCTGTTCCCTCGTGGCCCTCTGCATGTGGTATGGCGGATTCCTGGTACAGTTCCTCTTCATCGCCCTCGTGGTGTTCTTGCTCTGGAGAAGCAACCGCCAGTATAACAAGAAGCGCGAGCAGACAAAGGGCGAGGACGACAGCTTCCGACTGATGATGCGCACCCACGACAAGGAGATTGTCTGGGAGATGCTCTGCAAGCACGTGCGCGACACGCAGACCAAGACCTGCAGGTACGTGCTGGAGCAATACAACAACCTGCTTGACGGCTTCAACTCGCAGAAGGTGAGCGGACTGCGCAAGACGGAGTCGGGCCTGCGCAAGCGCCTCGACTTGCTGAAGAAGCTTAGGAGGCAGGAACTCTTGGGCCTGAAGCGCTCGCCGATAGAGATAGCCGCCGAGAAGAACACGTGGTTCCACATTGGCGTGAACAGCGACCAGCAATTCATCTATACCCTTCGACGCATGCTCGCGCCGGTGAAGGAGCACGTGGAAAACAACTTCAACCCCGTGCCAGAGGAGTATGTAAAGGAATATGAGCCGGTGAGAAACACGGTCAACGACTTGATGAAGATGACGTGCGACGAGATAGAGACCAACCGCTATGACCAGTATCGCAGCATCCTCGCCGAGGCCGACGCCTGCAAGGATCAACTCTCCGTGATACGCAAGGTGCATCTCAACCGCATACAGACGGCCGCCGATAACAAGAACTTGCAGGTGGACATGGTCTACCTCAACATCTTGCAGGAGACGCAGCAGCTGCTGAGCGTCATGCGCCACCAGTTGCGCTCGGCCAAGAAATTCATGGAAAACTGATAATAAAACAACTTCAATAGGTATTAGATGGACAGTGGGAGAGGGCCAAAAGGGCGGCTCCCACTTTTTTCTTGCGTTTTATCTCGTGTTGTTGATTATTTAGCTAACTTTGCCGACACATAACCATTACGACATGAAGATTCAGACAGGCAAGATGCCCTTCAAGGGCTTTGAGACTTATTATCGTGTAGTGGGCGAGGCTACGGCAAACGCACCATTGCTGCTCTTGCACGGAGGGCCGGGGTCAACCCACAACTATTTTGAGGTGCTCGACAGCCTTGCCGAGTCAACCCACCGGCAGGTCATCTTCTACGACCAGCTTGGTTGCGGCGAGAGCTTTGTGGAAGGTCACCCCGAGCTGTGGACGCTCGAGACGTGGATTGAGGAGCTTGAGGCGCTGCGGGCGTGGCTGAGGCTCGACCGCGTACACCTGCTTGGGCAGTCGTGGGGCGGCATGCTCATCATTGCCTATCTCGTGGACCGCAAGCCGAAGGGAATAGTGTCGGCCATACTCTCCAGCACGCTGTCCTCCAGCGCGTTGTGGAGCCACGAGCAACACCGCCTCATCTCGTTCATGTCGCCGGAAGAGCGGGAGGCTATAGCCAAGGCGACAGAATCGGGACGTTTCGACGAGCCTGACTACCTGAAAGCCAACGACCACTATACCACGCTTCACGCTTGCGAGATAACGGAGGACAGCCCAGAGTGCCTGCGCAGGAAGAAGCGGTTTGGCACGGAATCGTATGTTGAGGCATGGGGCCCCAACGAGTACACGCCAACAGGCACGCTCCGCGATTTCGACTATACCGGCAGGCTCAACGCCATACACGTGCCTACATTAATAATAAGCGGAACCAACGACGAGTGCACGCCGCTGATAGCCAAGACCATGCACGACGGCATAGCCGGCTCGGAGTGGGAGCTGATGGACGGCGCGCGCCACATGACCTTCATAGACCAAACCGATAAATACAAGAGACTGTTGGCGCAATGGCTAAGGAAAACAGAGGCGTGACGGTGACAGAAACGCCACGGGATGAAGATGTAACCTTATTGTAATATCGCTGAAACGCGTATGTAAAGTCGATTTTGTTATTTTGCAACATCATTGAGATACAAGTATTAACATAAAGCTCTAAAGCAGCCAAAGGAGAATAAGAGAGGTTGGAACGTAAACAGTTGGGAATGAGTAGATTTGCACAAAGTTGCCAAATCGGCATAAAGCAAGCGAGTGAGGAATATTGAAGTAGTTCAGTTACTAAATCGTG
>OIXU01000734.1_pt1 | contig 11155 bp, 9 predicted proteins | sample 1587921 | NCBI WGS metagenome assembly OIXU01 (sample SAMN03283238) | human gut metagenome | biome: human-associated habitat; material: feces | host: Homo sapiens | place: Peru | collected 2012
ACCACATGTTCCTCCGCTTGTGCGGGCCCCCGTCAATTCCTTTGAGTTTCACCGTTGCCGGCGTACTCCCCAGGTGGGATGCTTAACGTTTTCACTTGGCCACTTGCGCCAATGCGCAAATAGCGGGCATCCATCGTTTACCGCGCGGACTACCAGGGTATCTAATCCTGTTCGATACCCGCGCTTTCGAGCATGAGCGTCAGTAGCGCTCCCGTCAGCTGCCTTCGCAATCGGAGTTCTTCGCCATATCTAAGCATTTCACCGCTACACGGCGAATTCCGCCAACGTCGTGCGTACTCAAGGGCACCAGTTCGCGCTGCGGTGCAGACGTTGGGCGCCTACATTTCACAACACGCTTAATACCCGGCCTGCGCTCCCTTTAAACCCAATAAATCCGGATAACGCCCGGACCTTCCGTATTACCGCGGCTGCTGGCACGGAATTAGCCGGTCCTTATTCATAAGGTACATGCAAAAAGCCTCACGAGGCTCACTTTATTCCCTTATAAAAGCAGTTTACAACCCATAGGGCCGTCATCCTGCACGCTACTTGGCTGGTTCAGGCTCTCGCCCATTGACCAATATTCCTCACTGCTGCCTCCCGTAGGAGTTTGGACCGTGTCTCAGTTCCAATGTGGGGGGCTTTCCTCTCAGAACCCCTACTGATCGTAGCCTTGGTGGGCCGTTGCCCCGCCAACAAGCTAATCAGACGCATCCCCATCCCACGGCAATGAATCTTTACTCCAAGGTTGATGGCAAACTCGGAGGCCATGAGGTATTAGGCCGCGTTTCCGCGGGTTATCCCTCACCGTGGGGCAGGTTGGATACGCGTTACTCACCCGTGCGCCGGTCGACGTCCAGCTTAGCAAGCTAAGCTGCCGTTTCCCCTCGACTTGCATGTGTTAGGCCTGTAGCTAGCGTTCATCCTGAGCCAGGATCAAACTCTCCATTGTAAAATATCATGTTTCACCTTCCAAGGCCAAAACCGCGGAAGGCAAGTTTGCTCTGTCCAGGACGCTCATCCTTTTTCATCGAATCGGAAGTCTAAACTTCACTCTTCAAGTAAATTGAACGGTTCGTTTTTCTACCCAAGCCGCATACACCATATATTATATAATGTGTACGGCTCGCTTCTTGTACTACTTCTCTGTTTATGTAAATCTCTTCAAAGAACTCTTTTCTTGTTTGCTAACCGGCGTATTTCCGAAAAGCGAGTGCAAAGGTATAGACTTTTGCGATACCCTCCAAATGTTTTAGCGATTATTTTTCAAAAATGACGGATAATTGATGTAAATCAATGGAATGGGCGGTTTTTAGACGGGATAGACGGGGATAGATTTTATAGACACTTATGGACGGGATAGACTTTATAGACTGGATGGACATTTATAGACTGGATGGACTTTATAGACGGGATAGACATCTTATAGACAAAATAAACTATTATAGACAGATGGACGGAATGGGCACATGAGGCAGGACAAGCAGCAGAAGAAACGCGACACATGTTGGTAGAAATGTTAAAAATACAACAAAATGAAGATTTTTAAGGCAAAAGATTTGCTAATTGAAACAAAACATATAACTTTGCAACTGCAATAGTAAACAGACAAGAAGCCTGAAACACTATCATTATAAGGTAAGGCATTATAAGGCAAGGCGTCTGCAACTATAAAATAAATTAGAACCATAAACAAGACACGAACCATAAACAAGAACACGAACAATAAAAAGAACACGAACAGCAAAAAAGAACACGAACAATAAATAAAAAAGCAAGAATATGATAAATAATGTATCTACATATTGGTGGTGGCGTAACTCAAGATTGATAAAGTCGTGAGGAGTGAAGCCGTGTAGATACTTCAATCATAAGATGAAGAAACAAGAAAGAGGCCTGCCGTGAATCACGACAAGCCTCTTTTACTTTATAATAAACACAACATAGAACATTATAATAAACAGAATGGTGAACATCATAAGAACATTATAATAAACAGAATGGTGAACATCATAAGAACATTATAATAAACTGAACGGTGAACATCATAAGAAACAGAATGGTGGACATCATAAGAACATTATAATAAACATAACGAAGAACATTAAAAAAATACGGATATGAACATCACAGGCATTTTCAACCGTCTCCTCGACCATGAGGAGCTGAAACGTGAGGAAACAAAAGACTTGCTCATCGCCATCACGCACGGAGAGCTCAACGACGCGGAGATTGCCGCGCTCCTTACCGCCATCAAGATGCGCGGCATCACGGTGGACGAACTTCTCGGCTTCCGCGACGGCATCTTAGAGACTGGCGTGCCAGTGCCCTTGGACTGCGATAGATACATTGACGTAGTGGGAACAGGCGGCGACCGCAAGAATACGTTTAACATATCCACCACCGCTTGCTTCGTGATAGCCGGAGCTGGATACAAGGTGGCAAAGCACGGCAACTACGCCGCCACGAGCGTGAGCGGGGCTTCAAACGTGATAAAGAACCACGGCGTGACGTTCACTGATGACATCGACAAGCTCAACCGCTCGATAAACGAGTGCGGCATTGTTTATCTCCACGCCCAGCTCTTTGCCAAGGCAATGAAGTTTGTTGGCGCCATACGCAAGGCGTTGCCCTTCCCGACTTTCTTCAATCTCCTCGGCCCCATCATCAACCCGTCGAAGCCCCAGTGCCAGCTCCTTGGCACCGCCACGCTCGACCAGATGCGCCTCTACCAGCAGGTGTACCAGAAGATAGGCATCGACTACGGCATCGTGAACAGCATTGACGGCTACGACGAGATTTCGCTCACGAGCGACTTCAAGGTCATCACCAACGACTACGAGCGCATATTCAAGCCCTCCGACCTCGGGTTCGAGACGGCCAAGCCAGAGGAGATAGTAGGCGGAGCCACAGAGGAAGAAGCCAAGCAGATTTTCGACAACGTGCTGGCCAACACCGCATTGCCCGCGCAGAAGAACATAGTGCTGGCCAACGCCGCGTTCGGCATCCAGGTGCTGGAGAAAGGCAAGAAGCCTATAAGCGAATGCATAGACATAGCACGCGAGAGCATAGACAGCGGCAAGGCATTGGCGACATTCAAGAAGTTTGTTGAGTTGAACAAGTAATCCCCAAATTCTGACCCATGGACATATTAGAAGAGATAGTGGCCCACAAGCGGGTGGAGATTGACGAGCGCAAGCGGTTCGTCCCCCTCCAGCAATTCACTGGCGCCATACAACAGATGATGGATGAAGGCAAGCCCACCTCCATGAGCGAGGCCCTGGCATCATCGGCCACAGGCATCATTGCCGAGTTTAAGCGCAAGAGCCCATCGAAGGGTTGGATCCATCGCGACGTGAAGCCGCAAGAGGTGACCCCACTCTACCAGAGCAACGGGGCGTCGGCACTGAGCATCCTCACCGACACGCAATATTTCGGCGGCTACGACGAGTATATCCAGCAAGCGCGGCAAGCCGGGGTTACGATACCCATACTCTACAAGAACTTCATCATCGACGAATACCAGCTGTTCCAGGCCCGTTTCTGCGGAGCCTCGGCGGTGTTGCTCATCGCCGCCTGCCTCACCAAGGACGAATGCAAGCACTTGCAGCACCTGGCCCACGAGCTTGGCATGGAGACCCTGCTGGAGATGCACAACGACCGCGATTTCGACTACGCCTCGCTGGAGCCCGACATGTATGGCATAAACAACCGCAATCTCGGCACGTTCACCACCGACGTGAACAACAGCTTCCGCCTCGCCGGCCGACTGCCCCAAGGCGCTTGCCTCGTGAGCGAGAGCGGCATAAGCCATCCCGACACCGTGAAAGAGCTACGGGAAGTGGGATTCAGAGGATTCCTTATCGGAGAGAGATTCATGAGAGAGGCTGACCCTGGCGCGGCCCTCAAACAATTCATTGAAGAGTTATGATAATAAAAGTATGTGGGATGCGTGATGCCCAAAACATCCGCGACGTGGCCGAGCTCGACATTGACATGATGGGGTTCAACTTCTGGCCAAAGAGCAAACGCTACGTCAACATGATAAGCTCACAGGCCGGCATCGTGCCCGACTACAGCCAGGAGCGGCTATGCGAAATAGCCGACAATAGCGGCTCGCCACGATACGCCTTCCCAAAGAGGGTAAAACGCGTGGGCGTGTTCGTCGACGAGATGCCGCAAACGATAGTGACTCGCGTGTACAACTATTCGCTCGACTACATCCAGCTCCACGGAGACGAGACGCCAACGCTGATAGACAACCTGCGGAGCACGTTGGTGCCCGACATCGTGCCCGAGATAAAGTTCATAAAAGCCTTTGGCATATCCACCGCCGCCGACTTCGCCGCGTGCGAGGCTTTCGAGGGAAAGGCCGACCTCCTGCTCTTCGACTACAAGACGGCAGGGCGCGGAGGCAGCGGCAAGCACTTCGACTGGTCGTTGCTCGACGCCTACCACAGCTCTACGCCGTTCCTGCTCAGTGGCGGCATAGGCCCCGACGACGCTGAAGAGATTTCGCGAATAAGCCATCCGCTATTCGCCGGCGTCGACGTGAACAGCCGCTTCGAGACAGAGCCAGCCATGAAAGACGTGGAAAAGCTGAGAGGTTTCGTGGAGCGCATAAGACATCATAACACCATGGAAAACCTGTAAAAGCAACATAGCTATGAACAAAATCAATCAAGTATTTGCCAACCGTGGCGACAGGAAACTGCTCAGCCTGTATTTCTGTGCCGGCTGCCCCACCCTGGACGGCACGGCGGATGTGATCAAGGCCATGGAGCGCCACGGCATCGACTTCGTGGAAGTGGGCATGCCCTTCAGCGACCCGCTCGCCGACGGCCCCGTGATACAGTCGGCAGGAGCCATAGCCCTGAAGAACGGCATGACTACCCGACTGCTTCTCTCGCAGCTCAAGGCCATCAAGGAAGAAGTGTCGATACCATTGATATTCATGGGGTATCTCAACCCGATACTGCATTATGGATACGAGAAGTTCTTCGCCGACCTCGCCGACAGCGGCGTGTCGGGCGTCATCATCCCCGACCTTCCATTTGCCGACTACCAGACGATAGTGAAACCCATCGCCGACCGCTACGACATTCGCGTCATCATGATGATAACGCCGGAGACGAGCGACGAGCGCATAAGGTTCATCGACGACAACACCGACGGCTTCATCTACATGGTGTCGTCGGCAAGCGTGACGGGAGCGCAAAAGGAGTTCGACGCCAAGAAGGTGGCTTATTTCAGCCACATCAACTCCATGAACCTCCGCATACCCCGCATGATAGGTTTCGGCATAAGCAACAAGCAGACGCTTGACAGCGCGCAACAAAACGCCGCCGGTGCCATAATAGGTAGCAAGTTCGTGAACCTGCTGCGCGAGACCAACGACCCCGACAAGGCCCTCGACAAGCTCATGGAAGCACTGGGAGAGTGAAGAAGAGGAACAAATATAAAAAGAACAAGACTATGGAACCAGACAAGAACGGCTTTTTCGGCCAATATGGCGGGGCGTACATCCCAGAGATATTATATAAGGTGGTGCACGACCTGCAAGACCAGTACAAGGAAATAATAGACTCCAAGGAGTTTCAAGACGAGTATGAGCTACTGCTGAAAGACTACGTGGGCCGACCATCCCCACTCTACTATGCCAAACGCATGAGCGAGAAATACGGTTGCAAGCTCTACCTGAAGCGTGAGGACCTGAACCACACGGGCGCCCACAAGATAAACAACACCATTGGCCAGATACTCATGGCCAAGAAGATGGGCAAGACGCGCGTCATCGCCGAGACCGGCGCCGGACAGCACGGCGTGGCCACGGCCACCGTTTGCGCGCTGTTCGACATGGAGTGCGAGATTTTCATGGGCAAGACCGACGTGGAGCGCCAACACACCAACGTGGAGCGCATGAAGATGCTCGGAGCCAAGGTTCACCCCGTGACCACGGGCAACATGACCTTGAGCGACGCCTGCACCGCCGCCATCAGGGACTGGTGTTGCCACCCCGACACCACGTTCTACATCGTGGGCTCCACGATGGGGCCTCACCCCTACCCCGACATCGTGGCGAGGCTGCAAAGCGTGATATCAAAAGAGCTGAAATGGCAACTCCAGGAGAAGATTGGCCGAGACTACCCCGACTATCTCGTGGCTTGCGTGGGAGGCGGAAGCAACGCCGCCGGCACCATTTACCACTACATCGAGGACTCTCGCGTGAAGATTGTGCTGGCCGAGGCCGGAGGCCACGGCGTTGACACCGACCACACCGCCGCCACCATACATTGCGGCACCGAGGGCATAGTGCACGGCTCGCGCACACTCGTCATGCAAGACGACGACGGCCAGATAAAAGAGGCGTTCACCATATCGGCCGGCCTCGACTACCCGGGCATAGGACCCATGCACGCGCATCTGGCCAAAACGGGACGCGAGAAGGTTGTGGCCATAAACGACGACGAGGCCATACGCGCCGGATACGAGCTGACGCGCATGGAGGGAATAATACCCGCCATAGAGAGCGCGCACGCCGTGGCGGCACTGTCGAAGATGACTTTCAAGCCCGACGACGTGGTAGTGCTCACGGTGTCGGGACGTGGCGACAAGGACATAGAAACATATCTCAACAACAAAGACATGGCAGGGGATTATGGCAAGTTTTAATTATCACACCACTACGAAAAGGCTGCTCGGCGACCTCTACACGCCCGTCAGCCTTTACATGCGCCTGCGCGACCTTTACCCGCAGTCGATGCTCATGGAAAGCTCCGACTATCACGGAAGCGAGAACGCCAAGAGCTTCATCGGCATAAACCCCATGGCGAGCATACAAGTGGCCCACGGGACACTGACGATGACCTTCCCCGACGGCAGCTCAGTAAAGAGGGACATACCCGTGGAGAACAGCGACAAGCCGAAGCTGGCCGTGGCAAAGGCCATGAACGACTTTTTGGGCAGTTTCCACGTCGAAGGCGAAGGCTGCCAATACTACGGCATATTCGGCTTCACGTCGGCCAACGCCGTGCGCTACTTCGAGAACATACCAGTGAAGGACACCACCATGGAGCGCAACGACGCGCCCGACATTCTCTACATCCTCTTCAAGGACATCATCGTGTTCGACCATTTCAACAACATGATCGACTTCATGACCCTTGGCACGGCCGACGAGCTGCAAAACCTGCTGACCGCGGCCAACAAGCCCAACGTGAAGCCTTACGGGTTCCACGCCGTGGGCGGCGCCACGTCGACGCTGACCGACGAGGAGCACAAGGCCAACATAAGGCGCTGCGTGCGCCATTGCCTGCGAGGCGACGTGTTCCAGATAGTGATAAGCCGAAGGTTCATACAGAAATATGAGGGCGACGACTTCAAGCTCTACCGCGTGTTGCGCTCCATCAACCCCAGCCCCTACCTGTTCTACTTCGACTTCGGCGGCTACCGCATCTTCGGCTCATCGCCAGAGACCCACAACCGCATAGTGGGCAACAAGGCATTCATAGACCCCATAGCCGGCACCACCAAGCGCACGGGCAACGCCGAGCAAGACCGCAAGAACGCCGAGTTTCTGCGCAACGACCCCAAGGAGAACGCCGAGCACGTGATGCTCGTGGACCTGGCACGCAACGACCTCAGCCGCAACTGCCACAACGTGAAGGTGGACTTCTACAAGGACATGCAATATTACAGCCACGTCATCCACCTGGTGAGCCGTGTCAGCGGCGAGCTCAACGATGGCGCCGACCACACGCTGGAGTTTATCGACACCTTCCCAGCCGGCACGCTGAGCGGCGCGCCAAAGGTGAGGGCGCTGCAGCTCATCAACGAGATGGAGCCACACAACCGCGGTGCCTACGGAGGTTGCATAGGCTCGATAAGCCTCAACGGCGACCTAAACCAAGCCATCGTGATACGCACGTTCATCAGCCGCAACGGCGAGCTGTGGTTCCAGGCCGGGTCGGGCGTGACGGCAAAGAGCAACGACGACTATGAGCTGCAAGAAAGCAACAACAAGCTCGGAGCATTAGTGAAAGCCATAAAGGAAGCAGAAAGACTATGAAAACAGTGATTATAGACAACTACGACTCCTTCACCTTCAACCTCGCGCACCTCTTAAAGGAATTGGGCGCCGAGGTCGACGTGGTGCGCAACGACCAGTTTGAGTTGCCCGCCTTGGAGCGATACGACAAGATAGTGCTCTCGCCCGGCCCCGGCATTCCGTCGGAGGCCGGACTCCTGCTCGACGTGATACGCGCTTACGCCGGACGCAAGCCCATGCTCGGCGTATGCCTTGGCCACCAGGCCATCGGCGAGGTGTTCGGCGCCAAGCTGGAGAACCTGGCGGAGGTATACCACGGCGTGGCGACCGACTGCGAGCACTTCTCCAACGACCCCATCTTCAATGGCATGCCCAGGCATTTCGAGGTCGGGCGATACCACAGCTGGGTGGTCAGCAAGGATGGGCTCCCCGACTGCCTTGAAGTGACGGCGACCAGTCCCGACGGCAACATCATGGCATTGCGCCACAAGCGCTATCCGGTGCACGGCATACAGTTCCACCCAGAGAGCGTGCTCACGCCCCTCGGCAGGCAGATAGTGGGCAACTGGCTGAACGAATGACGTTGCCATGATAAACTTCGGCACATGGCTCAGGCAAAAGGCGGGGTGCAGGGTGCAGAAGCTCGCCGTGGACGCGGGCTTCTCGTGTCCCAACCGCGACGGGCGGCTGTCGACGGGCGGCTGCACGTTTTGCAACAACGACGCCTTCAACACATCTTATTGCGACAGGCGGAAAAGCATAACCCGGCAACTGGAAGACGGCAAGAGGTTTTTCGGCAGGAAGCAGGCCGGCACGAAATACCTGGCTTATTTCCAGGCGTTTTCCAACACCTACGCCCCACTGCCACTATTGAAAGCCATGTACGAGGAGGCCCTTGCCGTGGACGACGTGACAGGAATAGTGATAGGCACGCGGCCTGACTGCGTGGACAAGGAGAAACTCGACTACATCGAGCAACTGTCGCGCCGCGCCTTGGTCATCATGGAATATGGCTTGGAGAGCTGCAACGACGAGACCCTGCGACGCGTAAACCGCGGCCACGACTTCGCCTGCGGCAAGCGAGCCATCGAGGAGACCCACAAGCGGGGCATCTACACCTGCGCCCACCTCATCCTGGGCCTGCCCGGGGAGGACAAGGCGGAGATGCTGAGGCAAGCCGACGTCGTGTCCTCGTTGCCCATAGACATCTTGAAGCTACATCAGCTGCAAATAGTGAGAGGCACCGCGATGGCGAGGGAATATGAGCGGCATCCCTTCCACACGTTCACGTTGGAAGAATACGTCGACTTGCTTGCCGACTACCTGCCTCGTCTGCGCGATGACATGGTGATGGAGCGTTTCGTCAGCGAGACACCGCCCAAACTGCTCATGGCTCCTCGCTGGGGAGTGAAGCCTCAAGAAGTGACCCGTCTGGTGATTGAAAAGTTAGCGTCACAAGAATCCCTTTGCCAATAAGCATGCGAATAATATTTTACAAATGGTCGTCTGAGAATCGATTTTTTTCAACCAAGCAGTCTCTTGGTCGCAAATGACGCGATTATGGGTTATTTTGATAAAACACTGATTATCAGCCAATTGTAATTTTAACAGCTTTTCAGCGTTGCAAAATCACTGAAAAGCCGTCGCCGTTACAGTGCAATCGCGTCGCCGTTACGGTGCAATCGCGTCGCCGTTACGGTGAAATGGCGTCGCCGTTACGGTGCAATCGCGACGCGATTACACCGTAACGGCAAAACTTTTTGGCAAAAAAGCCACCGACGGCATTTCCAAAGAGCGAAAGGCTACCCTTTTCCCGCTCTATTTGCCCCTGTTCCCAAGTGTTAAATTTTGGCAATAATATTTTACACTTTCGAATATAATGGGAGCAAGCCACGTGCGCAGGCCATCGTGTGTTGTCGGGTTTCCAGAGGGCAACGCGGCGATATTTATTTCGCCTTTTCCATAAAAAGTTTGCCGCTTTCAATTATTTGCATTAACTTCGCATAAGAAAACGCGAAACACGCAATCGAAAAATAATCATTTCTTATAAACATGAAAATTAAAAGTGTAATACTACTTTTTGCGTTAGCCCTTTCGCTGTCGGCTTTCGCAGGAGGCAAATATGCCGGCGTGCCCAAAAAGTATCATGCCCTCCTGACTTCGTCACTCAAAAATGTCCATTTTGTAATTGATTGATAAACAATATTTTGTATCTTTGCATACCCTAATTTCGGGGTACGCAAAAGGTCTTTTAACAATGTTCGTCAAAAGAAAGAAGAATCGGTCTGGAACAACAAGTGTTGTTGTTGCAGAGAAAACAAAGGGCATTTACAAAGAGTTGATTACTATTGGTGTGGCCAAAGATTCAAACGAAATAGACAGTCTCGTAAATGCAGGTCATGAATGGATTTCCAAGGAAAAATCCCGGCGGCATCCACAACTCGATTTGTATGGTGAGGAGCGTGAAGCGTGTGACCGTGAGCGAGAAGAAGTCCGCCGCGTTCTGTCCAACGTCAGCAACATCCTTCTCAACGGATGCGACTTGATATTGGACCGCACGTTTGACAGGATTGGTTTCAATCGTATTGACGATGATGTATTCCGCAAGCTTGTAAAGGCTCGTTTGGCATATCCAACGAGCAAGGCTGCTACGGTGGAATATCTGAAAAACCACTTTGACGAGGATGTTGATCTCTCAAAAATCTATCGTTATCTTGACAAGCTTAGCGACCATCAGCACGAAATCGTACAGGACATAAGCGTGCGCCATACTGCGAAACTGTTCGGTGGAAATATCGGTGTGCTATTCTATGATGTCACCACACTTTACTTTGAAGCGGATTATGAGGACGAATTACGCAAGACTGGTTTCTCGAAAGAAGGCCGGCACAGCAATCCCCAGATCATACTCGGCTTGCTTGTAAGCTTGGGCGGCTATCCGCTTGCCTATTGCATTCATGAGGGCAACAAATATGAAGGTCACACGATGCTGCCGACGATAAACGAGTTTGTAAGCAAATACGGTTTGGAGAACTTCGTTGTGGTGGCCGACTCCGGCCTGATGAACAATGCAAATATAGCGGAACTTGAGGCGCACGGCTACAAGTA
>OIXU01000736.1_pt1 | contig 11129 bp, 7 predicted proteins | sample 1587921 | NCBI WGS metagenome assembly OIXU01 (sample SAMN03283238) | human gut metagenome | biome: human-associated habitat; material: feces | host: Homo sapiens | place: Peru | collected 2012
GGCGTTTATTTAGTTGTTTTATGGTGGGAAAATCTTGTGTTTAAGTTGCCGCTTGGGCGGAGATGATTTTTTCCAGTTTTTTTACGATTTCCGGGATTCGGGATTTTTTTATGCCGCTATAATTTACGACGAATGTATTGCGGACGTCTGGCGTTGTGTTGTTGTAGTAAAAGTCGTTCAGGAGCGGCAGGTTTATTTTTTCTTTTGTCAGACGTGAAACTAAATCATCCTGCGAAAATCTGCTTTCAATTGTTAAAAGAAAATGCAGACCGGCTTCCTGTTCTTGAATTTTGCAGAATTTTGCTATTTTGCTTGTTTCAATTGATGAAATTAGCAAATTCCGCAGATTTCTGTAAAAATTTTTCATGCGTATTATGTGTTTTCCGTAACTTCCGTCTTCTATAAATTTTGCAAGCGTAAACTGTTCAAATGAGCTGACAGGGCAAGAGTAAAATCCTATTTTTTGTTCAAATTCTGGAAGCAGTTTTTCCGGCAAAACCATGTAACTGATTCGGAATGATGGCGCTAAGGTTTTTGAAAACGTATTTATGTATATTACTTTTCCATTTTTATCTGCGCTTTGGAGCGTTGGAAGTGGTTTTCCGCTGAATCTGAATTCGCTGTCATAATCATCTTCTATTATATAGCGATTTTCGGAGCGTTGCGCCCAGCTTAAAAGTTCCTGCCGGCGGCGGATTGGCATTACGATTCCTGTTGGAAAGTGATGGCTTGGCGAAACATGAACAATGTTGATATTTGATTTTTCAAGTTCGTTTATATCGATTCCCTGTGAATCAATTTTTACAGGAACTGCTTTTGCTCCGTTAAGCTGGCAGACATGTAAAACTTTGTGGTAGCCGGGATTTTCCACGGCAAAAAGATTTTGCCTTCCTAAAAATTGAACAATCATAGAATAAAGATTTTCTGTTCCAGCGCCGATGACAATCTGCTCCGGATTTACGTGCATGTTGCGAAATTCTTTTAGATATTTTGAAACAGCCTGGCGGAGTTCAAGAATGCCTTTTACTCCTACCCTTGAAAGAAGTTTTTCGTCTCCAGAGTTTAAAATTTGCCGCATTTTGTGCGACCATAAATTGAATGGAAATTTTTCGTAGCTTGTTGAATTGCTTCTGAAATCCGCGAACCATTCGGTTGTTTCTGTCTTTTGCGTAACTTTTCTTGCGGAATCTTCGGAATTCTTGTTTTTAATGTATGCTGAATTCTCTGAAGCGCCGTCGAATGGTTTTAAATCGGTTACAAAAAATCCTCTTTTTTCAATTGAATAAATATATCCTTCGCTGATTAATTGAGCATAAGCGTTTTGAACTGTTATCACGCTTATTCCAAGGTTTTCGGCAAGCGTGCGCTTTGACGGAAGTTTTTCGTTGGATTTTAAAGAGCCGCATACAATCTGATTTTTAAGGGAATTATACAAATATTCGCAAAGTCCGCAGTTTCCGCGGTTTTCAAAAGAAATTGTAATCATTCGTCCTCCCATAAAAAGTCAACGTTAGCGGCGAGCCACGGATGGCGAAAATCATGTCTCCACAATTTCGGCAATTTCCTCGCTGATTTCTTTTCCGTAGTAAAGCCATGCGTACATTGCCGCTGCTCCTACCAGTTTTCGGCCGTATTCGCGGGTTTCCTCATAAGGAATTGTCTCAAGGAATAAATCGTCTGGAAGTTTTTTTATATTGTTGAACCCGATTTTAGAGCTGTTCATCCAGCGCCGAACCCTTGTTATTCCTGCGTTGTATGCAAAGAATGCAGAAAGCCATCGGTTTTCAAGTCGTCCGGAAAGATTATTCAGGTACCATGTTCCAAATTCAAGGTTATCGTCTGGATTTTTCAGGTCATATTCATTGTATTTAAGTCGATGCGCTATGTCGTTTCCGGTAAATGACATAAGCTGGGTGAGTCCGACCGCGCCAGCTGAACTTTCAATCTGGTGGTCAAAAAAACTTTCGCTTCTTACGAGCGCATACATAATTTCTTCTGGAACATTGTATTTTTTGCATTTTTCACTGATTATTTTGCTGTAATTTCGCGGATAAAGCAATTTCAGGTCTTCTTTTGAAACAGGTCTGTCTGCTGAATTGATGACTTTTGCGGCGATTCTTAAAGCCTGCGGATAATATTCGTTCTTGTTGTGTCCGCAGTTTTCAAGGAATTTTGCAATTTTTAGTCCGGTTTCATAACTTATGCGGCATCCTTTTTTGTTCAGATTCAGCCATTCCGGATAAATTTTTTCAGGAAAGCCAAACGAAATGTAGCCAAGCAAAAGGTTGTCCGCTTCAATATCAACTGGAATTTCAGGATTATTTTTTGTTGTGCAGATGATTTCTTCCGCATTCTCTCCGCCCAGTCCAAGCTTTGAAATTGCAAGTGTCTTATAATAAACATCGTTTCCGCTGAGCAGCGCTCTTGTGAAAGCCGCGTCGTCTTCGCTTTTGTGCGTGTCGTCTATTGCTGGAATCGCAAGTTTTTCCTGCACAAGCCGTCCAAAGATATATGCGAATTTTGCAGTCATTGTATCGGAAGCAAAACCGTCAATCGCTTTGTACAGTCCGCTGAATTCGTTCCAGCGTCCTTCAGAAAGCATAAGCGGACTCAGCATATCAAAAATGTCATCAAAATATTCAGGATTGTGCCAGGTTGAACAATATTCTTTTATCATTTTTATTCCCTGGCCTGTCGATTTTTTTAAATTCAAGCTAAGAAGATACCAGAGCGCATTGTCGTAAAGTTCATCTGTCTTTGCGCATTTCATGGCGGATTTATATCGGTTTGTGGAATAGGTTAGGTAATCGATTTTTTCGTAAAGACGGCCCGCATAAAAGTTTGAATAAAATTCTGCGTCTGTTCCGGAAAGTTTTTCTGTTAATTCGTCAAAAAATCTGGCGTTCTGAAGATAAGCGTCGCTTCCGTAAAGGCAAATTTTTCCCGCATCAGAAATTATCTGCGGAGTCAAAGTCAGTTCTTGTTTTATAGCGTTAAATTTCTCGAACGCAATCTTATAGTTCCGCTTAAAAACTTCCGAACGCAAATCAATTATTTTTGCCTGCTCCGGATTTTTCAGAAAATTTTCATTTTTTGAGATTTCACAGAAAAATTTGTAATGTTCTGAGCTGACCGGGCGCAACGTAAACCATTCAAAAACTTCATTGAACAGGCGCGGATTATTGTTTTTAAGCATTGCTGAAAATCTCAGGTAAATCAGCGGATTCAGGCTGGTTTTGTAATCTAGGCTGTTTGTAATAACCGTTAGCTTTGTGAATTCTTCCGCCGCAAAAAATTGTTCTGCGGCAATCAGCAGCGCTTCCTCATCATTGTATTTTTTTATAAGGTTGTCGCACGCTTCAAGCCGTTCGCGCACGTTCCCGATTTCTGTAAGTTTTTCTGCGCTCAGCCTTGCGATATATGATGAGCTTTTTTTTGCGGATGCTGAAAAAAGACGTTTTGCTTCAAAATTATTTCCTTCGTTATGTTTTTTTAACCCTAGATAATAATATCTGTCCTTTGCAGGAATATTGTCTGATGTTGAATTTAAAGTCTGTCCGCAGCCAGAAAAAACTGCGGAAAATGCGAAAAGCAGTATAAAAGCGTAAAATTTTGAATTCTTCATTTTTAAATTAAAAAGTTCCGTAAAAAAAAATAAGGGCTGCCTGATAAAAACAATCGTTTCAAATGCTGTCCATGAAATAAATTCATAAGGTAATTCAGCATAACTATAGTTATCAGACAGTCCCTATTCTATCATAATTGAAGTGTTCTTCTCAAATTATTTTGCAGGAATTGTAATTGTTGTTCCTGAAATTATGTAGTCAGGATTTTTTATGTTGTTGTAACGGGCGATTTTTTTGTAATTCCAAGGATTTTTGTAGTATGAATCTGCAATATCCCAAAGCGTGTCGCCCCATTTGATTTTATATGTTATGTCAGCCGGTTTATTTTCCGGTTCTTTTGGCGGTTCCGGAATAACTTGTTCAGGCTCAGGAGCAACTACAATTTCTTCCTCTTTTGATTCAATTACGGCTGGCTCCGGTTCTTCCTGAATTTCTGTTGTTTCTTCCGGCTGCTGAATTTCCGCTGCTTCTGATTCCTGTTTGTCGTGCTTGTTAAGCAGATTATATTTTGAAGGAACTACAAAAAGAATCAGGAGCGTTGCCAGAATACAAATTATTGCGCAGACTATGCAGATGATTACAGGCGTTTTTGTTTTTTTCTTTATTTCTTCGGATTCTGTTTCGTAATTTGATTCGGAAGAATTGCCGGCGGCTGTTTCCTTGTCGTAAAGTCCGTCAAAATTTATTCCGCTGGAAGGCGTGTTGTTGTTTACCAATGTTGGATCAGCTTCTTCTGCTTTTGATTTGTCTTCGTCATCAGCGGTAATTGAGTCAAAAAAGGCGTCGTCATCCATAACGGATTTTTCGTCATTTTCCGGCTCGGAATTTGAATTATCGTCAAAATCAGGAAGGTCAAAGTCATCGAATTCTGAAGGCTCTGAGGTTTTTGTGTCAGCTTTGTTTCCGGCGTTTTCTGCTTCGTGTTCAGGTTCAGTAGCGGTTACGGTTGAATCTTCGGCCATTGGTTCTGATTCCATCGGTTCAGGTTCTGCCGGTTCTTCTGCTTCCGCCGCTTCAGTCGTTTCAGACGCAGCTTCTGGAGTGCCGGCTTCTTCAAAATCAGGAAGTTCAAAATTTTCCGTAGAATCTTCTGTGGTTGCGTCGCTGCTTTCTGGTTCTGTGTGTTCCGGTTCTTTAAATTCCGGCTCAGAACCTGCGGTTTCTTCTGATTTTTCAGTTTTTTCTTCTTCCTGTTTTTTCAGCAGGCTCGCGGCTCCCAGTAGACCAAGCGCCGCCCCGGCTCCCGCCGCTGCCGCCCCTGCTGTATCTGTTTTATCTTCTGAATTTTTGTCCTCTGCCTGTGTTTCAGGTTCTGAATTTTCTTCTTCTGCGACAGGAATTGAAATTTCTTCATCAGAAGGCACATTTTCTTCAAAATCAGGAAGGTCGAATCCTTCGTCTGGAAATGCTTCCGTCGTGTCATCATTGTATTCGGCAAGCGGCTCTTCCAATGGATTTTCGTCCGGCACGGTTTCTTCCGAAATCGGATTTTCTATAATTGGCTCATCGTTGTTTTCTTCAAAATCTGGAAGTTCAAAGTCTTCTTCGGCAGGTTCTTCTGGAATGTTTTCTTTGTCTTCCGGCAAATCTTCAAGAGCGTCTTCTTCCGCCGTATTTTTATCTTCAAGTTTTACATCGTAATTTGTCGGCTCAAGCCGTTCTTCCAGCGTCCTTGAGACAAGAGTTACGTTAGCGTTTGAAGTTCCTCCGGTTTCCGGGTCAATCATTTCCGCATGAAGTTTATTATTCTCGTCAAGCCCGATGTTGAGTTTGATGTCGGCAGTTCCGTTTGGATGCGCCACAAGGTTGTCAATCTGAAGGCTGTCGACATATTCGGCGTCTTTCATTGTTCCTGTTTTTGAATGGTATACATCGACAATTACGCGAGTTTGATTGTCATTCACAGTTGTAAGTACTAAAGTTTTTTCTACAGGCTTTCCTTCTTCCATTATCGGGTAAAATGTGCCGTCTGCTAATTTGATTCCAATCTGTTTCATTTTATACCTCGCTCTTCGACTTTTTGGATATTTTATTGTCGGCGAAAATAGCAAAATTTATTATATTTAATTATACTTGTAAAAGAGGAAATTGGCAAAAAGATGGATAAAAATTCTCGGCAGTCGCGTGCTTTGCACCGTCGTTTTAAAACTTTAAAGACTCTTATTTTTAGCCGTATTCTTATTGTTGTGCTGCTTCTTCTTGTTCAGATTGGAATTTTCATGCTGCCGGTTTTTATTTATATGTCGTACGTGCAGAATTTTTTTCTGGTCAGCATTGTTATAAGCCTTTTGTTTTGTTTTTATCTGGTTAACAGTCCGGGGCGGAATGAATTTAAAATTGCCTGGCTTATACCTGTCCTGATTTTGCCTTTCTTTGGAATTGCCTTGTTTTTTCTGTTTAAAAAAAATCTTCCGGGAACAAATTATTCAAAACGGCTTAAAAAGATAAAAAATTACTCGCGGCCGTTTCTTTCTGATGTCAATACTGAAAAAAAAGCGATGGAAATTTATCCGAAAGTACGGGATATTTCAAATTATTTAAAAAACAGCGCAGGCTTTTCAACTTTTACAAATACTGAGACAAAATATTTTTCTTGCGGAGAAAATTTCTTCCCGGTAATGCTGGAAGATTTAAAAAAAGCGGAAAAATTCATCTTTGTTGAATATTTCGTAATTGAAGAAAGTTTTATGTGGAGCAAGATTCTTGAAATTCTTGTGGAAAAGGCAAGCGCCGGCGTTGAAGTTTTTATTCTTTACGACAGTCTGGGTTCTGTAACTTTGGCGACCCGCCGCTACGAAAATTTTTTGAAAAAGCAGGGCTTGAACGCAAAAATATTTTCTCCGTTCATTCCTGTTTACGATACCGCGCTGAATAACCGCGACCACCGTAAGCTTATTGATATTGACGGAAAAGTCGCCTACACCGGCGGACTTAATATTTCTGATGAATACATAAATCTGAACCACAAGCGTTTTGCTTACTGGAAAGATGCCGCGATTAGGATTGAAGGTCCTGCCGTAAAAACGTTTACTGTTACATTCCTGCAGCTTTGGTATCTTCAGAATAAAAAAACAGAGCTGAATTTTTCAGATTTCGACCGCTTTGTGAATGTTCCGAAAAATCTTAAGGATACGGGTGGAATTGTAATTCCTTACGGAAACGATGCTTATTCGGATTCAGACATTGCGGAAGATGTCTACAATTACATTCTTTCAAAATCCCACGATTATGTTCATATAATGACGCCGTATTTTATAATCGACAATACGCTGATGAATTCTATGATTTTTGCGGCGCGCCGTGGTGTTGAAGTAAGCATAATTGTTTCGGAAAAGTACGACCATTTTCTGACGTTTTGTGTCGGGCGGAAATTTATAAGGCAGCTGATTAGCAACGGTGTCCAGGTTTTTACGTACAAAAGGGGATTTATCCATTCAAAGATTTTTGTTTCTGATGATAAAAGGGCTACGGTTGGCTCGATAAATTTGGATTACAGAAGTCTTTTTCATCATTTTGAATGTGGCGTTTATCTTTACCAGAACGAAACAGTTTCAGAAATTGAAATGGATTTTCAGGAAACCTTAAAATATTGCAGGGAGCTTACTCTTTCCGAGTATAAAAAAATCCCGCTATCCGTAAGAATAACGGGATGGATTTTTAAGGTTTTTGCACCTTTGCTTTAGTCTTTTTCTGTTTATTTTGCATCGAGCGTCGGCATTGCCGCTGAACCGTAGTTGTATGTGAATTCAATCATTTCAGTCATTTCGTTTACAGTTGTTCCGAATTTCTTTGCGACATTGTAAGTTGTAATCCGCGCTATGTTTCCGTTTGCGTCATATTTTACAAGCTGTCGGGTTGTTGTCTGGTTGTCCGCGCCGTAAGTTGTGACTTCTGATAAAGTTCCATTGGCCGCATATCGGAAAACACATTTTGAAGTAAGTTTTCCATGCAAGTCGTAATACGAAACTGTGTCTTTCGTGCCTTTTTCCGTGTAAGAAATCTGGCTTTCCTGCGCAAGGCTTCCATCGCTGAAATAAATGTCCTGAACAGAAATTCTGCCTTTGTCGTCGTACTTGTAGGTTGTCTTGTTTATAAGCGCGCCGTCTGAATTGTAGACAGTTTCATCTGAAAGCTTTGAATTTTCGTAAAGATAAATGGTTTTTGTTTTTAAGGAACCGTCTTTTCCGAAGTCTGAAACGTCAGATTTTTTTCCGTTTTTATAAGTTACTGCCGATTTCCACAACAAAATTCCATCTGAGTCAGAACAGGTTTGTTCTTTCAGGTTTCCTTTTTCGTCATAAACATTTGTGATTTTGTTTATTATTGCATCTCTTGCCGTAAGTTCTGCGGATTCAAGGATTTTTCCGTTCGCATCAAGAATGTATGTGAATTTTGTGCTTGGCGTGCGGAAATATTCTCCAAATTTTGAAACTATTGAAAAATCAGTTCTTGTTACGCTTTTTGCACCGTCTTTAATTTGTGCTTCTGATGCAATGTCGTAGGCAAACAGCAAAGAGCCTGCTAAAGCAACGCACAAAGAGGAAATAATTTTTTTCATAAGGCCTCCAAATGCTTACATTATAAACTGTTGGTTGTGAATTTGTCAAAATTCTATTGAATATGGTAGAATGGCAGGAATGAATTTTTATGAATTGAAAGCGTTTGTTGTTTTGAGCAAACAGCTGCATTTTGCAAAAACTGCGGAAGAAATCAACATAAGTCCGTCTGCCTTGAGCCGGATTATTACTCGCCTTGAAGAAGAGTCTGGAACAGATTTGATTGACCGTTCAAACAGAAAAGTCGAACTTACTCCAAACGGAAAGCTTTTTGCGGAATTCGCGCACGAAACTCTGGAAAAGCAGGCCGACCTTTTTGCCGCTTTTAACGGCGATAAAAATAAAATAACCGGAACGCTCCACGTTTATGCGTCCGTTACAGCCTGCTATGTAATTTTGCCGCTCTTTATTAAAAAACTTTCAGAAAATTATCCGGGAATTCAGCTTGTTCTGGAAACCGGCGATCCAGCCGGCGCAATTCCTGCCGTAAGGGAAGGCCGGGCGAATCTTGCGGTTGCCGCGATTCCTGAAGACGGACTTTCATATATGGAAACAATCAGTGTCTGCCGTTCTCCGCTGATTTTTGCCGCCAGCAATGAATTTGATTTTAAGCCGGGAAACGGTTCTCCGCAGGATTTTATTTCTTCCGTTCCTCTTATTCTTCCAAAAACAGGGCTTGCCCGCCGCCGTTTTGATGAATGGACAAAAAGCCGGAATGTAAAACCTGTTGTTGCCGCGGAAACGGAAGGTAATGAGGCGATTCTTGCGCTCGCTCAGCTTGGCGTTGGAATGGGACTTGTGCCGGAAATAGTTCTTCAGAACGGACGCTATGCGGAAAGTTTTACAAGCCATTCTGCCGGAAATATTCTTGGCTACTACGATATTGGTTTTATCCGCAGAAGTGAAATTTATGGAACGCAGAGCAGCCGCAGGATTCAGCAGGCTGTAAGCGATATTTTGCATTCAACGGACTGGAAAAATCTTTATTAAAAAAGGAATTTTATGAATCGGGAACAATATCTTGCGCTGGAAGAATTCAGGCGGAATTTTAAATTAAAAATTGAAGAATGGAACAAGGCTGCTCCTAACCTTATGGAACTTCAGAAAAATGCGGCGGCTGCGGCAAAAACTCCTGCATATCCTTTTGAAACTCCGATTGTTTATAACCGTGCGCTTGATGAAATTTCCGAAGATGATGAGATAAAACTCTTTGTGATTGGCGACAATCCCGGAAAGGACGAGCAGCTTTTAAAAAACAACAAATATCTTGTAGGCCAGGCAGGAAAGCTTGGCGAAGGTTTTTTCAGGAAAAACCCGGAGCTCGGAATTGATTTCAGGAAAAATGTTGTTATTTTAAACAAGACTCCTGTTCATTCTGCAAAAACCGCGCAGTTGAAGCATATTTCAAAAAATGGCGGACAAAAAACGGCGGATTTAATAGAAGAAACTGAACTCTGGATGGCGGAAGAAACTGCAAAACTTGCAAAAAAATTAAATTCAGAAATATGGCTGGTTGGGTACAGCGAATTAAAGGAAAGGGGAATTTTTACAAAATACCGCGACCAGCTGAAAAAATATGCAGACTGGGAAAAAATTTTTGTGTTCCAGCATTTTTCCATGAACAGATTTTCTATTGATTTAAAAGAATTTATGCAGGCGCACAAAGAGCTTTCCCTAAAAGAAGCGCTTTTTCAGCTTGGAACTTTGCACAAAAACGAAATCTTCTGTTAATTTTTCTGTTGTGGTTTTATTGTGGAATCAGCAAATTGAACAAGCGGGAAGAATCAACGCGCTTGTTCCGGTTGCCAGTTCAATTTTTTTCAATTTATAAAAAGGCAATGCTCAAATTGCCGCTTTTTACTCAAGAATTGTGATTTCTACGCGGCGGTTCATCGCTTTCCCTTCTGGTGTCGCATTGTCCGCAATCGGTTTGTGCGCTCCGCTTCCTTTTGTTATGAACCGCGAAGCCTGGATTCCCTTTTTAGAAAGCGCTTCTGCGACTGCATGCGCGCGTTCCGCGGAAAGTTTCATTTCGCCCTTTTCGTAGCCGGTGCTTGCCGTATGTCCTTCCACCAGAAACTGGCTGTTTCCGGCTTCTTTTAGAACGCTTGCAATCTGGTCAAGGCGTTTTTCTTCTCCAGGAAGAAGTTCTGCGCTGTCTGGTTTAAACTGAAGGTTTTGTATTGTAAGCCTGATTCCTGCAGGAGTGTTTTCGACCTTTATATCTGAGTTTTTTTCCTGTGGTTTCTTTGAAAAATCTTTGGAAGTCGTGCCTTTGCCCGCTTTTTTCGTTTTGTCTGGATTTTTGTCTGTAACAGCGACAAGAGGACGCGTTTCGTTTACAGGTTTTGAAAGCGCTTCTGTTTCTTCTTTTGAAACAAGGGAGGCGCGTTTTAAAGATTCAATGATTTTTGTTCTGTCAACTGCCGGCGGATATTCAGTGAACAATGAAATAGTTCCTTTGAAGCTTACAGAATTTCCATCCTTATAAATAAAATTTTCGTTCACGGAATCGCGCACAACAATTGCGTATCCGGTTTTCTTGCTTACATACATTGTCGCGTCATGGCTTCCATTCGCGCTTTTTAGATTCTGGTCGCCGCCAAAATCAAAATAAGAAATTCCGTACCGTGTCGCCCATTTTGCGCTGAATACAAAAACTTCTTCTCCTCGGACTGTTTCATCTCCTGTGTAAGTGTATAAAACATCCATTGGAATTTTTGTAAAAATTCCTTTGTTCACTGGGTCGACGGAACGCATTGCGCGTGCAGTCCAGCTATCGCCTTTTTTTATTTTTGTCCGTGGAAATGCCGGGAAACTTCTGAACGTTGGATAACCATGGTCTTCAATCATTACAAGGTTGCCGTCTGGAGTAATTTTGAATGTGGATGGAACTGAATCGTGTATCGCCTGCGCTACAGAAACATTTTTGTGCACAGTGCCTTCG
>OIXU01000740.1_pt1 | contig 11105 bp, 8 predicted proteins | sample 1587921 | NCBI WGS metagenome assembly OIXU01 (sample SAMN03283238) | human gut metagenome | biome: human-associated habitat; material: feces | host: Homo sapiens | place: Peru | collected 2012
GTAACACGCCTGGCGATGCACAGAATTTATGCTGATCGCATAAATTCGCGCGGTATGTCTCGGATTTTCTCTTTATTTACTGATTCCCTTCATGGAAAGGCTGATACGTTTTTTCTTCATATCAACTCCGATTACTCTTACATCTACGATATCCCCTACACTCACCGCTTCCAGAGGATGTTTGATAAATCTCTCTGTCATCTCGGAAATGTGCACCAGACCGTCCTGATGTACACCGATATCTACAAATGCGCCGAAATCAATAACATTACGGACAGTTCCTTTCAGAACCATTCCTTCCTTTAAGTCTTTCATTTCAAGAACGTCTGAACGAAGGATTGGTTTCGGCATGTCATCACGAGGATCTCTTGCCGGTTTTTCCAGTTCTTTCACAATATCACGAAGTGTGATCTCACCGATTCCCAGTTCTGCTGCCATCTTCTTATAGTCTTTTACCTGCAGGGAAAGTCCAAGGAGATTTCCTGCCACAACATCATTTGGCTTATATCCAAGTTTTGAAAGAAGTGCAGATGCTGCTTCATAGCTCTCAGGATGTACACTTGTTGCATCCAGAGGATTCTTTCCACCGGAAATACGCATGAAACCTGCACACTGTTCAAATGCCTTCGGTCCTAATTTCGCTACCTTGAGAAGTTCTTTTCTGTCTGTAAACTGACCGTTCTCTTCTCTGTAAGCTACGATATTTTTGGCAATTGCTTTGCTGATACCGGAAATATACTCAAGCAGAGATGCAGATGCTGTATTTAAATCTACACCAACTTTATTTACGCTGTCTTCTACAACGCCGCTTAATGCTTCATCCAGTTTCTTCTGGTTCATATCATGCTGATACTGACCCACACCGATAGATTTCGGATCAATCTTAACCAGTTCTGCAAGTGGGTCCTGTACACGTCTTGCAATGGATGCTGCACTTCTCTGTCCCACATCAAAGTTCGGGAATTCCTCTGTAGCCAGTTTGCTTGCAGAATACACAGATGCTCCTGCCTCATTTGTGATAACATACTGCACCTTTTTTTCCGGGATTTCTTTGAGCATATCTACGATCACCTGCTCGGATTCACGACATGCTGTACCGTTTCCTACTGAAATAAGGGATACACCGTATTTTTCGATCATACCTTCCACTGTATCCTTGGCAGCACGGATCTTTTTCTCAGTAGTCGGAGCTGTGGGATAAACAACTGTTGTATCCAGAACTTTACCTGTTGCATCTACAACTGCCAGCTTACAGCCTGTACGGAACGCAGGGTCCCATCCAAGTACGACTTTGCCTGCGATTGGAGGCTGCATCAGAAGCTGTTCCAGATTCTTGCCGAATACATGGATCGCGCCGTCTTCTGCCTTATCAGTAAGATCACTGCGGATTTCTCGCTCGATAGCCGGTCCGATCAGACGTTTGTAACTGTCTTCTACAACTGCTTTCAGAATCGGAGTTGTATTCGGGTTGTCTTTTTTGATCACTCTCTTATTCAAATAACGAAGGATGTCTTCCTCCGGTGCATTTACTTTAACAGTGATAAATTTCTCTTTCTCACCACGGTTTAACGCAAGAATACGGTGTCCTGCCAGTTTCCTGACTGGCTCCTCGAATTCATAATACATCTCATATACGGACTGAGTTTCCGCATTCTTTGCTGTGGAAGAAATACTTCCGTTCTTTGTTGTCAGGTTACGGATGTAGATACGATAGTCTGCTTCATCGGAAATACGCTCTGCAATAATATCTTTAGCTCCGTTCAATGCTTCTGCAACATTCTTAACACCCTTTTCTTCGGAGACGTATGCCTTGGCTTCCTCTTCTACCGGCTTGTCTGTCATCTGCAGAAGAATGATATCTGCCAGTGGTTCCAGCCCTTTCTCTTTGGCAATTGTCGCACGGGTACGGCGTTTCGGGCGATATGGTCTGTATAAGTCCTCTACTACAACCAGTGTCTGGGCATCCAGAATCTGTTTCTTCAGTTCCTCAGTCAGCTTGCCCTGGTCTTCGATGCTCTTTAATACCTGATTCTTCTTATCTTCCAGATTTCTCAGATACGTCAGTCTCTCAAAGAGTGCACGAAGCTGCTCATCATTAAGGGAACCTGTTGCTTCTTTTCTGTATCGGGAAATGAATGGGATGGTGTTGCCTTCGTCAATTAATTTGACTGCGGCTTCTACCTGCCATTTCTCCACCTTCAATTCCTGTGTGATTACCTGAATAATATCCATTATTTGTTTCTCTCCTCTTGTTGCTTGTGTGCCAACAAGTTGATTTCTCGAACAATCTTGCGTCTAAATTTCTTATTTCCGCGTTGTCGTCGGTCGCCGTAGCCACCGCTACGCCTCCTTCCTCCGCCTTGAAATAAAAAAATTTATCCTGCAAGATTGTTTCAAGAATCAACTTGTCGGCACACTTGTCAGAATTCAGATTGATTTTTTATCATCAAAAACGCTCTTGTGATAGGGTATCAATCTGGCAGTGATTTGTCAAGTGCGGGATTTTGGCATACATATGTCAAAATCCCACAGGATAACAGCGTATAAAAAGTAAATTACCCAAAATATTCATTAAGCTGTGCAATAAATTCCTCCGGCACTTTCCGTTCAAACGGAAAGCTTTCGATATTTCCCAGTCTGTCCGCAATATATCCAAGCAGAACTGCACTTCTCTCCAGCGACCAGTCTGACAGCAGTGCAATGGTGTCGTGACGGGTATGCATGCCAAACCCATCTCTGTTCAGCGTCATTGCAGGGATTCCTTTCCATGCAAAAGCATTGGAATCACTTCCCCATATCTGGTTCTTCGTTGACATTCCGATACCGATTTCATGAGCCATATATGTGAGTATACTGCAGACAGACGCATCACCGGTGACCCCTGCTACAGTTCCGCCTACAAGCTGTCCGGCAAGATCTACATTCATGTTAAAACGATGTGCCGAAAGTTCATTTTCATGAATTTTGATATAATTCTGACTTCCCAGCAGACCTTTCTCTTCTGCTCCAAACCATATGAATTCCATTGTTCTGCGTGGTCTGTGTGCATGGAAATATCTGCACAGTTCCATAATGATCGCTGCTCCGGACATATTATCATACGCCCCCGGTCCCTCCGGAACAGAATCATAATGTGCAGTCAGAGTCAGGATTTCCTCTGCCCTGTCTGTCCCCTCGATACGTGCCACTACATTACGGGATGTACGTGTTACTGTCTCCTGCTCTACAGATAAACATACCTGAGATGCACCCTTCGTCACCAGTTCGATGGCATCTTTGTAATGAATGCTTACGCCAGGAATCCTTTTATCATAATTGATAGCTTCTCTTCCTGCTTCTTTTTTCTCTTCTCCCGGCAGATTCTTTGGCAGAGCGTATGCACGTGGAACCAGATCCACGCCTTCATCTAACGGAGAACCTGCAATACTGATGAATCCCACAGCACCGGCTTTCACCAGCTTCCGGTACATATCTTTTCTCACTGGATCATTTACCATAACAATCTTTCCGCTGACATGTGCAAGGCTGATATCATCACCGTTCTCTGCATACGCAAATGGTGCTTCCAGCCCGTCCTCTGCTGTGTTTCCGCATCTTCCATATCCGGTTACTGTGTATTCTTTTGTGTATGGCTCTGTTACTTTCAGCTTTGCCTTCTTTATCTGGAAAGTATCGAACCCGAACTCTTCCAGACGGCTTTCCACGCCTAAGCTGCTCAATGTTTCCTGAAGCAGTGCTGCCGCCTTTTCCTCGCCTGCAGTACCTGCCTCTCTGATATAGTCAAATCCTGCCAGAAATTCCATCTGGCATTTTCCGCTAATCTCATTTGTATTCATAATCGTAAAAACCCTTTCCCTTTTCTTGAATTGCTATAGAAAAGACCTTTTTCTTCTGATAATATGATGTCAGGGCCAAAAGGTATTTTAACCCTGATATCATAATACTTATCATAGCAAAAAGGTCTTCAATTTAATAAACTGTATTTTTATTTCAGACTGTCAAAATATTCATCCCATGGTTTCGGTTCGTTGTCTTCTTCCTCTTCTTTTGGTGATGAATCATTCTGCTCTTTTTTATCATCCATATCTGTCTGAACATTCTGTATTTCTGTGCTGTCCGTAATATTCTGTTCATCTTCGTTTTCATAAGAAACCGGTTCTTCCGGCACACGCCAAAACTGCTGCGGATGCGTCTGATCTTCCTGTGGCTGTTCACTCTGTGAATAGCTGTCAAACATAGGATTCACATAGTCTCGTGCCACACGTTCTTCTTCCTCTTTCTGCACTTTAAGCTCCCCTGTCAGATCACGATAGAACATTACTTCTGTCATGGCCATATATGGAAATATCCACAAGAGTGCAATATAGAATGTAAAAACAGAAAGAAACATCAATGGGATAAAGCTTATCTTCAGCATCAGATATCTTCCGAAGTTTCCATGCATCATCTCCAGACTCTCTTTCATAGCCTCTGTACTTTTCAGTTCCGGCTTATCTGCCAGAATATAATAAGTCATCTCCAGAGGAATAACCAGAATCTGATAAACAATCATTCCAACGATCATCAGAACAACACCTGTATACAGCCAGGTGATCAGCACCTCCACAGAAGCATCTTCACCCGGAAGATTCGCATTACTGTAAATCGTATAGGGCAGCATGGTAAGCAGATTCAGTACTGCCATAAAAAATCCAGCAACGATCACTCTGTCCGGATGATGTCTGTAAAAATAAAACAGGTCATTTAATGAATATACTTTCCCTCTGGCAATATTCAGATACATATAATTCATACCTGCCGCTACCACATTGATCAGCAGAGTCAGAATAAATGTAAATGCATACGACAGCACAATATCAATTGTTTCCTCTCCCGGAAATAAAGCCGAGGATATCATGCTGCTGATCAGAGCCAGTGCCTGAACTGCAACAAATGCCAAGATCAGTATCCCATATTTTCCTGACATGGCCTGCTTCGCATAGTTTTTTAATTCACGTCTCGATGTCATGTAATTCTCCTAAATCAGTCTGCCAGACCAAAGGCATCATGTACTGCATTCATTGCGCGCACGCCGTCCTTTTCATTGATCAGAACTGTCACACGAATCTCGGATGTAGAGATCATATTGATGTTTACACCCTCATTATAGAGGCTCTCAAACATCTTTGCAGCTACTCCGGGATTACTCATCATTCCTGCACCTACGATGGAAAGCTTCGCAATATTTCTCTCAGAATGAAGCTCTGCAAATCCAAGTCTTGCCTGATTTGCATCCAGAACTGCAACTGCATCATCCAGATCATTTCCATCTACTGTGAAAGAAATATCCTTTCTGCCCGCACGTCCGATAGACTGCAGGATCACATCTACATTAATATTCTTCTTCGCAAGGGTATCAAATAATTTAAAAGCCACACCCGGCTCATCCTTTAATCCGATTACCGCAATTCTCACTGCATCTGTATCCAGCGCAACACCGCTGATCAACATTCTCTCCACTGTAACTTCCTCCTTTACCACAGTTCCTTCACTGTTGTTTAAACTTGAACGTACCACAAGCGGCACGCCATATTTCTTCGCCATCTCCACAGAACGGTTGTGAAGCACACCTGCCCCGAGAGTCGCAAGGTCAAGCATTTCATCGTAAGTGATCTCTTTGAGCTTTCTTGCTTTCGGAACCTTACGCGGATCTGCTGTGTAAACACCATCTACATCTGTATAGATTTCACAGGCATCTGCATGAAGAGCAGCCGCAAGAGCAACCGCTGTTGTGTCAGAACCGCCTCTTCCAAGAGTCGTATAATCATCATACTTGTCAACTCCCTGGAAGCCGGTAACTATTACAATCTTTTTGCTGTCCAGCTCTCTTCTGATACGCTCTGTATCAATTCTTTTTAAACGTGCATTTCCATGACTGCTTGTCGTATGCATGGAAACCTGAAAAGCATTCAGGGAAACCGCAGGAACTCCCAGTTTATCCATCGCCATTGCCATCAGTGCAACAGACATCTGTTCTCCGATGGTAAAGAGCATATCCATCTCTCTTTTCGGCGGTTTCTCATTGACATCCCTTGCCATAGTGATCAGTTCATCCGTATATTTCCCCATTGCGGACAGAACGACAACCACGTCATTTCCTTTTCTGTACTCTTCTATACAGCGGTTGGCAACATTAAAGATACGTTCTTTATTTGCAACCGATGTACCGCCAAATTTCTTGACAATCAACATTGTTTTACTTCCTCCATAATAAGTTTACAGGAAAGAGAAGATTCTCATATCTTCCCTTTCCTGTTCTGTTTACAGTAATCACTGTACAAATATTTATCTGAAGTATTGTATCAGTGTCCACCTTATCAGGCACACTATATGATACACGAAATCTGTCAGTTTATCAATCTTTAACTCGAATCTTTGCAAGTACCTGATCTCCGATCTGAGCCAGTTTCTCTTCAAATGCTCCCTGTGTCATTTCATCAGTGATAAATGCACATTCCTGTGGAAGCTGTCCCAGGCTGATGATCTCAACATCACCAAATACCTTCTTCGCTTCTTCTGCTGCTTCTTTTTTAATTCTCACAAAAAATCTTCCTGTCACTTCATCCAGTGGTTTCAGTACTGCCGGAGTGCTGTTCCAGTTTGTCACAATGTTAACATGGAGATGTTTTGCGGCATCCACAATATCACCAACTACAGCACTTGCTGTAGGCAGTTTACCTGCACCGCTTCCATAGAACATGGCATCTCCAAGCATATTTCCATGTACAAATACTGCATTAAACACATCATTTACACTGTAAAGAGGGCTGTTCTGGCCGAGCATAAACGGTGCTACCATTGCATAACAGGTTCCGTCTGCCAGTCTGCGGCTGGTTCCAAGAAGTTTGATGGTTCTGCCAAGCTTTGCAGCATACTCCATATCTTCAGGTGTGATCTTTGTAATTCCCTCTGTATAAATATCTTCAAAATCAAAATATCTCTCATAAGCAAGAGAGGAAAGGATTGCGATCTTACGGCATGCATCGTATCCTTCCACGTCGGCGGTAGGATCTGCCTCTGCATAACCCTTCTGCTGTGCTTCCTTTAATACAGTGTCAAATTCACAGCCTTCTGTGCTCATCTTATAAAGCATGTAGTTGGTAGTTCCGTTCAGGATACCTGTTACTTCGTCAATCTCATCTCCTGTAAGGGAAGAATTGATGACACGAATGATCGGGATTCCGCCGCCACAGCTTGCTTCAAATAAGAAGTTAATGCTCTTTTCCTTTGCAATATCCATCAGCTCGCGGCCATGCTTTGCAACCAGAGCCTTATTGGAAGTGCAGACATTTTTTCCTGCCAGAAGTGCCTTCTTTACAAAAGTATAAGCAGGCTCCACACCGCCCATAACCTCTACTACAATATCTACTTCCGGATCACTGACGATCTGTTCATAATCATGGACCAGAACCTTCTCTACCGGCTGTCCCGGAAAATCACGAAGATCCAGAACATATTTTACATGAAGTTCCTGTCCGGCACGTCTGGAAATGCTCTCTTTATTTTCATTTAATACTTCAAATACACCGCTTCCAACTGTGCCATATCCTAAAATTGCTACATTGATCATTTTCTTTTACTCCCTGCCTAATATTTTCAGATAATGAATTCCTTCATTCTGTTCAATCGTCTCTACCATTGCTTCTGCATCTCCCTCGCCCGGAAGAATATCCACACTCAGAGTAAGTGTGGCAACCCCATTGATAGGAATACTCTGATGAATGGTGAGAATGTTTCCATGAAACCGTGCAATCGTCTGCAGGACAACCGACAAAAGCCCCGGTTCATCGTCCATCTGGATAATAAAGGTGATCGTCTTTCCCCTTGTCTCTTCATGAAATGGAAAAATATCATCTTTGTATTTGTAGAAAGAGCTTCTGCTGATTCCTGTGCGCTCTGCTGCATCCTGTACAGTGTCCACTTTGCCGGAGTCCAGAAGCTTCTTTGCCTCCACCACCTTCAGCAGGACTTCCGGAACTGCTCGTTCCCTCACTACAAAATATTTCTTTTTCTCTGTTACTGGTTTCTGCATATCAATTTACCTGTCCGTTCTTTAAAGACATTTGTTTTTACACACTGGATATATTATCACACCACACAAAAATACGCAAGAAATATATTCTGCAGAATCATTATGTAGAAACGTGCGCCTAGCGGCGCACACACGAAAAAGGCTGTCCTGATTTCAGACAGCCTTTTTTATTCTTTTATTTCTTCAGTGCGATCCATTTCAGATATGCATTGATGAAAATATCAATTCCTCCGTCAAGTACTGCATCCACATTTCCGGTCTCCTCGTTTGTACGATGATCCTTTACCATGGTATATGGCTGCATAACATAAGAACGGATCTGATTTCCCCATCCGATATCTGTCACCTCACCGCGGATACCGGAAAGTTTTTCCTCTGCCTCCTGCTGTTTGAGAAGATACAGCTTGGCTTTCAGCATCTGCATGGCTTTATCTTTATTCATATGCTGAGAACGTTCATTCTGACACTGTACCACAATTCCGGTAGGATAATGTGTGATACGGATAGCAGATGATGTCTTGTTGATATGCTGACCGCCGGCACCACTGCTTCGATAAGTATCAATACGGATCTCATCGTCATTGATCTCTACATCCAGATCCTTCTTGATATCCGGCATAACATCACAGGATACAAAAGATGTCTGTCGCTTACCTGCTGCATTGAAAGGAGAAATACGCACCAGACGGTGAACTCCCTTCTCTGATTTCAGATAACCGTAAGCATTTGTTCCGTTTACCTGGAAAGTAACAGATTTGATACCTGCCTCATCGCCGTCCAGATAATCCAGCACTTCTAGGGTAAATCCTTTCTTATCTGCCCAGCGGCTGTACATACGGTAAAGCATACCGCACCAGTCACAGGCCTCTGTTCCGCCTGCACCTGCATTCAGCTTAATGATAGCATTCTCACTGTCATATTCTCCGGAAAGAAGTGTCTTGATACGGATATTGTCAAAATCCTTCTGAAACTCATCCAGCATTTCCTGAATCTCAGGAATCAGTGCAGGATCGTTCTCCTCATATCCCATCTCGATCATGGTTTCCATATCTTCCATCTGTGTAACCAGATTCTGATAGGTCTCCATGTCATCTTTCATGTCTTTTAATTCTTTCATTTTCTTCTGGGAAACTTCTGCATCATCCCAGAAATCAGGCGCTTCCATTTCGCGCTCTAATTCTTCGACCTTCTGCTCTTTGTTAGCCAGGTCAAAGTGAATCCCTCACTTCCACTAATGGTTCTGTGTATGTTGCAAGAATGCTCTTGAACTGGTCTAATTCAACCACAGCTTCACCCACTTTCTTATTATAAATATTCTCTGTCGGACTCCCTGTGGATAACCGACTGAATTGCTATAGATTATAGCAGTCCTGATAAATAATTCGTTTAAAATAATAACATATCTTTAAGCAAATTACAAACAAAGAATTACGCATAAAGTCTGTGTAATTTATGAGAAGAAGCTCTCTGCAACACTTATATCTGCAATATATCCCACTGTTCCTGTCATATAGATAGTTCCGTCCTCTTCCATATCGATCTGTATCATTCCGCCCGGCTGATTTACATTAATACGGGATTCTACCAGCCCCAGCTTATAGGCTGCCGCTGCCGCCGCACAGCTTCCTGTTCCGGAAGCCTTTGTATATCCGGAGCCTCTTTCCCAGATTTCAATCTCCAGATTTCCCTTGTCGACCTGACGGCAGATCTGCAGGTTCATTCTCTCCGGAAATTCATCTGCATTTTCCACATAAGGTCCCAGATTCTTTACAGCTTCTGCACTTACATTGTCTGTAAAAATAATGCAGTGTGGATTACCAACTGTCAGGCAGGTAGCCTTGTATTCTTTTCCATGGAATACGAAATTCTCCTTAATTACTTCACGAACTTCACCGGAAACAGGGATATCGCTGGAGATAAAAGATGGTTTTCCTATGTTTACTTTAAATTCCGTTGCCCGGCTGTTCAGGCATTCCACATGAATCGTGCCTGACATAGTTTCAATGTCAAATTTTTTCTCAGTAATATATCCATTGTCCATCAGATATTTGGCAAAAATACGCACGCCGTTTCCACTGATGGCAGATTCACTTCCGTCTGCATTAAAAATACGCACACCCAATTTCCCATCAATTTCTACCGGTCCATAGAGTACACCGTCAGCGCCAAGCCCAAATCCTCTCTGGCAGAGAAGTGCAATCTTCTTTCCCTGAAGCTGTACCTGATTTTTCTTCGGATCAAGAATCAGATAATCGTTTCCAAGTCCCTGATATTTAATCATTGTAATACAATCACAATCTGCCATTTTTATCCCGCCTTTCGAATATTTCACGCACATATTACTGATATAAATACTCAGCAACGCTCACTTATTTTTATTATATATGTTTTTTTTACAATGTATATAGAATAAAATGCGTGATATATTGCAAAAAATGCGTTTTTGTAGTGATTCCGGGTTTACATTCTGATTCCTCTTGCTCTGGATGTATTGCTGTAAACTTTTACACCGTTTGTAACTTTATATGCCCGAATAACATAGTAATAATTTCTTCTTCGTTTCAAACCACTATTCCTGTAAGAAGTATTTCTTCCGCTTACAGTTGCGATTTTCTTGTAAGAACCACCGGCGGTTTTTCTGAATATTTCATATCCAGTGACATTTGATACCCGATTCCAGGTTACTCTGGCTTTTGTGGCGGAAGACTTCCGAACGCTGTTTATCTTTGGTGTGGCTGTCAGTTTTCCCTGAAGTTTCAGAGTATATGGATACTTCTCTGAATTAGACTGGAACACATTGGAGAAACGAATGTAATATTCTCCTGGGGTGAAGGTCCTCCGTGACACAGAGGTACTCTGATTTCTGGCTCTGCTGTAATTCCACTGACCACCATAGCCAAGATAATCTCCACGGCTGTTATAAAACATTACTGCATAGTTCTGTACGCCCTTTACGGACAAAGTAAATGTAATGTTTGTTTTTGCCGATACATTGAAATAATAGATATCTTCATAGTAATAATATGGATCCATC
>OIXU01000741.1_pt1 | contig 11103 bp, 10 predicted proteins | sample 1587921 | NCBI WGS metagenome assembly OIXU01 (sample SAMN03283238) | human gut metagenome | biome: human-associated habitat; material: feces | host: Homo sapiens | place: Peru | collected 2012
TTGCTCACCACCTTGGCGGGAATGAGCCTGAAGTTCTTGAGCAACTTCACGCCCGCGGTGTCGGTCCACGTGGTGTCCTTCGTGACATCATAGAGACGCGTGGAAAGTTTCTTCACCTGCTGCTCCAAATATAGGTTGCGCTGGGTAAGTTCTTGATTGACCTTACCCAAGGAGAAAAAACTTTCCACGGCGGAGTTCCACGAGTCCACCTTGACACAAACAGAATTGGCCGAGGTGAACCACACGCTACCTTGATAGCTATTGTATTGGAACAACAAGACCATACTGATTATTTCGAGCAATACGAAAAGGAACCAGTGGCTATGCTTTTGTAAAAAATCAATTAAATTGTGCATCGCACAATTAACGCATAAGGAACGAGAACCTGTCTACATTCTTAAGCGCGATGCCAGCGCCCTTGGCCACACTGTGGAGAGGATCCTCCGCGATATGGAAAGGAATGCTTATCTTGTCTTGCAGACGTTTGTCAAGACCACGGAGCAACGCGCCGCCGCCAGTGAGCCAGATACCGTTTTTCACGATATCAGCATAGAGCTCTGGAGGAGTGGCCTCCAGTGCGGAGAGCACGGCGTTTTCTATCTTCGCCACCGTCTTGTCAAGGCAATGGGCAATCTCCTGATAGCACACCGGCACCTCCATTGGCAGGGCCGTGATGCGGTTAGGACCATGCACCACATAGTCCTCAGGAGCCTCGTCGCCAAGGTCGGTAAGCGCAGAACCCACATGTATCTTGATGCGCTCGGCCATACGCTCAGAGACCTTCACGTTGTGCTGACGGCTCATGTATTCTTGGATGTCAGCCGTGAGGTCATCGCCGGCAATGCGGATGGAGTTGTTGCTCACGATGCCGCCAAGTGATATGACAGCAATCTCGGTAGAGCCACCGCCTATGTCGACAATCATGTTGCCCTCCGGGGCCTCAACGTCTATTCCAATGCCAATGGCTGCCGCCATAGGCTCAAAGATAAGGTAAACGTCGCGTCCATCGGCATGCTCGGCAGAGTCGCGCACGGCGCGAAGCTCAACCTCTGTAGAGCCAGAAGGCACGCCTATTACCATGCGAAGCGTCGGAGAGAAGAGGCGGCTGCCCGTGTGGACCATCTTGATAAGACCGCGCATCATCTGCTCACAAGCCGTGAAGTCGGCAATCACGCCGTCGCGCAGTGGGCGAATGGTACGTATGTTGTCGTGGGTCTTTTCATACATCATCTTGGCTTTCTCGCCGACCGCGATCATCTTGCCCGTACGGCGGTCAAGGGCGACGACAGAAGGCTCATCGACCACGATCTTGTCATCGCTGATGATGATGGTGTTGGCAGTGCCCAGGTCCATCGCTATCTCCTGAACGAAAGAAAACATTCCCATTTAATTTCTTGTTTCTATATTTTATATTTCTTGATTGACGTATCAACGACGTGGTTTAGCGCAGAGAGGCAAACCACTCATGGATAGCCGTATCATAATGGCTCGACACGCCAAACGCCCTCTCGGCGAGCATGCGGCGATCCTCCAAATCGGTCACGGCGCCCTTTTGGTTAAGCAATTCCAGCAGCACGGGATATTCAGCCTTGCTCGGGATGATGACAACATCCTTGAAGTTCTTTGCCCCGGCGCGTATGAGCGAGATGCCGCCTATGTCAATCTTCTCTATGATGTCCTGCTCCGACGCTCCGCTTGCCACTGTCTGCTCGAAAGGATAGAGGTCCACGATGACGAGGTCGATTGAAGGAATCTCATACTCCTCCATCTGCTTCTGGTCACCCTCATTGTCGCGACGAGCGAGAATGCCGCCGAAGATTTTAGGATGAAGGGTCTTCACCCTGCCTCCGAGGATTGACGGATACGTGGTCACGTCCTCCACCTTTTGGCAGTCGTAGCCCAGTCCCTCTATGAATTTCTGCGTGCCGCCGGTGCTAAGAAATTTCACACCCTCCTCGTTAAGCTTCTTGAGGAGATCCTCCAGTCCATCCTTGTGGAACACGGAGATAAGCGCAGTCTTGATTTGTCTTGATTCAGCCATTTTAAGATACTATTTTTATCTCGATACCATTTGATATGCAAAGTTAGTTCTTTTTCATCGAATCGTTACAGAAAAACGGGATAAAATAATTGCCGAAACGTTAAATTGTCACAAGTCAAGCGTTTTTTTCCACGCCTTGACTTTTTTTGATTATTTTTGTAGCCTCAACACATTATTAGGTATATTTACTCATGAAGCACATAGTGTATTTATGCGTTCTCATCCTCTCCTTGCTCCCATTGGAGCGAGCCGACGCCCAGCGCCACGTCACGGTCTACGACCCTGAGGTGAGCCGTCCCGTGCAGGGTTTCCACGTTTGGGCCGACAAGCTGAAGGCCGACACCACAAACGTCTTCGGCTCGGCGGAGGTACCCGAGAAGTTCGACACGTTGTTCCTCGTCAAGCCTGGCTACGTGGCCTTGCGCATTCCGGCAAGGCTCGCGGCAGACACCATTCCCGTGATAAAGGACTACAACAACATCGGCGAAGTGGTGGTATACGGCTCGCAGTCGGACAACTTCAAGAAAGCGGTGAACAAATGGACTAAGGAAGACCGCGTGGAGATGGCACTGCAACACCCCATCACCGGCATCGATTTCAACCTCTCCGACCTGCTCAGCCCGAAGCGCCGCCGCGACAACCGCAACGCAAAGAAGATGGCAAAGATATTCAAGAGAATGGACGAGGCCGACAACGACCCCATAATCCACGCCTACAGGAAGGCCTTGGGTATAAAAACAAAGCATTAACCAAAACAAGAAAATGAAACACACCGCTTTACTCATCATTTCCCTATTGCTCTCTCATTGCGTCATGGCGCAGCAAACGTTCAGGCGCAGGCAATGCGGAACGGCGATGCTCATGGAGCGCGAGGCCGCGGCCTACAGCAAAGGCCAAAGGGCTATCTCCAATAACTACGTGCCACACACTGGCACTATCACCATACCCGTGGTGCTTGTCAACTTCCAGGACGCGAAGTTCAAGATAAACAATCCCAAGGAAGCCTTTGAGCAATTATTCAACAGCGACAAGCAGGAAGACCTTGGCAACGGCAACCATCACAACTACGGCTCCGTGGCAAAGTATTTCCACGACATGAGCGGCGGCACGTTCACTCCCAACTTCAAGGTTTACGACCCCGTGACGCTCGACAAACCGGAAACATATTATGGTGGCAAGAATGAGGACAACAATAAAGATGAGGATCCACGGCAACTCGTAAAGGACGCCTTGAAACTTATTGAAGACCAAGTGACGGAAGACGACATCAAGTCGTTCTGCAGCGACGGCAAGACCGTTGACTGCGTTTATGTCGTCTATGCCGGGCTTGGCCAAAACGATGGTGGGGCTGGCACGACCGTATGGGCAAACACATGGACCACCGATGGAGCCACATTGGGTGGCAAAAGCGTAAGATGGTACACGATGTCGCCAGAACTTAGCTCCACGAAGTTAGACGACAAAGGCACCATTCCCGCCGTCAGCGGCATAGGCGTGATTTGCCATGAGTTTTCCCACGCTCTCGGTCTGCCAGACTTCTATCCCACTGCGGAATCCGCATATGTTGACAATCAAGAGATGGAATACTGGGACCTCATGGACGGTGGGGAATACACCTACTACGGTTACCGCCCTACCGCATACACGGCATTCGAGAAAGAACAAATGGGATGGCCGGTGGACATAAAGACCCTCGACAGCGACGCGAGCGTCACCATGCAGACTTCTACCGAGCAAGGCGGCAAGGCTTACAAGATAGTGAACCCAGACAACCAGAACGAATACCTCATGCTGGAGTGTATACAGAGAAAAGGGTGGAACCAGTACCTCTTCGGCAACGGCTTGCTCGTTTACCACGTCTGCCTGCCAAGCGAGACAATCACCTCAAACACGTATCTCAACAACACGCGCGGCTTCCCAGGCATGGCAGTGGTACCGGCAGACGGAGCTTGCCTGTCCACATACATCGACGCTAACGCTTCCAACTATTTCTCAAGCCTTAAAGGAGACCTTTTTCCTGGCACAGACAACGTGACTAACCCTAACCAGAACGTCACGGAACTGAGCGACGTCAACAGCCAGCCCAACTTCTGCTGGTACAACGCCGACAAGACCAAGAAGCTGAAGACCAACAAGGCACTGAGGAACATAAAATATAAGAACGGCGTGGTTTCGTTCGATTACGTCAACGACGTGGCAAGCGGCATCCTCCCTGTTTGGGACAACAGGCAAAACGCCGACGGCAAGGTATACTCCATCAACGGCACGTTCCTCGGCTACGACCTTTCCACCCTGCCCCACGGCATATACATCATGAATGGACAAAAAATCGTGAAATAAGAAATAAAAAAAGACATTTTCAACCACAATGCAGGGGCGGGCCCCGTGCCCGTCCGCAAACACGACAAAGCCCCGTCTCCCTTCGCAGGGGGAGGGGGCTTTTTTCAATTCACAATCTTTTTACAAGTCCTTATTAAAGAAACTACCCTATCTCAATTCTCCTTCCATTCACGTTAGCCTCGTTCTTCTTTATCTTAGGAAGCACGATGCTCAGGATGCCGTCCTCGACCTTCGCTGAAATGCCGTCCTTCTCCACGTCGTCGGGCAGACTGTAAGTCTGCTGGTAGTTGGTGTAAGAGAACTCGCGGCGCAGATAGTGCTCCTTGCGCTCTGCCTTGCCGTCTTCCTCGTGATGCTCGAGCTTGTTCTCGATGGAAAGCTCAAGGTCGCCATCCTTGTTGAGGTCAATGCGAACGTAGTCTTTCTTGATGCCCGGCACGGCCACTTCCATGGTGTACTTATCGGCATCTTCCTTCACGTTGACTGCCGGAGCGGTAGCGTTGACGCGACGCAAGCCGTTCATCATGTTGTCACTGAAATCGTTGTCAAACCAATCGTTCAATACTGGGAATAACATAGTCATAACCTCCTAATTATTTTTTTGTTTTTTATTTTCGTTTGTCTTGAAGCTCTTTCGAACTTCACCCACAGTATTGCAACCTTTGTGCCCAAGCCGCCCGCGCGCCACAATGTCACACAACCGTGACATCATGGCACCACGCTAGGCTTTTCACGTCCAAAACGTCGTTTCCCCGGTAATCTTCCTCTGCGCCATGGCTACCTCCTCAGCACGTCGATGACCTGCGTGGCCACCTCCCTCGCCCATCCGGCATCGAGACCGGCGTTCATGCGGACATATTCGCTTTCAGGCTTTTTGGTCGTCAAGACAAGTTGATACTGGCCTATGGTATAGGGCGTAGCGGTGTTGACGGTCGCCACGTCCGTGATGTCGTCCATGCTTATAGGCTCGCCGGCCACGACCAGCATCCGTTTCTGCTTGAAGACCAGGATGCAGCCTGCCGCTTCATTGGCGCACGTGGCATCCACGATGATACTGTCGTCGGGGTCGCCATACCGCGCCACGGCCTCTTCCATGGTGAGAAGACGTGTGGCACAAGCCGCGTCCTTGCGCAGACGTTTGCGAAAGACAATGACGGGCAAGAGCACCACAAGGGCCAGGAGCACAAAGCCGTTGAGCTGAAAGGCAACAAGCACTATGGCGACAATGGCGACAGCGGATATAAGGATTTTCTTCATTACTGTTTGTTTTTTTATTCTTGTTATTTTATTGTAACGACGGCAGTTTGCCATTGGAGATTCGCTCTGCCATCACGTTCAGCATCTGGCATTTTTCCCGTGTTATGGTCAATCGCTCCGTGTGATAATCCCAAGGGGAGAGCATGAGCATAAGTCCCCTGGCACAGGCGTCAAAGGCCCTGCCGCCCGGCTTCTCATATTTCCCGAATCCGTTTTCCCTGAGAATGACAACAGGGCATCCCCTTTCATGCGCCCTTCGCATCACGGCCTTTTCACCCGGTGATATGGCGGCAGAGACGAAGACAGAACCTTGGCAAAAGTCTGGTTCCAGTTTAGCCAATAAGCAACTTATGTTCTCATCTGTCAATCGTCTTGAGCACTGGACAAAGATGCGCCGAGGGTAATCAAGGAGAAACTCGTTTCCCATGGCATCAAACGTGAACCCCGCGGCTTTGACATTATGCCTTATGGTGAAGAGGTCTTTCAGCCGCTCTTTCAATAATCGCCGGCGTGGGTTGTCGGCGAGATATTGCCGCCAAGCGTCCAACTCGCCTTCATGCCATAAGATTTTGTCGTTGAATCCCGGCTCGAAGAGAACACCGTAGCGGCTCTTGCGCTTCTCTTGTTGAGCCTTCAGCTGCTCTTCAAGAATATAGGTTGGCACGGGCGGCAAGTCGCCCGCTTCCACAAGCTTCTTGTATTTCTTCCGGCATTCAGCTTCAAAGATTCTCACCACCGAGCCAAGTGTCACGTCGGAGATGGCAGTGAAGAAAATGATGAAGTGCAGGTGGTCGGGCATGAGCTGGAGGCTGATGTTTCTCACGTCAGGGAAACGAGGAGGCAACTCCTTCCATGCCTGGACGACGGCGCTGCCCAGCGGCGACGGCACAAGAGCCGCGCATCCAGGTCTGCCGTTTTGTATCATGGGGTCACCGGTTAGGGTACCGAGCAACTGCCTCCGCCCCTCGATGACAAGTGTCACCATATACATGCAGCGCGAGCGGTAGTCGTGGTTGGCGCATCGCCGTTTCATGTTGTGCCGGGTAGGGAGGCGTGGCGCTGGGGTTTCGTTGTTCATAAGGGATGACTTTTCCGGTGATAACTAAACTGGATAAACAAAGCTTCAAGGCAAGCCCAAGGGCAAGCAATAAGCCAAGCAACAAGAGGCAAGCCGAGCAGCAAGAGGCAAGAGGCAGGCCGAGCAGCAAGAGGCAAGAGGCAAACCAAGCAGCAAGAGGCAAGAGGCAAGCCAAGGGGCTTGGGTAGTTCAGTGCTCTGCCGCCCTCGGCAGAGCCACCGTGTTTACCCAAGGGCCGTGGGCTTTATCGCATCACGGGTTTGTAGATGGCTTTCCACCAGGAGTCGTCGCCCTTGAGATAGCGTTGGAACCACGCCATGATGGTGTTGTGCCACTTCACGCGCTTGCCAAAGTCGAGCACGTGGTGGTCTTGCCCGTCCACCACCACGAAGGCCGTGGGCCTGCCAAGGAGCTTCAAGGCCGTGAACATCTGTATGCTCTCACCTATCGGCACGTTGTGGTCGGCGTTGCCGTGGAGGAAGAGCAGCGGCGTGTGTATCTTCTCGGCGTTGAACAGTGGGCTTTGGTCCACGTAGAGGTCCTTGCGCGTCCATGGATAGCTGTTGGCCATCGACACCTCGCTGTAGCTGTAGCCCCAATAGCCCTCGCCCCAATAGCTGGTGTGGTCGCTGATGCCGGCGTGGGATATGGCGCATGCGAAGATGTCGGTCCGCGTCTGCAGGTATTGCGTCATGAAGCCTCCGTAGCTCGCGCCTATGCACCCCACCTTGGAGCTGTCGGCGAAGGCGTGGTCGCGGCAGAAGGTCTTGGTGGCCTCTATTATGTCATCGGCCACGCCCTTGCCCGCCGTGTTGACATGGCGCGACGCGAACTCCTGGCCAAAGCCCACGGCGCCGCTCGGGTTGACCACCAGCACCACGTAGCCGGCGGCGGCATAGACATGCTGAGGATAGCGCGACTCGAAGGCGCGGCTCGTGGGCGAGCAGCCGCCATAATAGTTCACGATGACGGGATAGCGCTTCTTGCTGTCGAAGCGCGGGGGCAGGTAGTAGCGGCAAGAGATGGTGTCGCCCCTACTGCTGACAAACGACCACGGCTCGCAACTGCCCAGCCGCACGTCTTTCATCTTGTCAGCGTTAAGGTCTTCCAGGAGCGTCGACTTGCCCGTGGCGGTGTCGAGACTGTAGAGACGGTCGCTGTTGCTCGCGCCCTGACCTTGCCAGAGCAGCGTGCGCGACTTGTCGGCCACGGCTATCTGGTTGACCATGTCTTCCGGCTCTCGCGCCTGCGCGATGGAGCCCGTGGCAGGGTCGCAACGGTAAAGGTGGCAATAGTCGCGGTCGTAGGCGGTGAACCAGATATTGCCGTCGGCCCTCGACCATTCGTAGGTGTTCACCGAGGGGTTAAAGTCTCTTGTCAGGGCCTTGACCTTGCCAGTGGCAATGTCCAAGGTGTAGAGCTGGTAGTCGTACATGTTGGGCACGCTGCCCTCGGGCACGTTCTTCCCCACTCCGGCGAGACACTCCGGCGAGCCCATTATGGCTATCTGCTTGCCGTCGGGCGAGAACTTCGCGCTTGCCACGAAGCCGTCGTCCTTAACAAGGCACTCGGCCTTCAGCGTCTCCAGGTCCATGCTCCAGATGGAGAAGAGCGTCGTGGGGCGTGCGGTGAGCCTGCGGCTCGTGGTGATGAACAGCACGCGCTTGCTGTCGGGACTGATGTCGAGCAGCGACACGTTGCGGAAGCCGAACGTCAAGGGCTGCACCACGCCCGTCTGTATGTCGAGGAGCGAGAGCGACGTGCGGTCGCGCCATCCCGGCTGGCGGTCATCGGGCTCCACCACCTGGAACACGTCCTTGTCTTCCACGGGGCCCTTGTTGTCGTGCGAGAGGATGACGGCCTTGCCATCGGGCGTCATCTCCCAACCGTCGCCACTTGGCAGGTTGGCCACCACGGTCTCGCTGCCGTCGGCCATGGATGTCCTCACGAGCTGGCGGTTGCCGTTGTCGGCCACGCGCTCGCCGAGCAGGTCGTCGGTGCCGGGATAGAACCTCATGCTTTTGTCGCTCACGCGCAGCACCCTGCCCGTGGCCACCTCCCTCAGCGTCCACGACCACACCACCCTGCCGCCGTCGTGGGTGTCGTAGCAGCCGGTGATGGCATAGCGGCCGTCGGGCGAGAGGCTAAGCCCACTGTATCGCTTGCCCACGAGCACGTCTTTCAGCGCGTAGACACGCTTCGCGCCTGGCTCAAGGATGTTGAGCGCGGCGTCGTTGTCGGTGGTGACGGTGACCTTGGGCTTCGCGGCTTCGCCACGCAGAAGGGCGCGGACCTCAACGCGGTGGGTGCCCGGCTCGAGGGTCAGGTCGCCATCGCTCTCGGCTCCGTCCACGAAGAACTTGCTGCTTTTCAGGCCCGCCACCGTGAGCTTGGCCTTGGTGTACATTGTGGCCTCCATGTCGAAAGAGAGCGACGCCAAGGCCAGGGCCTTATCCGACCGCAACTTCTGTCCGGAGACGAGCGTCTGCGTGCCCGACTCTCGCAACGGGCGGCTAAGGTAAGCGTCGTCGCTGAAGGCATGGCCGCTTACGTCGACGCTGTCGAGCATAAAGGGACGGCTCAACGCCACAGGACCATTGAGACGGAAACTCCCCACTATATGGTCGCCGGCAAGCACGGGCGTGCCAAACGCTGTCAAGAAGAGAAATGACGATAATATCTTTTTCATGCTATACATATAAAATCAACAATACAAAATTACGCATTTCTTTCTACTTTGACGATTAATGGCCAAGGGAATAATCATCGATTAATATCCAAAGGTTGGCACGTTCTTGCAATGCGATAATAATATTTTACAAATGGTCGTCTGAGAATCGTTTTTTTTCAACCAAGCCGTCGCTTGGTCGAAAAAACGCGAATTTTGGGCGGTTTTGATAAGCCCTTGAATATCAATACGTTATATTTTTAACGGTTTTTAGGCGTCACGAAAACTGCCAAACAGCGTCGCCGTTACGGTGCAATCGCGTTGCCGTTACACCGTAACGGCAACGCGATTGCACCGTAACGGCATCGCGATTACACTGTAACGGCGACGCCATTTGGCTAACATGGCAAAAAAACATGGCCGAAAAGCCGCCGGCGGCGTTGCCAAAGGGCGGAAGGTTACCCTTTTCCCGCTCTATTTGCACCGGTTTCCAAGTGTTAAATTTTGGCAATAATATTTTACATTTTCACAAATATTACCCAAAGGCATCCGCCCGTTTGAAGATAAAGGCACGCAGGATGATGTACCGCCTGGCCAAGAGAAGGCACATGAAGCCAGCGCAAAAGCAACGCAACCAGTAAGAGAGGCCTCGCAACTGCCGCGAAGCCTCTACCTCATCATGTCCATGAAATAAGCGTGTACACGCGTGTCGGTGTCGAGCTCCGGATGGAACGCCGTGACGAGCTGGTTGCCCTGACGCGCCGCCACGATGTGGCCGTCGACCGTGGCAAGGGCCTTGGCACTGCCGCTCACGCCCTCGATATATGGCGCGCGGATGAATGTCATGGGTATGCGGCCCACGCCTTCCATCTCCGCCTCGGTGTGGAAACTGCCGAGCTGACGGCCATAGGCGTTGCGGCGCGCGCTGATGTCCATGGTGGCGAGGCGGCGCTCCGGCTTGCCCTCAATGTCCTTGGCCAGGAGGATGAGCCCGGCGCAAGTGCCGAACACGGGCAAGCCCGCCTCTATGTCGGCCCGGATTGGGTCCAGGAGGTTGAGGTCGCCGAGCAGCTTGGCCTGCGTGGTAGACTCCCCGCCGGGCAACACCAGTCCGTCCTTGGGCTGGTGCCAGTCGGCAAGCTCGCGCACCTCGAACACGTCGGCTCCGAGGCTTCGCAGCATGCGCTCGTGCTCAATGAAAGCCCCCTGAAGGGATAAGACAGCTATGCGCATCTACTTGCCCCTTTCCGCCATCAGCACCTTTATCTCCTCCTCGTTGATGCCCACCATGGCAGGTCCGAGGTCCTCGGAGAGCTCCGCCAGCTTGGCGGCGTCGTTATAGTTGGTCACGGCCTGCACGATGGCGGCGGCGCGCTTGGCGGGATTGCCGCTCTTGAATATGCCCGAGCCCACGAACACGCCCTCGGCGCCGAGCTGCATCATCAGTGCCGCGTCGGCTGGTGTGGCCACGCCTCCGGCAGCGAAGTTGACCACAGGCAACTTGCCGTTGTCGTGGACATATTTCACGAGGTCGTAAGGAGCCTGAAGCTGCTTGGCGGCCTCGAAAAGCTCATCCTCGGCCATGCCCACGAGTCGACGTATCTCACTCTGCATCAGCCTCATGTGGCTCACGGCCTGAACCACGTCGCCCGTGCCCGGCTCGCCCTTGGTGCGTATCATCGTGGCACCCTCGGCAATGCGGCGAAGAGCCTCGCTGAG
>OIXU01000742.1_pt1 | contig 11099 bp, 10 predicted proteins | sample 1587921 | NCBI WGS metagenome assembly OIXU01 (sample SAMN03283238) | human gut metagenome | biome: human-associated habitat; material: feces | host: Homo sapiens | place: Peru | collected 2012
CCGTCTTTCTCCTTGTAGGGAGGAACGTAGTCCTTGTCTCTCCACCACAAACCTTCCTTCTCGTTGAACAGTCCTCCTGCCAGTGTGTCGCGTGTCCACTTGTAGGAGTTCATGGCATAGTCGAGATACTTTTTCTTGCCGCTGACTTTTGCATATTTTGCATATATAGGCATAGCCATCTGTATGGCGTCGATCCATGTCCAGTAAGAAACACGGTTGGATGCAATCTGATGGTCGAGGTTTGCCTTCACATGACTTAAGTCTTTCTTTCCTCCGCTCTGTACGTAGCGGTCGATGTAAACCTGCATGCAGCACTGGTTGTCGGCATTGTCGTTGGTCTCTCCGCTGCGAGCCTGCCACTTGTGATAGTCAGCCCAGCGATCTGTATAGTCGAGATATTTCTGCTGAGGGTCAATCTCGTAGAGTGCCATGAGTCCCTCGTAGTACACGGCGCGTGTCCACAGGTTGCTGGTACGTACTCGTTTGACAAAGGTATCGAGTGTAGGGTCACTGTACTTTGCCATGAAATAGTTGTTGGTGCGATGAGCCACCTCCATGATTTCTTTTTTCAGGTTTGTTACGTTTCTATGAACTTTCTGGGCTGAGGCAAAGCTCATACCCATGAGTACACAGAGTGATGTTAAGATCAGTTTTTTCATTTGTTGAGTTGTTTATTTGTTTTGTTGTTTATTCAGTTTATGTCTGTTTTTACTTCCACCAGCTTGACGGTGCTGTTGAGTCCGCTTGGCACAGATTCCCACTTGTCGTAGGTGGTTTTCTTGTAATTGATGTCTACGACGTTGATTTCCTTCATCTTGCGCCATTTCACACCTTCGCGGTCGAGTGCAGCAATGCGGTTGGCAGGCAGGTTGGTTACCTCGATACGGATAGTATTCTTGCCCTTGTTCAGTGCGTCTTTGCAGTTGAGGATATATGGTACCGCCCATGCGCAGCCCACATATTTATTATTGATATAGACGCGTGCACTTTCACGGACATCACCTAAGTCGATGGCCCACTGTTTCTGTGCATCATCCTTCGACAGTTTGAAGGTGGTTTCATAAACACCTGTTCCCATCATCACCTTCGCCTTTTCGCTGAGATTTTCCCAACTCTTCAAGCCCTTGAGGTTGAAGGTCTCGCCCACCTTAGGAGCCTCCTCTGTGAATGACAGATTCCAGCTATTGGCGGTCAGGTCGATGGTCTTGCTATCCGCAGCAGCGATGGCTTCTTTCGGTATGCCCGGGCTCTTTATTATCTCGTCGGCGTTGAGGATTTTCTCCTCCGTGTGATGCCCTTCTTCCCATTCTATCCCGTGGTCGTCGAGCATCTTCTTGTACTTGTCCTTTATCTTCGACATGTCAGAGACAAACACGTCGAAGCCTTCCTTTTTCGCCAGCACGGCGGCTCCCGCGCCGCTCTCGCCAGCACCTAATACTACTATGCGTTTCATTTCCTTGACGGATTAAAGTCTTGTTAGTCTATATAATATAAAAATGTGTTGCCATTCCCGGCTTATCTTATCTTCAGCGTGATGATGGTCAACGCCGCGAGAATGATGGTCACAATCCAGAACCTTATCGTTATCTTGGCCTCGTGCTTTGCCGAGCGTGGGCTCTTGATGAGGTATTTGCACTCTGGGTCGAGCTGTTCGGGTGTCACGCGGAAATTGTCGTGTATTGGCGTGCGCTTGAATATGCGCTGCTTTATGCCACGCCTCTTTCCCAACTTGTAATACCACACCTGCACTATCACCGACAGGCTCTCTACAAAGAATATGCCACACAGTATGGGCAGCAGCAGCTCCTTGTGGATTATTATGGCGCAAACGCCAATGATGCCGCCTATGGTGAGGCTGCCGGTGTCGCCCATGAACACTTGCGCCGGATAGGCGTTGTACCACAGGAAACCTATCAGCGCGCCTATGAACGCGCACAGGAACACCACGAGCTCTTGTGAGCCGGGGATGTACATTATGTTAAGGTAGGCTGCGAATTGCATGTGCGAGCTCACGTAGGCCAGTATGCCAAGCGCCACGCCTATTATGGCCGAGTTGCCCGCGCACATGCCATCCATGCCGTCGTTGAGGTTGGCGCCGTTGCTCACGGCCGTCACCACGAGGATGGTCATCACCACGAACAATATCCAGCCGGCTGCCGTCTTGTACTTGCCGCAAAACGACATTATCTTCGAGTAGTCGAGGTTGTGGCCTTTCACGAACGGTATGGTTGTCTTCAGCGACTTGTGGGCCACGGCGCGGTGTTTCACCACTACTTCCTGGTCGTTTTGCCGACTCACGGTGAGGTTCTCGTTCATCTTCACGTCGGGCGACATCCATAGTGTCAAGCCCACGATGAGGCCGATAGACACTTGGCCTATTATCTTGTATTTGCCTTTCAGTCCTTCCTTGTTGCGGCGGAAGATCTTGATGAAGTCGTCGAGCCCGCCGAGAAATCCGAGCCAGACCGTGGTTACGATCATCAAGATGAGGTATATGTTCCTCAGTCGTCCGAGCAGGAGCACGGGTATGAGGATTGACACGATGATGATGACACCACCCATGGATGGCACACCGACTTTCTTCACACCATAAGGGTCAATCTTAGCGTCGCGTTGTGTCTCCGTGATTTGTTTCCTCTTGAGAAACTTTATGAACTTCTCGCCAAACCATGCCGAGATGACGAGCGAGAGGATGAGTGCCAAGAGCGCCCTGAACGAGATGTAACCCCACATTCCCGAGCCTGATATGCCAAACTGCTCAAGGAATCGAAAAAGATAGTACAGCATTTCTTCTTCTGTAATCTGTGATTGTAGGCCATACGGCATGTCATGGCTATATGGTCTGTTCTTGTTTGTTGCTTTTCCTTAGTTGTTGAATATGTCGTGCAGCACTTCCTTGTCGTCGAAATGATGCTTCACGCCCTTTATCTCTTGGTAGTTTTCGTGGCCCTTTCCTGCCACGAGCACCACGTCGCCTTTTTGTGCCATCATGCACGCCGTCTTTATGGCTTCCTTTCGGTCCACGATGGTAATCACCTTCTTCATCTGTTCCTTGTCGAGCCCTGCCACCATGTCGTCTATGATGGCCTGTGGCTCCTCGAACCTTGGGTTGTCGCTCGTTATGATTACCTTGTCGCTCTGCTTCACCGCCTCTTGTGCCATGAGTGGTCGTTTGCCGTGGTCACGGTTGCCTCCGGCTCCGCACACCGTGATGACGTGTCCCTTGCCGTTCAGCACCTCGTGTATGGCGTTGAGCACGTTCTCAAGGGCGTCGGGCGTGTGGGCGTAATCCACGATTGCCGTGAAACCCGCGGGCGAGGCTATTGGCTCCAGTCGGCCGCTGACGCTGTGCAGCGTGCTCAGCGCCACGAGAATCTCCTCCGGCTCCTTGCCCAGCATGCGAGCCGCGGCGTAGACGGCGAGGAGGTTGGAGACGTTGAACTTGCCGATGAATTGCACGCCGACCTCGTGGCCATCCACCTCAAGATACATTCCGGCGAAGTGCATCTCTATGATGTGGGCGCGGAAGTCTGCCATCTGGCGTATCGAGTAGGTCTTTACGGTGGCCTTGGTGTTCTGCACCATTATCATGCCGTTCTTGTCGTCGGCGTTGGTGATGGCGAAAGCCGACTTGGGCAGTCCGTCGAAGAATGCCTTTTTGGCGTTGCGATAGTTCTCGAAGGTCTTGTGATAGTCGAGGTGGTCGCGCGTGAGGTTGGTGAATATGCCTCCGGCGAATTTCAGTCCGCCAATGCGTTTCTGGTGTATGGCGTGCGACGAGCACTCCATGAAGGCGTATTGGCATCCGGCCTTTACCATCTCGCCCAAGAGCTCGTTCAGCTCTATTGGGTCAGGTGTGGTGTGGTCGGCTGGTATTGGCTTGCCGTCGATATAGTTGCACACGGTGGACAGGAGGCCACAACGGTAGCCGAACTCACGGAACATATTATATAATAATGTGGCGATTGTGGTCTTGCCGTTTGTTCCTGTCACGCCCACGAGCGTCAGGTGCTTCGACGGGTCGCCATGGAAAAGCGTTGCCACTTTGCCCACCGCGTCTTCCGTGCTTTCCACTTGAACGTAGGTCACACCGTCGGCGAGCTGCTCTGGCATGTCCTCGCACAACACGGCCTTGGCTCCAAGCTCCAGCGCCTTGGGTATGAACTTGTGCCCGTCAGTCTGCGTGCCTTTCATGGCCACGAAAAGGTGTCCATCCTTTATCTTGCGCGAGTCGATGTTTACCCCCGTGATTTCCACATCCGTGCTACCCTCAACGCGGAGCGGCTTGATGTTCTTTAAAAGTTCCTGCAGTTTCATAGTTCTATGTGTCTTTGTTTATTATCTGTTTGTGTTAAGTGTCTCATTGAAGCGTGAGCACGCATTTCTGTCCCCTCCTCACTTTCTTTCCTGGCTCAATGCTTTGCTCGCTCACTTTGCCTCGACCCTTTATCGTGCATTTCACGCCGCTCGACTCGGCGAGGAACACGGCGTCGCGCGCTCCCATGCCACGCACGTCGGGCATGATGTTGGTGCGGCTTGCCTTCTCCTCTATCAGCTTCACGCTGCCCCGTCTTCGTTCCGCCACGCCCCACACGGGTTGCGTCTCGTTTACCTTGAACGGGTAGTTGGAGAATGTCGATATGCCAAGCGAGGAGAGTACGAAGTCGGCGGAGAGTATGTTTCCGGCTTTCACGTCCGGTATCATGCGCGAGTCGGCATCCCTGGCGTCGCTGACGTTGTATCTGACGTATTTCGCCATTATGCCGTCGGCGATATCCTTGAACACCTCGCTGCTCATCCATCCATAGGCAGGCAGTCCGTATTTTTGTATGCACACTATGCAGCTGTAATATGGCCTGTCTTTCTGGCCGAACCATCCGGCGAACGACAGCAGGCTGTGGGCCGTGCCGCGGTAGTTGCCGTTGCTGGCTATCATGGCGGTGCCCGTCTTGCCGCAGACCCAGTAGTTGGGGCTGAAGGCCTTCTTTCCAGTGCCGTTGAGCACCACCCTGTGCAGCAGGTCTTGCATTATGCGCAGGGTCCTGTCAGAGGCTATGTGCTCCTTGCCGCTCACCACCTGTGGCGGGAACGTGGCTATGGTGTCGCCGTCCTTTATGGCGCTTTTCACGAACCTTGGCTGCATCATCCTGCCGTTGTTGGCAATGGCGTTGTAGAAGGTGAGTGTGTAGATTGGCGGTATCAGGGTCTCGTAGCCGATGCTCATCCAGGGCAGGGCCGTGTTGCTCCAGTTTATCCATTCGCCGCGCTTGTTTTTCTTCGGCATCCTTATCACCGGCATGGCGTGACCCACGATAGGTATCTTCACGCCGGCCCCGTTTATGCCCGTGCGGTATATGCCTCGCACGAATTTCTCCGGGTCGTTGTGGTAATACTTGTCTATGACATAGCTCACGCCGATATTGGAGCTCAGTTCCATGGCTCGACCCAAGGATATGGTGCCATATCCTCCGCTCTTCCAGTGGCTGTCTTTCATGTCGCGTCCGTAGATGTGCCAAATGCCGTTGCCGGTGGGTATCTTGAATGTGGTGTCGCACACTCCGTCCTCGAGGGCCGTCATCACCGACGCGGTCTTGAACACCGATCCGGGTTCCATCAAGTCGCTGACGGCGTGGCTCTGTATCTCGCGAAACTTGCCGTCGTCGCATTTCTCCATGTTGACGATGGCCTTTATGTCGCCCGTCGCCACTTCCATCACTATCGCCACGCCGACGCTTCCTTGAATCTCCTCGAGCTTGTTCACGAGAGCCCTCTCGGCGAGGTCTTGCATGCCCACGTCTATTGTCGTCATGATGTCGCAGCCGTTTATTGGCGCGCGGTTGGTTATGCTGAGGTATTTCCCGAGCACCTTCTGCCTGCTCACGGTGCCATAGGCCCCTTTCAGCAGCGAGTCGTAGCTCAGCTCCAGTCCGTAGCGTGCCGAGCGTCCGCCCTCGTCGGTGAGCAACACGTCGCCGATGGTTCGCTTGGCGAGCGAGCCGTAGGGGTTCTCACGGGCGTTGAGCTCGTCGAAGTGGAATCCGCTCTTGTTGTTGCCCAGGCGGAACAGTGGCAGGTCGCGTACTTGGCTGTAAGTGTTGTAGTCGATGCGCTTGGGCCAGATTACCCAGTTGCGCACCCTCTCTCCCTTGTGCGGTCCCGACTGTCGGCGCTTGTTGTAGCCTTCCATGAGATGCGCCTTGAACTTCTGCGCGCTCTGTTCGGGGAAGATGCGGTGCAGACCCTGGCAAATGCTGTCGAGCTTGACGTGCCACAGCGAGTCGCCCTGCTTGGCCACGTGCAGCTGCTGGAAGTCCATGTAAATCTTGAATTCCGGCAGCGACGAGGCGAGGAGTTGCCCGTCGCAGGATAGTATGTTGCCGCGTATGGGTTGCGTCCTCACGCTGTCTTGTCGCACGCGGCTCGCCACCTTCATCCAGTATGTCTTCTTCGCCGTCATGATGTAGGCGGCTTGTCCGAGTACCGCAATCGCTCCAACAGTCAGTACAAATGCGAGAAAGTTGAAGCGTGGCATTATCTTATGGTAGTTGAACTTGGTCATTTGTCGGGTACCGTTATGATGTAAGGCGGCTGCGTTGGCATCTTCAGCGTGCTGTCCTTGTTGTTCTTCAGCATTTCCAAGACATTGCTTTGCCGGCTTTCCTCCGTCAGTTTGCTGTCGCTTGACAGTGCCTTGTACTTAGCGTCTTTCAGTTCCTTTTGAAGCGCGTCTATTTCTATTATGTCTTGTTGGCAAGAGTACCTGTTGGCTATGTATATCACCATGAACAGTGATATGAGCAAGAACAGCAGCACTTGCTGGCGCATGAACGACGTGTTCAGTATGTCGCCGCCAAGGATCTTTCTCAGCGAGAAAGTCCTCGACAGAGGAGCCTCGCCTTCCGTGGCCTGCTCTTCTATGACCTTCGAAAGCGACATTCCTGCTTCGTTGGCATTGTCGTTGACGGGCTTTGCCGTTTCCTCGTTTTTATTGTTGTTGTTTGTCGAATCTTCTTTCATGTTCTTTCCTCCTCTTCACTCCTCATTCTTCCTTCTTTTCCGCGATTCTGAGCTTCGCGCTTCGGCTGCGGGGGTTTCTTTCCACTTCCTCGTCGGAGGGCACAATCACCTTGTTGTTCACCAGGTTGTAAGGGCTCGCCTTCCTTCCGTACACCGGGTCTTCCTCGACCTTTCCGTTCACGTTGCCGCTCTTCATGATGTTTTTCACCATGCGGTCCTCAAGCGAGTGGTAGGTGATGACGCTCAGCCTTCCACCCTTGGCGAGCAGCCGCGTGGCAGAAGTGAGCATCTCACTCAGAGCCTGCATCTCGTGGTTCACCTCTATGCGTAGGGCCTGGAAGAGCCGGGCCATGTCCTTCTTCTCTTTCTCACGGCGGAAGAGAGGGTCCACCACCTGCAGGAAGTCTTGTGTCGTGAGTATGAGCTTGCGCTGTCGCGCCTTCACTATGGCGGCTGCAATCTGCCGTGACCGGCGCAACTCTCCGTACAGGTAGAATATGTCGGCCAGCTGCTCCTCGGTGTCATCGTTCACTATGTCGGCGGCGGTCTTCCCGCCCTCGCGGTTCATGCGCATGTCGAGAGGCGCGTCATACCTGAACGAGAAGCCACGCTCGGCATCGTCGAAGTGGTGGCTCGACACGCCGAGGTCGGCGAGGAGGCCGTCGATGTGCTCAATGTCGTAATAGCGCATCCAGTTGCTCAGCCACCGGAAGTTGGAATGCACGAACGTGAACCTTGGATCGTCCACGATGTTGTTCTCAGTGTCGGCATCTTGGTCGAAGCTGAACAAGTGTCCATTGTCGCCAAGCCGGCTGAGAATCTCGCGAGAGTGCCCTCCGCCACCGAAGGTCACGTCTACATACACGCCATCGGGATTGATGTCGAGGCCGTCGACGCTCTCCTTGAGCAAGACGGGGATATGATATACCATGTTGTTGTCGGTCATTGTTCCTCTTCTTTCATTGCTTCTTCCAGCACGCTGCCGAAGTCTTCCTTGTTCATTGTCTCCATGTCGTCGGCAGGCCATATCTCTATGGTGTCGCCCATTCCCACGAACCGTATCGACTGGCTTATGTCGGCCATGTCGAGGAATCCTCGCGGTATGAGAATCCTGCCACTCGCGTCTATTGTCAGTTCCGCGACGTTGCTGACGAAGGTGCGGTATGCCATCTGCTGACGGCGATCCCACCTCGACAGCTTGCGCCGCATGGTGTCAACCAGTTCGTCCCATGCGCTCACGGGGTAAAGCACCAACAGGCTCTCGAACACGTCCTTGCGAAGCACGAGCGTGCTCTCGCCAGATGCCGCCAGCACCTTGCGAAACTGGGCCGGGAGAAAGGCCCGGCCTTTAGTGTCTGTTTTTGCCTCTATGTTGCCTAAAAAACGCATGCGCACACATATTATGTGTATTTGGACTTCAAAGTTACTAATTTTCCCCCACTTCGCGCCACTTTTCCCCACTTTTTTTCATTGCCGTCCGCTAAAACGCCTTTGGCGTGGTAAAAGAGTCGCACCGCGCCCGTGGCCTCGGCCTTGTGCTTGTCCATGACAGGCACCATGTGCTAACGTAAAAATGTAAAATATTATTGCCGAAATTTAACACTTGGAAACAGGGGCAAATAGAGCGGAAAAAGGGTAGCCTTCAGCCCTTCGGCAATGCCGTCGGTCGGTTTTTTGCCAAGGATTTTTGCCGTTACACTGTAATCGCGTCGCGATTGCACCGTAACGGCGTCGCGATTGCACCGTAACGGCAACGCGATTACACCGTAACGGCGATGCGATTGCACTGTAATGGCGACGCCATTTCAGCGAATTTGTGACACCGGAAAACCGCCAAAAACATAATTATTTGGTAGCCAACCGTTTACCGAAATGGCTCGTAATCGCGTCATTTTCGACCAAGCGGCACCTTGATTGAAAAAAATCGATTCTCAGACGACCGTTTGTAAAATATTTTGATACGCGTCATGTGCTTTGCGGGGGCGGCCCCTGTGCCAATGCGCAACCAACGTGGACGAACAGGGAAACAAAAGTCCTTGGGCCATTGCCGGAGTGTTCCCGAAATATTTTTCACATTTTTACGGATGAAATGAAAAGATATAAAAAATAATTGGTATTTTTGCAACGTAGTTTTGTTATGACAGAGAAAAGCACAGTAAAGACAATCGATTTGGAGGGGATATTGCGCAGCAAGATGGGCAATAAGGCTCGATACGTGCCACGCTTTCTCGTGGCATGGCTTCGTCGTCTCATCCATGAGGACGAGGTCAACGCTTTTCTTGACGAGCATCGTGGGCAGGAAGGCACCGAGTGGCTTGAGGAATGCGTCAAGTACCTTGACATGCGGCTCACCATAGAAGGCAAGGAGAACCTTCCCGACAAGGACGACGGCAAACGCTATATTTTCGTGAGCAACCATCCGCTTGGCGGTCAAGACGGCGTTTGCCTGGGCTCTATCATCGGCCGTCACTACGACGGCAAGTTCCGCTATCTTGTCAACGACTTGTTGATGTTCCTTCCGGGCTTGCGCCCTGTGTGCGTCGGAATCAACAAGACCGGCCGTAACGGGGCGAGCTTTGCCGACGCCGTGGAGTCGGCCTTCAACAGCGACAACCACATCATCATGTTCCCCGCCGGTCTCAATTCGCGCATTATCGACGGCCACGTCCACGACATACCTTGGAAAAAGACCTTCGTGTCGAAAAGCATACAGTATCACCGCGACGTGGTGCCAATCTATTTCAGTGGGCACAACTCCTCGCGTTTCTATCGCATAGCCCGTTGGCAGAAGCGGCTGGGCATAAAGGTCAACATAGCCATGCTTTTCCTCGTCGACGAGATGTATCGCAACTGTCACAAGCCATTCCGCGTGGTGATAGGTAAACCCATACCCTGGCAGACCTTCGACAAGAGCCGCAAGCCCAAGGAGTGGGCTGTCTGGGTGGAAGACAAAGTGTATCAACAAGCAGGCCCGGCAGGGCTTAGGGCTGAGTAGCCGAAAACAATATAATCAACTATGGAAGAAGAGATTATCCAACCCATCAGTAAGGAAATATTGAAAAGTGAGCTGACTCCGGAACGTCGCCTTCGCATGACGAACAAGAGCCACAACGAGATTTACGTTTTCCATGCTTCCGAGGCTCCGCACGTCATGCAGGAGGTTGGCCGCCTTCGCGAGATAGCCTTTCGCACGGCTGGTGGCGGCACGGGGGAAAGCATGGACATCGACGAGTTCGACACCATGCCCAACGGTTGCAAGCAACTCATCGTGTGGAATCCGGAGGCCGAGGAAATCATAGGTGGCTACCGCTATCTCTTCGGCGAGAATTGGCAGTTGAAGGCCGACGGCCAGCCCAATCTCGCCATGAGCCACATGTATCGTTTCTCCGACGAGTTCATGAAAGACTACGCTCCTTACACCGTGGAGCTTGGCCGCTCGTTCGTGTCGCTCGATTACCAGAACGTGAGGAAGAACACCAAGAGCATCTTCGCCCTCGACAACCTTTGGGACGGCTTGGGCGCGCTCACCGTGATAAACCCTCGTTGCAAGTATTTCCTTGGCAAGATGACGATGTACCCGTCGTTCGTGCGCCGTGGCCGCGACATGATACTCTACTTCCTTCGCAAGCACTTCGGCGACAACGAGCACCTTGCCGTGCCGATGGACGCGGTGAGGATAGACACGCCAGAGGAAGAGCTGAAAAAGCTGTTCTATGAAGACGACTTCAAGCGCGACTACCGCCTGCTCAACCATCAGGTGCGCGAGCTGGGTTACAACATACCGCCACTTGTCAACGCTTACATGAACCTCAGTCCCACCATGAGGTTTTTTGGCACTGCCGTGAACCACGAGTTTGGCGAGGTGGAAGAGAGCGGCATCCTCATTGCCGTTGACGAGATTTTCGAGGAGAAGCGCGTCCGCCACATCAACAGTTTCGTGGCAGAGCACCCCGAGGCGCTGAAGATACCCATGCCAAAGAAATGACCTCGCCCCTCGCGCTTATACTATCGGCAGGGCAATGCCGCTGATTTTCTGGTATATGTCGAGGGCGTAGACATCGGTCATGCCGCTTATGAAGTCG
>OIXU01000743.1_pt1 | contig 11098 bp, 17 predicted proteins | sample 1587921 | NCBI WGS metagenome assembly OIXU01 (sample SAMN03283238) | human gut metagenome | biome: human-associated habitat; material: feces | host: Homo sapiens | place: Peru | collected 2012
GTAAAGCAATATGCAGAAGGCTATGTCAAATCTGTGTCAGAGTTAATTGATAAAATATTAAAAATCTCATAATAAAGCAACATATTTTAAACCATATATTTCAACAATCTATGTGACGGTATATCGTTCTATGCACAGTAAATCATAGGCATGATTTTGTGAACGTTATACCGGACTTTTATTCGGATTACTGGAAAAGCCTACTTCTCGCTTATCTACAATTCTGCAAAACTCTTCATACTCTGTTTTTGCTTTAAATCTTTATAGCTTCTATCTATTCTGCCCATTGAAATATCCTCACGCAACCATAAATAATAGACAGCATTTTAAATGTTCGAGATCTGCTGGACTTTTTATCAGCATTACCTCTTCTACCTTACCTGTATGTATATCCTTAAAGCCTGCTACCTGCTCACCATTACAAATGCTCGCTTTAATCACAGGCTTTTTGTTTTCCTTATCATATGACTGTATTACACTTTTCTTCTTAAACAGTCCCATTTTGCTCACCTTCCTTCGCCTGTGCCATCAGCACAAGCCTCTCAAATGACTGTGCAAAACGCTCATCATCTTCATTTGTCCGCTTCCTTGGTCCCTTAATATGATTCTTAGCCGAACCTCGTCTTGCTTTCTTATTAAGGTGTCTTTCCATAAGCATCCGGTCAATATTTTCATCCGTGTACCACTTGCCGGATTGATGAATTGCATATGCACCCTTACCAAGTGCCATTGCAGCAACACCATAATCCTGCGACACTACTACATCCCCTTTATGACAAATGCTGATCAGTTTATAATCTACTGCATCTGCTCCTGCACCTACCACAATCACATCGCTGTAATCAGAATACAAAATGTGATTTGTATCACACAGCAATGTGGTGGAAATATTGTATTTCTCTGCTATTGTCTCGACAATGTCCACTACCGGACACGCATCTGCATCTACAAATATCTGCATTTTCTCCTTAAATCCATTTCATATCAGTTATAGTTAATTGGTGTTCGTACTTCTATAAGATTTCCTGATGGATCATAGAATCTTACAAGTTTCTGTCCACCTTCAAGTTCCGTTAATTTCGTAACATAACTTACAACATACTTGCCAGACTCCAGTTTTTCAATAATGCCTTCTATATCATTATCTTCAAAATAAAGTTCTGTCATATTGTTATGTGGAGTTGTATGTATTTTTGTACTATCATACCATACATCTACATCCTGCAACACAAGCCCCTCAGACATTATCACATTGCCTTCCAGCCTTTTAATCACACGCAGTCCAAACAGTTCTTCATAAAAATTAATTGATTCGTCAATGTTATCAACAATAATCAATACATTTTTCAAACTCATGATTTATGTACCTGCCTCTCCATTTCTCGTTGAATCCATGTCATAATTACATCTACAAGATAATCCTGCTGCACCTGACTCAATTCCTTGCCGGGCTGCATTTTATGCCACTTTCGGATGCACTCCCTACAGCATGTAGCTGTTGCGTGCTGAGCAATAAATACCGGATGACCACGCATTGGTGTCTGCTTGCCATCATTTGCTATATATGCCGGAGCTTCTCTCTTTGCAATAAAGTCCTTAGCATGTTGTCTGATGGTATCAAGGTCTCGTCTCCCGACTCGGTCGTTGCTCCTGCTACGCAGAGTCGTCCACTGGACGACCGCAACACTAGTATAAGCGTATACGCTGCGTCTAGGTCAAGGGTTTTTCGTCTTTCTTCTAAAAATGGGCAATCCCGATTTCAGGACTGCCCATTCATTCTGCTAATTATGCGATTTTTTCTTGCTTGCACCGATTTCTGCATCAATTGATGTAAGTTTGATGTAAATCGCTGTTTTTTCAGTTTTTTATCAAATGAAGTACGTCCCGTCTATTTGATAAAACGGTACATCTTTACATCATCTTAATAGAGTTTTGCACCTGTCGGGATTCTGTCATTTACCATCAGAAGGTTCAATCATTCGTGACAGTCTTCCTCTTGTAAAAAAGAAAAACAGAGCTAACATATCCATTATGTTAAAGAGCACCCCATTATACTTTCAAGAAGATTTTTCTACTTTCCTTTTGCTATTTTACGAGGATACCATTTTTGAAACCATGCGGTAAATATCCCCATTATTGCTGGAAGAATTGAATTTATAATTCCAACATAACTTCCTGCGTCAGTACCCATAATAAAATATGTCCAAATTGATGTTACTAAGTAGAGAATACCCCATGCAGCGGTTAAGATACGGTTGGTAGTAATAAACATAGGGTTTTCCAAGGCTTTTTCCCCACCATAATCATTCATAGAATATTCTGCGGAAAGAGGTATTTTCAGACAAGCAGATATGCTCCACATAATACCAAATGCCAAATAAGACAATGGCATTACAATAACAGCCGATAAGTTGATAAGCAGCGACATTGAAAATATGCTTACCAATGCGCCGGAAATTACATCATAAACTGTTTTTTTGTTTTTATAAAACAGCAAAGGTAATAAGCAACAAACAAAAATGCTAATCATACTTCCCCAAAAAATATGTATATTTGAAGCTATCCAAAATACAATCCAGGGGATTAGAACATACCGCATATCTGTTTTTCCTTTTGGTGTTGACTTATCTTTTGTTATATCTGCGTTTTGGTGTTGTCCAAAATAATCATCCCATTTCAGCATTAAGTCAAAATCGCCTTCGACAGAATATAAGTGTTTCATTAAAGCGGCAGAGCCTTCTATTTCTCCGGCAGCAATAGATTGCCATACAGAAAAAGGCGTATGAATTACCGTTGCTGGTTTTTCGTTAAATTTTTCAACAACACGACTTTCCGTTTTTCCCAAGATAATACGATAACGTTTTCCGATGTCTGTATAATCCATATCAAAGATTATGTCTGTTCCACAATACGCTGCCGGATTATAAAGTGCGGCCATCTGCTTAGTAAAAGTTAACGAAAAATCTTCCTTTTCGCCTGTTTGCGTGATACCCCAGCTTGCGTCTGCCATGCGCTCGAAAACATCTCTCGGAAATAACAATTCTTGTAGTCTTGCATTTGTTTCTGCTTTTATACCGCCGGAAACATACTCTTGCCCTGCCTGTCGAACAACCGCCAGATATTCTTCTGTACGGTTTGATAATTCTTGTACGCTAAATAGTTCACCTTCTTCTCAAAATAAGGTAGCATAGTTTCCTTTGCCGTAAATCCTGTCAAATTGTGCTGTTACACTATCGTAATTTGACTTTGTCGTATAAAATCCGCAAGTAGAGATTAAAACGTTTTTCTTTCCACTCATATCATATCTTGTAGGGTGACCGCCGCTTTCTGCATTAGATAGCATGAAAGGCAGAGTTAAAGGAAGCTGCCGATCTATTACTGTTTTGAGCTTGCCTGGCAAATTGAAATAATATAATGGGAAACTCCAAATTGTGAGATCAGCCCATAATAACTTTTCAAGAACTATTTGCATATCATCGTAAATACAGCATTTTCCGGGAGTGGTTTTCCAACAGGAAAAACACCCAAGACAAGAGTTAATATCCATCTGCGCAATATTAAGCCTTTCAATTTTAGGCAGGCAATCTTTCTGTGCATAGCAAATCCCTTCCAAAAAAGCGTTAGCAAGCCGAAGCGTATTGCTGCGTTCACCTTTTGGGCTTCCATTGACTAAAAGAATATTCATTTTCATTCCTCCATATTTTCCAAAAGGTGAATACAGTGTTCGATCCATTCAAGATACATTTGTGTATATCTCTTTCCAAAATCAGCTGTCATTTGCCAAAATACCGCACTTTTTTTGTCGGGTATCATTTCTTGATACGATGTAATAGAAGCGTCTGTCTGTTGGAGCGCCTTTGAGTCAATGCGGTATTCATCATTAAGTTGTTTGAAAAAATCCAAGCTACTTGAAATTGGCAATTCACCCATAAAAAAGATTTTCATTAAAGTTGGAGAACGCATATCAATATTTACATCTGGGTCCCTTAACCAACGTAGCAACTCTTCTCGTCCTTCTTCTGTAATAGAACAGATATTTTTATTTGGTTTGCCCGATTGTTCAACAGTATGTTTTACAATCCATTTGTTTTTTTCTAAAACAATAAGTTCACGATAAATCTGGCTGGTTTGTGCAGGCCAAAAAAATTTAAGTGAACTTTCAAAGGCTTCTCGAATTTCGTAGCCCGTCATATCTCCATAGTTTAGCAAACCCAATATTCCGTGTTTAAGCATAACGAAATAATCTCCTTTAAAAGCGCATATTCCACAAGTGGAATATAAACATTATATTCTACCTGTGGAATAATGTCAAGTAAATAAAAAAAGAGAATGTGTAAAAAGTTGCATCAGCCCATTTTATAGCAAAATCTATGCCTACTATATCACGTTTTTACAATCAAAAAATAAGCCAGCAGGGATAATCCCTAACTGGCTGTTAAAAGTTACTCTATATGATCAGGCAATGCCTGTTGTAATGATTAAATCGGGCTTTTCCCGATGTGTTTAGCTGTAACCACCTCCTTCCAAGGCGCAAAAAAAGCACCTTAACCTTATTATGGCTAAAGTGCTTGTATTAGTTTGATATTAAATTGTTGTGAGTCCGACAAACTTGAATTTTTATTTCCGTTTCCACGTCATTATATACTCTTTTTCACCAGTATTTTCATCAACATTCTCACTCTGAATGTTAAAATCCCCTTTTTGATAAAAATTAACTGCTCGTATATTCTTTTGATATACGCTCAGGCTTAATTGGTTCTTGATGTTTTTTACATAACACATCAAAAGGTTGCCTATCCCCTTAGACTGCTCTTTACTGGAAACAAATATTCCCTCAATATACTTATCACTCAATCCTACAAAACCTTGGATTTCATTTTTTTCCTCATACACGTATATCTCTGACTGTGAAAGCATTTCTTTCACTATACTAAAATTGTTCTGCCAGTATTGTTTGGAAATAAAATTATGCGCTCTTATATTAGTATCAAGCCAAATATCTGCAACTCTGTCTATATCTGCTCTCTGCATTCTTGTAATCACTTATAATCCTCCAGCAACCGTGAAGTTATCTTTCTTTTCGCTTGTCCTGCTCTAATGCAATAAATCCAGCGGTAACAGCAAGAGCAAGCATAATATCATATTCACCTAATGGGTCTGTTACTATGGAATAAATCAAAAACACCGCACAAACCAGCAATACTGCCAATATAATCCCACGAACAATTTTTCTTTTTTCCATTGCATAACGCTCCTTTACAACTTATAGATTGCTTTGGCATCCTTAGCCATCTGCATAAACTTTGATACACTCATATGATACATTTCTGCTCCTTCGCTATATCTTACAAATTTTGTATTACCATTCTTCTTAAATTCCTGATACGCCTTTGTGTGTTCCGGGTTTAATTTAATAAAAGGTCTGGCTACCCAGCCAGACCCTATCGACAAACCCTAAAGAACTTTGATTATCCATAAGATAAGTTTACCTAATAAGACACTGATATTTTTAGTAGATAGTCCTCTTTTTTGTCCTTAAATAACTTATCTACTTCATTTATATTTGCCCACTTTAGTAGAATTTCCGTAGTTTCATCCGTTGAGACTTGAATTTTAAATTTTTGTACCGCTGTTGATATCCCTTCAATCATATCCCATCTTTTATTGGAAAATCCGTTTTATTGTATGAAATCAAATTCACATATTCTTTTTCCTCAATGCTCCAATTATTAATAGGAAGATACTGGGGAAGAACGATTTCAACGATATTACTCTTTTTCTCCATTTTAATCTCAATTTCAGAATCCACTTTAGAATCTATATGTGAATGTCCTACAATATCTATAGGGTAAGACGTATCATTGATAATTACAATATTGTTTTGCGGATATCCTCTTTCATTCACAGGAAATTCTATCTCCTTTTTTCCCTCCAATGCAGACCTTTCATGACATCCTCCTAGAAAAAGCACCGCAGGAATTGCCAAAGCCAATAATATTGATAGTACTTTTTTTATAGTATCAACCTCTCTTTCTGTTGTTTTATACTCACTCTTTCACTTTCAAAGCGAGCCCCATCTCCGTTTTTATACCTCTGAGAATTACTGTAGTTCGTAAAGCTTCACCTCCTGTATACTTTAAAGAGTAAAAGGAATAGACTCTTCTCAAACATTCTCAAGTCTTCGACATATCAATTTATTCTCGATTAGTCATTTAAAAAATCCGAAAGTGACCTTCTTCTCCTAATTTGCACCCATATTCTTTTCATTGCCATGCTCTCTATCTGTCTTGCTCGTTCTCTACTGATTCCGAACTTATCGGCAGTTTCCTGAAGCGTCTTAGGTACACCATCTTCCAAACCAAACCTAAAAGCAATCAGCTGTCGTTCTCTTTCGTTTCTACAATCAAGAAGTAAATCCTTAATCAATTCAGCCCGTTTTTCATCGGTAATAATTGCGCTGATTTTTTCCAGCATCTCCTGCAGAGAATTACCCTGAGATTCTTCCTTCACTTTTTCAGTTTGAGACTCTCCCGGAACACGTTTCATTGATGCAATATAATGGGTTACTTCATATTTTACCATCCAGCTAATATAATGACTGATATTATATTCAAAGTTATCGATGTATAGTGTATTAACAATCTTTTCACGAACTTTCTCAATACAATTCATGAAAACATCTCGATTATAGCCAACTCTTGGCGCATATCTTTTCATTATCCCAACTACCATCGGGACATATGAATTTATAAGGCTTTCCAAGGCAACTTTATCGCCATTAGCAGCTTGTTTCCCCAACATCTCACGTTCTTCACGAGAGAGTGAAAGTTCAGAAGCCATAGCAATGAGTTTTTCTCCATCCAACTGCTCTGGGACAATATCCATATTAGAAACAAATACATTCCAATCTTTATAAATATCTACCATAATCTCTCCTATCGTGCACAGATACTATTCACAAAAACAATATAGCAACCGAAGTCACCTATAGTCTTCCGGTAATATCTGTTTTCTTCGTCATTTCCAAGCTTATCGCGCCACTCAGCCTTTTCACCTTGCATACGAAGGTATCTTGCCAACTTATTAAAATGGATAATCACTGAATTGTGATGTGAAGTTCTTAGAGAATCAGTATCCATTTTTTCTTCCCTTGGCATTCTTAACCAGCGTGCACGAATTGCAGCATATTTCGTTGCAACATCAATCAAGTCATCATATAATTCCAACGCATCCGGATCATTGCCAATCTCATCAATTAGCTCACTATGCAAACTTTTCATCTGATCAAAATCCAAAGCATATGGTTCGTTTAAATAATTATCATATGAATACATCATCCTTCACATCTCCCTTGTGTAAAACTGTCACAATGTTCATTATTATTTCAGCAGAATAATTTCATGATAATCCGTGCCAAATATTATATCATGCCCATCACATTCTTTCAATTACTGTCGTTTACATTTTCTCGATAATACCTCTCATCACGATTTACAGCTTCAAGCAGATGCCAATAAATATCTGAATTCACATCCAAGTATTTTTCAAACGCTGTTACTGCATCTTCATATTGACACTGTTCCATACACTGATACCCATATCTTAATGTTGCAAATCTCCGTTGCTGCCAATCATCTGCCATAAAAATCCCTAGGAGCATCGCACAAAAAATCAAACCCATTATAATTTTCTTTTTCATGGTAACCGGTTTCACCATTAATGAATCTATCTGCTTTCAGATGCAAGATAATCGACATACCAACTCTTAAATTCCTCGAAAGCAGAAATATTATTATCATTTCTTATTCGTGCCAAGGCTCTTTCTTCTTTCGACATCTCAGCCAATGTCTTATCGAACCCTTTGGGAATAAAAATATAACTCAACTCCGACCAATCCTCAGAACCTATATTCCCTTTTTTCTTCTCTGAAAGTATACCTTGATGATTTCCCCAAAAAACTTTAGGTTCCTCTTTTCCATCATAATAAGCCAAACACTGTTTAAAACAGCATTCTCTGTCAGCTACTCCATCCATTAGTTTCAATAAGCCGTCTATATTGATTGTCGAAAGCACATAATTTACATAACTACCTGGGAAATCATGCAATGCCTTAATACAAAAACCTGCATCCAATGCAATCGTCGGTGTTTTTGTTAATTCATAAGCCTCAAGCACCTTCGCAATAGCAATCTCATCAAGATTGTTACTTCGAATCTCGTGAAATGCAAAATCACACGGAAGAAATTGGATTTTTCCTTCAAAATATTTATTAGCCGATTCCACCTTGCCTCTATTACTTGTTGCAAACATCAATATATTTTTATACTCCATCTTACACCTCCAGAATCAGCATCTTATCATTTGCTACAGATAATATCTGCTTGTACTTATTTTCAATCCCCAGGGAATTCTTAATATATCTCTTTGCCTCTGTCTTCGTATAATGTGGCAGCACAATCCCTTCAAACAATGAAAGTCCTCTAAAATCCGTCATCCCCACAAAATTAAAACTCTATATCAATAACATCATTTTTATCTGACGAAGTACATACAAATTTCACGTGTGCTCCATACCATGATGTATCGTCTATTACATTATATGTAATCTTATTGTACACAGTAGGTATTACCTCCTGTGTACAGAAAGGATCTTCTGGATTTGATATATCTATAACACCATAATTGCCATTCTTATCCTGCACTATAGCAAAACAATCAAAATATGCAGTAGAAATATCCTTATATTCAAGCGATTTCGTTCCCAACACTTTGTCCGTCACTAAATCAATAACAATAATAGCTGCATTTCCGTTTAATATTCCAGTTATGTGTGAATCCGTTATCGAAGAAAATTCATTAATTCTATCGAATCCTTCATTTAATGCACCATTCCACTTAGATAAAAGCCCATAAGATCTGCCATCTTTATATTTTATACGAGCAATGCCATTATCGAATGGTTCACACTCTTCATACATCTGGTCATTAAGATTTCCCCCATCCATATCTATATAATAATATCCTTCCGACTTATCCTTTGAAACAACAGCATAACCCTCTTTCATTTCGCTAGCCTCTTTATATTGTGGTTGAATTGCTATTTCACCATCATTTTTTAAAAAACCTATTTTTCCAGATTCTTTTGAAATAAATCGACAGTAATCATCCTTAAAGAGGATGTCATCCGCATAAATATAACTACAAGCTACAGTTGGCTTTATCTTTTCACCTGTATCATTGTTTACTAAAAATGCGTTTCCATCTACATCATACTGCTGAGAGTAATCTAATGTGATGCCTTTAATTATATCCTGATACTCAGAGGACTCGTATATACTTTGTGTAGTATCTTCTTCAATATTGGAAGTATCCTTATTACAGAATTTAATAGTCCCTACACATGCTATGATTATCACAGCAATCATTATTACATATTTTTTCATATAGACATTAACCTCCACTAAATTTTTCTATTTCTCATAAACTATAAAATATATTTTATTCACCTTTTTTTAATTGTCGCTTTGCAGATGTAATACAATGTCTCTTAGAAATAGCTGTTACCATTCCAATTTCAGCCATCTGCGTAATTAATGCAGTTCCACCATAGCTGATAAATATTAGTCCAATTCCTGTATTAGGTATCAAATTAAGGCATACTCCTACATTTACTATCGATTGAAAACCTATATGTACAGCAATCCCCAATGCTACTACTGACTCTAAGATCGACTCTGTATTAATAGAGACTCGTATTATCAAATAAACAATATACGCCAGAATGGCAATTATCATCGCCCCAGCAACAATCCCCAATTCTTCGCATATAATACTAAATATCATATCCGTATGAGCTTCTGGCATTCTAGTTTTTATAACAGAACGCCCTAACCCTTTACCGAAAAAGCCACCTGAGCCAATCGCATATAAGCTTTGTAACACTTGATATCCCTGATTACTTTTATAACGTTCGGGTTCTATCCATGCCACAATTCTTCCAATACGGAATGGAAGTAAATCCAATTCTGCTTGTGTCGGTAAATCTATTGCTATTTTCATCACATAATAATATACAAATCCAATTACAGAACCTGCAACTGCGAGAAAAGGCCATATCTTTTCAGAAGCCACGAATGAAACTGCAAAAGTAATAACAAGAATAACAGCCGATGATGATAAATCTTTCGATAGGATAAATAATAACATTGTTGGAATCACTCCCGCTGCCCACAACAATAGAATCTCTATATATTTACCTTTATTGTTTAATTTAAAATTTGAAAAATAATTAATAAGATAGGCTTCATATAGAATTACTGATATTTTAAGTATCTCCGCCACCTGAAACTGAATTCCGAATACTTGTATCCATCTCTTGGCTCCATGGGATTCTATTGCAGCTGGTGTCAGTAATAGAAATATCAACAAAAATGAAGCAAAATATAAATATTTACCAAACAACAGTGTGAAATTTCTTATATTTAAGTTCTGAATCAAAGCAAAAGCAATTAAGCTTATCAGGATAAAACTGAATGATTTTTTTAATATTGCTATTGATGCATTCGATGCAGAATACTGCATAAGCGCACCAAATAACATACATATAAAAACAGCTATAAAAAGGTTATAATGTATTTTTATTTGTAGACTGTATCTATCTCGAAACTCTTTCTTCTTCACTTGTCTTCTCCTATGTGAAAGCTATTTTTCTTTGTTTTAGATAATGTTGTATAAAGCTGCTTTGCTTTCTTATCGCCCATAACATAAGCTGCTATCATCAGACAATTACTTGCTTCATCATAATTACCCTTCTTAAACATTTGATCAGCCATTTGATATTCTACTGATGGAAATTGACTCCTAAGAATGTATATAGTTTTAAGAAGTTCTATCGTCTTACGCTTTGGATATCTTCGTACATACCAAGGAATCGAAAGTGTATGACATATTTCTTTAGCATTGTTAGTATACGAATCATATATCAATGATTTTGATAATCTCAAATTTAGTGTGGACATCATTCGCAAAAAGTCAATTGTAATATAATCTCTAGGATTCTTCATCATAAATTGAACTATCTGATTTGCTTCCTCTTCTA